>Ga0116230_10006937_pt1 | contig 11193 bp, 7 predicted proteins | sample S1TSphfallax_3_FD_88678 | JGI IMG/M metagenome (GOLD analysis project Ga0116230, IMG submission 88678) | Host-associated microbial communities from peat moss isolated from Minnesota, USA - S1T2_Fd - Sphagnum fallax MG | ecosystem: Host-associated > Plants > Peat moss > Unclassified | place: USA...
AATTGTGAATGCCATAAATACCAAGGTTAAATGGATTTCAAAACTCCCCCACCCCCCCCAAAAAAGAAAAAAAAAACACTATTTTTAGTGTTAAAAAATACAAATATTTTGACCCCTGCAGTTGGGTTTGAACTACAGGTGTGTGAGTAGTAGTAGTAGTAGTAGGGTGGGGTTTTGTTAGGGTTTGAGTCATGCTCTAAGTAACTAGTGTAAGGAGTTGAACCCACCCACCCACCCAGCAGATACAAAAACATTTTTGGGTTCCTTTTCTTTTCCTCTTCTTGGAAGGCTGCTACATGCTGATCTTTGGCGATTTTGAAACCCAAAAAAAAAAAAAACCTCGGTAATTATTTTCAAAATTAATAAAATAAAATAAAAATTGCAAGCGAACACACACCTTGCACAAACAACAAGAACTGGGGTGGTCTGGGTCCAACTGGTTTTGTTGCATACCAGTTGGCTCTCAACAGGCTTTCTTTGCCCATAAAGAGACTGCAGTGAAGCAGGAGGACTCCAGCAAACCATCCATCATGGGATGCATATATCACTTGCATTCCCTGATCCATAGACCTAATTTACAAAAGCTCCATGTTCTACTTCTCCTCCTCATGTTCCTTGTGCTCATTCTGGCAATAATAATACAACACTATTCTGGTGTCTTTGTTCTTGTTTCAGGTACATCAGCCTGCCTGATAAAAATGACATTTTATTGCTCCAAAATCTAACATTCTATGGTTTCGTTTAATTCACTAATGGTAACTCATTTTGGTGTCTTATTTGGGTATTGACCTTTGTGGGTTTTCTTTTCTTTCTTTTGTTTTCCTTCCTTCACTAGCTGATTTGTGCGAGAGGATGCCCTTTTAGCATTAGGCCTTCTAGGGTTTAGGGTTTAGGCCTTCTACTTCATTACTAGTAGTGTTTTGATTGTTTTGTTTTTTCTCTTGTATGTTTACATTTGCTTCGACATGCCTTGTACTTATGGAGGATGGATCTCCATCCTTTGTTTATATACAGGTTTTTTCTGTAGGTGAGAGAGTCAGAGGTGGTCATCATCTGCTTTGGGAGATGTATTGGGGGTGGGATCAATGCAAGCCCTAAAATGAGGTTGTCATCTGGATTCCAGGACTCTTATGTGCTTCATTCTAGGCAATGGACTTGGAAATCCTTAAGAGCATCTAAACTTCACAATTGTAAACAACACCTTTAATTTTTAATAAAATAAACTATAAATAAGTAAATAAATGATTACTTTTCAATGTCATCTTCATCCATAAACATCAAAGAGTTTAAATACCTTTAACAGTGACAAACCATTTAAGTCCTTACATACTGAAATCATAACATGAAAATCTTTTGAAAAAATCTCTCTCGTGACCTTTATTAGCATTTTGGCCATATTTATTAGTGCACAAGCTGAAGTTTTCCATATCATGGTGCAAAATTAAATATCGAAGGATCCTAATGTTACCTAGCCAAGCATATTTTCAAGAAAACATTTCCCCTTATTATTATTAGGCCCAATTGTAATGTAGAGGAGAAGGATCGATCGAACTCACGAGTCTTCTGGAATGTATCCTAAATAAGTGTGTGCAAAATAATTAAGATTTTGACAACTTGCACACAGGGGACCCTTATGAAAGGTTGTAAGGTCCTGTGACAGACAGCATGGTGTGGTTGTGCGCAACTTACAAAACCTGTAAGCTCCTTCTACAGCTTAAACAGGTGTACTTCACTTATAGGAGAAGGGCCTGAATACAGGCCCTTTCATGATTTGAGATCTGTGCCCAGGGCCGGTAGGCAGAGGGAACAGGTCGAAAATCACGGAAGGGTCTGTACTCAGATCTTTTTCCTAAGTAAAGGAGAGCTGGGAATTTTTTCACTTTTTAGAAAATAGTGACAGGATGGCTGGTACCTTCCCGCTCGTCAGAAGATCCCAGTACAGCCTGGCTGGTACCTTCCACCGCAGAAGATCCCGCTGGTTGAAAACAGGTTTCTTCAGGCAGGTAAATGGAGCTAATGAAAATACAAAGGAAAAAATTCCAGGCAGTGCTTTACATGCTCTGGAAGGTTCGTGGGTTTAGGGTTTAGTGTGCACCTTACAAAACCCGACTAAACCCACGGACCTTTCAGAGCATGTGAAGTACACTATCCAAAGATTGTGCAGATTTATTTTTTTCCTCACCAAGTGTCCAGTCGATCACAGGATGGCTCCTCAATGGTGCCCCCCTGGTGCATTGGTGTGTGATCATCAGCCCGTTTGTGAACAAATCAAGTGTCTGGTCATAACGGGGGTGTTTGGTGATGAATAATATTCTACCTTACTCATCCTCAATAATATAGGAGGCAAAGGGATTTGTGTAAGTAAGTTCCAGCTTTACCCGATGAATCGCAAATACATACATTAGAGGAGCACGGTAGAATGTTTGGTTGGGCAACTAGACAATTTTGATTGATGACCAAAGGGTCTTCATGTTCCAATCAAAGGAAAGGAAGTAACCAATTCAATCAATGTATAACTACTTCCATCAATGCTCATCCATAACATCATTCCAATTTGTCCATTTACATATATGGGTAGTATAGCATCTCTAATGTACGGGATCATTGAGTTCTTTAGCATTTGAGTTATTGTCAAATTCTTGTCAAGTTCACAAGGCTATATTAGACTTACTATATAGAGACTAGGAGTGGGGTTGGGGTTTGTTACTTAGTAAGTACCTAGTAGTACACAAAGCTGGCTTGGTCAGACCTCTGTGTGGGTGTGTGTGTGTGTGTGTGTGTACTCATACCTCTTTCAATGCACAAGAGACAAAATTCAAGGAGGGGAAGGGAAGGAGCCTGGAGGTCTCTTTTGTGTATAACAAACATTAAAGTGGATGTACATAGTACATACATGTAATACCTTTGTCTTTTGATGCTCCAATTAAGCTTTTCTTGAGATGCAAGACTTGAGATCCCTTAACAACATTGGTATATTCAATGGGTTTAGTTAGGAGTGTGCAAATATCACATGGTCCATTAGTAAGTTTGGGGGCTTCTTGTTAGTTTGGGAGGAATTTAATTTTTTCTTTCAAAAAACCAATAATGGCAAAGTCCTTTGTTGTGATATATGTGGAAAAATCCTGATAATAGCTGGATATGGATGTAATCATACCTTAAATTTATGTTTTTTTCAATATCTGAGATTATCATTTGGCAAATGTTATTTTGACCAATATTTGTTAACTATGGATATTTGGAGGTTAGGTGCAAATATTGTTGTTCATGTCTATTTTTAGTGTTATTAGGTCCCTAGATATGGATAGATAGGTTATTCATATTTGCCAAAGAAAGTTATAAGGTACATGGATATAAGCATGCATATTCAATAGTTAGCATAGAAGGGCCCTTGATATGGAGCTTCATGTTAGGCTTCAAAGTTTTAGTTTCTAGTTTGTGTGTGTATTTTTACAAGCAAGGATGAAGCTTGAGTTTTTTTTTTTGGGTCATGGTCACAAGTACCCATAACAATGTACCAAATGTGAATGCTTTTGTCAAAGTTGGGGTAGTGGCCACCTTTGCAACTTTCTCTTGTCACATGTAAGAATTTCTTATTGTTTAGTTATTAGGTTGTTTGCATTTCATGGATTGAAGTTCTTTTTGCATTGTGTGTAGTTTTGAGTCTCAATCTTATTCAGTTGTGATTTGTGTGATGGAGGAGGTGGTCACGAGTGTGCACAATTTTTTTTTTCTCATTTTTTATTTTAGCATCACATTTCACACTTTGAATTTGAACATCACATTTTGACCTTTGTGTATTTGGGTCCAAGATGGTTAGAGTGCCAAAAAAGAACATCTCACTAAAATATTGTGGACCACTCAATTAGACATGTTCTTAAAACTTTAAAATGCATTGATATTGAGTTTCTTTTTGTTTCATAAATACATACATTACGAAAGTACTATTATATGCAAACCATTTTTAATTTGAACAAGTTTTAGAATTAGTGACATGTCCTTGAAAAAATTCAAGACTTTGTCCCCACTTGTGAAAAATGATTCAAAAACTCATTAAGAATGTATAAACATATAATTTTCTCCCCATTTCATATCACAAATAGCTTAAGCATTAATGTGTATAAAATATTCAAATGTGACAAGAAGGTTCCAAAAAATGAAAATCTTGGAGTTTCTCGCCATAAATAGAACATGGCCCACATTAGAGAAAATGTATTATTTGTACTTTCATAAGTTTAAAAAAAAGATATTCAAGGCACCTACATAAGATTTGGAAAAAAATTATTTCATTTGACATAAAAGAAAAGGAGGCAATCTAGGTTAGGTCTTAGGTTTTGTGAAGGAAAATATAAATTTGACAAGTTTTAGAATTCTTTTTTGTGTTCCAATTGGGATACCCCAATCATGTTCTAATTGACTTCGCATGTTGAGCTTGAGTACCACATTTTGATTTTTGTGCACTTTGCACTTTAGACTTGAACATTGCATTTTGGCTTTTGCACATTTTACATGTTGAACTTGACAATCACACTTCACATTTTGAACTTCAGCATCACAATTTAACCTTTGTGCACTTCACATTCTAGGCTTGAGCATCACACCTTGGCCAGTGCACTAGTCTTTACATTTGAGTTTTGAAAATTGCACAAGTTGCAGTCTAGTTTTGAACTTTACATTGTTATTTATTGTTACATTGGCTCCTACATAAACCACTAAAAAACTCATGGGTTTTGCACTTTACAAAATGAGGTTTTGGTCTTTCATATTTCAATGTTCATCATTTGCACTTTTTGTTTCCTTGAGCCTACAAGCTTTTTTATTATTATTGTCTTTTGTTTTGTTTTTACTTTGCCATTTCTAGCTCTTCCATGTACTTACATGATCTATGAATTGCAACAACTAAGTAGAAATTAAGTAGGGTTCATTTATCTATGTGTGTTCAAGTGGGTTGTATTTAGTGTTTTGTTTTCACATCATTATGGTTAGGTGTCAATTACATGTCTAATGCAATGGATGAAATGTTTGTGTGTTTGAATATGTCAACAATATTGAATAACATGTTGGAATTGTAATAAATTTTAATGTGCATTATAACTTGTTAGATATTAATATGCAAACTATTTAACTAATTTTGCAAATGTTGAAATTATGTAGCTTGTAATTATACAAGTTCAAGTTAATGCTTAGAAGTCACATAGTTGGAACTCTATTTGTCCCCAAGGTTTTTTTGTTGTTAATGGCAACTTACTTATGCCATAACTTGTAAACTTGCATGTGTTGTGGTATATTAAATTTGTATAATAATACATGCAAATGGTAATTCTTTATGCTTATGATCTACTTTAACAAAAATATAAAGTTGGATGTCACTTAAGGTGGCATGGACGAGTGCAATCACAATAATACATACCATATTGTACACAAAATGTATACCATTGGTATACATTTAATATGACATATTAAATCATAGTAATACATACCATTATTCAATCTTGTGTATTTCAAATTATAAAAAAATACAAATGGACTTGTTTTTATACGAATTTCTTTTCAATATATTGGTATACATATCCAAAAAAATTTAAATTAGTCAAATGAATAGAAAATACACAAAATCATTTTTTATGTTATGTAACTAGTGCATTTAAATGGTAATTAAACAATAACACACAAAACACAATTTGATTTTTTAAAATGACATAGTTTTGACATTTAAAAAATATAAACCTTAACATAATAGTATTAAGAAAACTTTGAATTTTTTTATAAAAATTGATGTATTGAAAAGATTCCAAGAATATTTTTGAAAAAAACAAAGAAAAAACATAGGTTCTAGGGGTGAATGTGGCTCTTAGTAGAATGGTTGGACCTAGACACTTAGTAATTAAGTATATGAACAAATTTTGGACTTTTATGCATGATATTCTTGGTTTATTTGAAGTGCACAAGACCATAAGGTTGTCCATGGATAATTATAATCTTTACTTGAAAATTATGATTTGATGCATTGTGTGATTACTTTTGTGAAATATGAAGGCAATAACTTAACATGTATGGTGACTAAACTACATTCCATTGTTGATTACCACATGTTGAAACTTCAAAACATTTATGAAAGTATTTGTTTTAATCACATTATCTTTAAAGCTTGTTATTATGTTAGAATTGATGAAAATGAGACTATAGGTTTTAAAAATGTCAATTTAAAGATTATCCAATGTAATTTATATGAAACAATTACGAGGACAAAAAAAATGAAAAAATAGGAGGTAGGATTGGAACAAGGCATGTGTTAAATATAGTGGGTTGTGGCATTAGAAATTGAAGACCTTAGTGAATGTTGTATTTGTCAGTAAAAGATTATGTTGGAGAAGGTAACATAAGATTATGACTTTGATGTATAGAGTTCCTAAGGTATGGGCAATTACAAAAACATTCATGAATGTTTTGAACCTTATTGTCATAGCTTGAGTGATAAACAAATTGTGAGGTCACTAGCTATTATCCAATGTTCTCATTGTGGTTATTAATTTGTTACTAACTTTGGAAGTTGATATAGGACATGTTTACTAATGGGACTAATATTATTGACCCTTTTGATGTCAATGTCTTCCTCATTCTTAAAACATGTAAATTGAAGTTATTAAGGTGATTAAAAAAATAAAATCATTTCTTAACAACTTATGATTTGCAAATGTAAATTGACATGTTTGCCATTATGTTAAATCCTTGTTTAAAGTCTTTTCAAATTGTAAAAATAATGTTGGATGTGTGGATGCTATTTTTCTTACTTTGAAATATAATGTAAAAGTGACAATTTCTTTCTTCTAATGACTATCTTTGATGTACTAAACCTTATTGTTCAAAATGTGTAGCACCAATTGATGGATTGTTTGCCAGATATAATGATTTTATTAAAGAAACCAATAGCATTCTTGGGATCAATATGAGCTATAAGAGTCATTTCAATTGTTAATAGTTTTTTAATGTTGTCATTTATAGGTGGAGAACTTTGATCACATGATCATTGGGGTGAATTTGGCTTGATTATTCACATTTGAATTGTGTGCAACATATGAATTGAAAGGATTTTATGAAAGTTGAAGAAAATGATGACTTGATTGAAACAACAAGTTACTTTGAATAATTGCAACTAGAAGGTGATTAAGTTGAACAAGGTGAGATTATGTGCTTCTTTGAAGTTGTTGGGATCTCACATCTAAACAATAGAACTTGCAATGCAAAGATTAATTCAATAAGGTTGTTAGATTTTCAAATCTAGATAACAAAATTTTCATTGGAAAGAATTAAGTTGTGTCATTTGCAAGGCATAGTTGTTGAGCTCACCAACGACATAGATGATGGGTTTTAGAATTGTGTTTTTTGGGGCTCAAGTTCTTTTGTGTCTTTGTTCGGGGGTTGTGGTTGAGCTAGCCAACTTGCGTTGCATTGGGTAGAAATTTTTAAAGAACTTCAATTCCCATGAAAATCATTAGATTTGCAAAACTTGCATGTTTTTGTAAGATATTGTGTAATTGCAAAAAATAAATTTGAAACATTCATAATTTATGCCTATCCTTTATTTATGTTTGTTAATTTGATTTTGAAAATCAACAAATCCGTATTTGTTGAAAGAAAAATATTGAATATGCATATGTATCTATCTTGACAAATACCATAATTTATAATATAATTTCAACACATGTCTATTGAATAATTTTCTAATTTGGAAGATTCCATTTGAAAATAAAATTCCCAAATGTTCTAGAATTTATTTCATTTTCTTTCACAATTTTTTGTTCTTTGAAAAAAGAAACCTTTTAAAAATTTAAATATTAGAAAATAATACAATTTGTGCTTAAGCCACCAAGGTGTTAAAGGATCTATGATTGAACAAAGGTTTGTTTTGTTTGTCGTTTTAGAGAGAAATTAGAGAGAAATGTTTTCTTTCAAAGTTTTAGAGAGAATTTTTTTTAATAGAAAATATGCCATATTGGTATTCTAAAAATAATAATAATTTAGAGAATATGCCATATTGGTATCCTAAAAAAATAGAAATTTAAAGAATATGCCATATTGGTATCCTAAAAACAAAAATTGAGAATATGTCGTATTGGTATCCTAAAAAAATTGAGAATATGTCATATTGGTATTTTTTAAAAATGAAATTTAGAAAATATGCCATATTAGTATCCTTTTTGAAAAAATTGAAAAAAATGCCATATTGGTATGCTAAAAATAATAATTTTAGAATATGGCATATTGGTATCCTAAAAATAATTAAAAATTTAGGGGATAAAAAGGGGGTAAAAGTGTTGTTGTTTTTAATCTTTTTTCTTTTGTTTTTCAGGGTGTGGGGGTTTTTGGGCATTTATTATGCCCCCTGCAAACCCCCAAAAGAAAATGCTGCACGGCTATGTAGGTACTCAGCAACGCACGATGTGCCTGCTGGCGACTTGCAAGCTTTCGGTCGGGACGACGAAGAGGACGACGCAGACGACGAAGAGGACGCGGACGACGAGGAAAAGGAGGTCGAGAGTAGAGCGACGACGAAGAAGACGAAGGAGGAGGAGGAGGAGGAGGAGATGAAGATGCACCTGGCAACGGCAAAACAATAGACAACAACAATTCACTGATTCCATTTGTACAGTTTTTTTGTAGCTCGAAAGCAATCCGCAATTTGCACTTCTCTGAAACCAACTGCCGCTTTGTTTCAAGCATTGTGTTACGGTGAGTTTGTGCTCTTGACAGAGCGACAGTTGAGGAGAAGGGATTATTAAAGAGAAGAAGAAAACAGAAGAGAAGGGGGAGAAAAACGTGAAAGAGAGACAGAGAAGAGAAAAATGGAAAGTGAGAAAGGATACGGATGGCAGCTGTTATGAGAACAGTAGAGGATTCTTTCGTGGCCGGGGTTTTGGTTGCGATGGCCTGATGAATCTGCCATTAGAGAGGTAGAAGTGATGTCTGTTGCTGATGCATTGAGTTGTAGCAGCGGTTCCTCCTCCAAGGAAGAGCCTGGCGACGAGCAACAAGAACCAACGGGCGGCGGGGACAAATTCTCTGCCTCTCGGCAGCTATCCATGAGGTTAGAGCTTTGTTTTTTTTTTCCTCACTGCTTCAACGCCTCCCCTGATGTTTCTCCTTTCTCGCATTGTTGTTCCACTTGCTGTTCCTAGAAGATCAACAACTCCTGCAACTTGTGAGGAGTTTGCTTCGCACTAGTGCACTAGTTCTCAATAGCAGTCCTCTCGTGTTCTTCTTCTTCTTCTTCACACCAGAGGCAGGTTTGCGAGGTACTAGTACACAGTTGATAGACGCTTCCTGGATCGTCGTCATCTCATAAGATCCACTGGTATCATATGCACAGAGGCTTGAAAACAGATCCTTCAAACTTCCATCAAATCCTTTGCTCTTCTTCGCCATACTTCTTCCCAACTTGCTCTTGTTTCTTACAAATTTAGACCATAGCCTGGGCTCAGTATTGCTTCCGATTTCTGTCCGTAACAAACCCTTTTCGGTCAAACATTGCCCTTTTATTTCAAGCTTTGAAGACAGTAAAATGTACAACCAGATTTTGCAACAGAATTGCATTGTGTACACAGTTTCATGAAGGAGCTCACACATTCTCACTTTGGAGATTCTTTGCTTCAGTAATCCTGCAATCTCTCTCGGTCATACTTTCAGAGATACTGCAATATTGTGGGTGGATTGTTAATCTTGCTGTTGTCGACATGTGGTAAGGCACCAACAGTCCTTGTTTTGGGAGTTTTGGAAGATTTGATGCATTCTTTGGTATCATAGGCCAGCAGAGAATTGGTGCTCTAGAGTTTTCACATGAATGTTGATTCTTGTCTGTAGGGCCATGTTTCCAAAGAGAGAGCTTGTTCCTTAAGCTTATGCTCCACAGCAGTACTGCTTTGGTTTATCTCACATTAATCTGTAAGTTTCTTCTCATGGTAATGAGGGAAACACTAATCCTACAAGTGCTGTCGAAAGGCTGTGATGTAGTGGTGAATGAATTTACATCTTTGGCATCTAAGATTAGTTTGATTTCTTTGACTGCAGGAAGTCCAGGACACTATCTGAGCATGAGAAGGACAACAACTTGAGTGGTCCCTTAGGTGTGCCGAGATTACCAGTTACAACAGCACTGAGCCCCCTAACACCATTGAAGTGGAAATCCATCCAAAGAGATGATGATGGGAAAGAGGCACAGAAAGGCAACAGGGATGTGGTGACCAAATCAGTTGCTTTTCAGCCTGAGGAAGTCATAGAAGAGCAGCAGCCACCTATGGTGTTGACAGGTGGGGACCAAAGTGTTGACCTGCAGGCCAAAGGTAGTGTTGGAACAATACCAGCAAATGGGGAGCAAGCCATAGAGCAGAGCAGTGGTGGAGATGCTTCTGGACTCGAGAGGTGAGGTCAATGCATCTATGATTGATGCATTACATCCATGTCTTGGTCTGGAAAGTGGTAGGCGGCCTGGAGAGAGTTTGTTTTTGACAACTAGGCTCTAGTTTGACCTCCTTTCTAACCAGTTTAAATTCTGAAGGTTTAGCTCAAGCTTGGCTTCTGTGTGCAGGAAGGTTTCAGCAGGGGATGAAACATCTGTCACGACAGTTGACTTTCTAAGAGCAAGGCTTTTAGCTGAGCGAGCAGCTTCTAAGGCTGCTAAAGAGCATGTGCAACAGATTACAAAGAAAGTAAGGTTTTTGATTCAAACTGATCAACGAATCCTGTCAACATGAGGCTGCATGCTTTTGCTGTTCTCATCTGTGGGCCAGTTTTGCTGCATTTTTTTCACTAAATCTTTTCATCCCAGGTGGTTGAATTGGAGAGAAAGTTGGAGCAGGAAACTCTACTGCGTAAAAAAGCTGAAGCAGCTGAACAAGAAGCTCTCTTGAAACTGAAAGTGAAAAGGGAGGAAGTTCTCATGACTCGGAGTTCAACAGAAGTTTCAGATGCCACACAAACTTTAAATGTTGGAGAAGAGGTTCAAAGGGGAGCAGAGGATCAAAAAGACCTAGTGGAGCCTTCTGTTGTTGAGCAACAGGGAACAGATGCAGCAGGGGTGTCCAATCAGATTCATTGGGAATCTTTGCTGCAACCTGGGGATGTTGATGAGAAGACAGAGAAGGCTATGAGCAACTCAAAGTCAGTGCAAGATTTTTCCACCAGTGATGAATCTGATGTGAC
>Ga0116230_10006939_pt1 | contig 11192 bp, 15 predicted proteins | sample S1TSphfallax_3_FD_88678 | JGI IMG/M metagenome (GOLD analysis project Ga0116230, IMG submission 88678) | Host-associated microbial communities from peat moss isolated from Minnesota, USA - S1T2_Fd - Sphagnum fallax MG | ecosystem: Host-associated > Plants > Peat moss > Unclassified | place...
GGCATGTGCAACATGGCCTGATAATCTCCAAGGGAGTCCTCAAGGGCTTGGGTGAACCCCTGGGCGTCCTGGGCCTTATTCATTTGGATTTTCGCCAGGCCTAGGGCCTCTGGGCTGTTCTCCGCCACCCGGCGGGCCCAGGCGTAGGTTTCCGCCTCAAGGCGGTCCGGCGGCAGGACCCGGTTCACGAGGCCGTACTGCGCCGCCTCCACACCGGAAATGAACCGGCTTTCAAAGCACAGTTCCTTGGCGCGCCGAACACCGATGTCCCAGGGGATGGACATGTATTCCACAAACCCCGCCAGAAACTCCGCGTCGTCCGCGGCGAACACCACGTCCATGGCTGCCGCGAGCATCCAGCCTGCATAGATGCAATAGCCCTCCACCATGGCGATGGTGGGTTTGGGAAAGTTGCGCCACTGCACCAGAAGATCGAGGTTGTAGCGCTTGAACTGATCATAGGTCTCGATCCCGGGGCGCGCCCCGAGGCGCCGGCGGTACTCAAGCTCCTCTGGCGTCCCAAGGTCGTGGCCCGTGGAGAAGACCCCGCCGGCTCCACGCACCAGAACCACGCGCACGGCCCGGTCTTGCCGGGCGAGGGCGAAGGCCGCGTCGATCTCGTCGAGCATCTGATAGCCCTGGGCGTTGCGATAGCCGGGCCGGTTCAAGGTGATGACGCCTATGGGGCCCTCGGGGGCGTAGGTGATCTGTTGGAAGTCCAAGAACGCGCACTCCTTTTTTAGGTCGAGGGGGAGCGCCGCCGCGATGCGGCGCGGTGAAACCCAATTGCGTCAACGGGATCGGCCGCGGGCGGCGATGGGCCAGAGGGCGAACAGGGTGTCGCCCCGGACCACATGGTAAGTGTCGTAGAGGTTGACGGTGGGATCGCAGTGGGGGGCTCCCAGGGAGACCATATCCGCCAAGTCCAGGTGCGCGCCCTCGGGCATGAGGAGGAGGCCGTGCTCGTCGCCCATAAAGCGGTAGCGGGCGCCCGCCGGGGCCCCTGCGATCACAAGGGGAGCTGAGGCGTCGGTGGAGAAGGCTTTGAAGCCGGCGTCCAGGGTCGCAAGTCCGGGGGTATTGGCGCTCACGACCCGGGCGTCGACCATGAGGGCGGTCTCGAACGGAGAGGCCCCGGCCCCCTCGCCTGCGAGGTCGCAGGCGAGATATTGGGCGTCCATAAAAACATAAGACCCCGCCTGCAGCTCGGTGAAGAGGTCCAGCTCCACATCGATGCGGTGGGTCCCGGTGCCGCCGCCGGTTATCAGGCCCGGTGGGGCGCCGGCGTCAGTCAGGGCGCCGATCACCGTCTTGGCGTAGGCCGCGCGCTCGATCATGGCCTCGCGCCGGGCCTCATAGCTCTCGATGTGCTGGTGGGGTCCGCAATAGTACTGCACGCCCGCAAATCGAAGGCTCGCCGCCTTCTGGATGGCCTCAAGGACCGCGAGCGCCCCATGAGGCGAAGTGACGCCAGTCCGTCGAGACCCTGGGTCTATGTCGATCAGGAGGTCCAGCCCGACGCCCTTAGCGCGGGCTGCGGCGTTGAGGACGTGGACGTTGCGGGGGTTGTCGACGACGCACATCAGGCCCTCGGTTCGTGAGGCGAGGGCCATAAGCCGTTCTACGGCCGGCTCCGACACCACAGGCGAGGTGATCAGGAGACCTTGGAGGACGCCGCCGTCGGCCAGGGCTTCAGCCTCGCCGATCTTGGCGCAACACACGCCAAGAGCCCCAGCGGCCAGTTGAAGCTTGGCGATGTCGGGGCTCTTATGGGTCTTGGCGTGGGGGCGAAGCCCGACGCCGCGGCCGCGGGCGAACGCGGCCATGGTTTTGATGTTCCGCTCCAGGGCGTCGAACTCGACAACGAGGACCGGGGTGTTGAGCGCGCGCCGGGACCCCTGGCGTCCGACAAGATGGCGGTGAAGCGCTTCATCGTTCATGGGCCTGCCCTTATGGCGTCAGGGGTTTGGGCGTGCGGCGCTCGCGCCTCGGCCTGGACCGTCAGCCTCGCCCGAGCGTAGACCAAGGTCCAGCCGACAAGCACGCTGTCGCTGAGAAGATCCCAGCTCGCCGAGGCCGGGAGAAAATCCCGTGCGGCGAGGCTGCAGGCCAGGGCGTAGGTTCCACCCGCCTTGATGAGGAGGGCGAAAGTCCAAACCCAGGTCAGGGTCAGATAGAGCGCGGCGGCTTCAGGACGGGCGGCGAGGACGTCGAAATGCGCCTTTTGGGCCGGATCGTTTCCCGTGGCGAGCTGGCGCGCCATCGCCAGGACGAGCGGCTTTCCCAAGGCTAATGAGCCGAGGAAAATCAGGGCGAGAACGACATTCTGCAAGGATCGGCCCATGAGGGCCTGCCGTTCGGTATGGGAGAGGATGAGCGCGGCCAGGCTGACGATAACGCTTTGGGCCGAGAAAAGACCCAAGAGGTCGAGGGCCCTTAGGCGAGCGGCGCTAAACGCGAGCCAAGCCACGGGCGGGACGCCCGACAGGGCGAGGGCGAGAAGGCCGTGACCGGGGATAAGCCGCTCGGCCAGGCGGTAGACAAGGGCGGGCGCGAGGAGGTTGACCGCGGCGCTTTGGGCGAGGGCTATGAGGGCGAGGCGGCCGGGCGCGTGGGGGCGAGCTTCGAGGGATTTCAGCGACGACGGCTTCATGACGCGGCCTTCCCGTCAGCGGCGTCCGTAGGGGCGCGCCGCCGGGTCTCCACAAGATCCATGAGATCGTTGAGGGCGGCGGTGGTGCGCCGCTTATCGCCGGTTGAGAGGAGGTCCTGGAGCAGACCGTTCAGGGCGGCCATGATCAGCGTGGCGCGTTCCGGCCCCCTTTTGCCGGCGTCCGGCAGTCTGGCCGCCGCGCCTTCAAGGAGAGAGAGCCACACCGCCCCGCCCTCGCGCCGCGACGCTTCAGAGAGGCGCAAGGCGCCGAACATGTAAAGTCCATCCACTTCGAAGAGCACGCGGAAGTAGGGTTGGTTCGCGTCTTCCGCCGCCCACTCCCAGAACATGAGGAGAAGGGCGCGAAGGGTCGTGGGCCTGGTCTGCGCCGCCTTGGCCTTAAGCGCCCTCGCCACCCGTTCCCGGATCTTATTCAGGGCGGCGGCCAGGAGAGCCTCCCGGCTCTCGAAGTGATAAATGAGGAGTCGCGCGCTCGTTCCGACCCTTTCAGCGAGGGGACGCAGGGAAAGATCCGCAACGCCTCCTTTCAGAAGATCCTCGACGATGCGGTCCAAAAGGTCTCTGCGGCGGTCTGAGGCGCTGTCCATGTAACGATCGTTACGTGAAACGGTCGTTACATGCAAGGGGCGTCGTTGCTGGCGTTGCCGAGACCCCCGGCGGTTCTTAGCCGATGCGGCGCGGTTTAGCGCCGCTGACGACGCCTGCAGGAGAATTCGCCCGGTCAGGGGGTGGGGATCGCTGGACGCGCGCGTCGCAGATCCCCACGTCCTCCAAACGGGCCCCACTCCGGGCGCCGCCCCGTATGAACCCGAGGTCGAACTCGCCGTGCCCGTTCAAAAGCAATTGAAGCTCGGCGCCTTTATGCGCCCAGTGAGCATCCATACCGGCGCCTGGCGCTATCCGGGGGCTTTTCCAGACGCCAATTTCAACTTTGGACACATGAAGCGGTTCATCAAGACGCTGGAGGCGGGAAAGTTCGACGCCTTCTTCATGGCCGACCACCTGGCGGTGCTCAACATGCCCCTCAACGCTCTGAAGCGCAGCCACACGGTGACCTCGTTTGAGCCCTTCACCCTCTTGTCGGCCTTGGCGGCCGTCACCGACCACATCGGCCTCATGGCGACGGCGTCCACCACCTATGACGAACCCTACCATATCGCCCGCCGGTTCGCCTCCCTCGACCACATCAGCGGCGGGCGCGCAGGTTGGAATATCGTCACGACGGCGAATCCGGACGCGGCCCTTAATTTCGGGCTCGACGAGGATATGGACCATGACGAGCGTTACGCCCGGGCACGGGAGTTCTATGACGTGGTGACCGGTCTGTGGGACAGCTTCGCGGACGACGCTTTCGTGCGCCATGTGGAGAGCGGGATCTATGTGGATCCCGAGCGGATCCACGTCCTCGGCCATAGGGGAAAGTATCTTTCCGTGCGCGGGCCTTTGAACATCGCCAGACCCGTGCAGGGCTGGCCGGTGATCATCCAGGCTGGAGCTTCGGAGGCGGGACGCCAATTGGCCGCTGAGACGGCGGAAGTGGTGTTCGCCGCCGGCGGGAACCTGGAAGCGTCTCAGGCCTTCTACGCCGACGTAAAGGGGAGGATGGTCAAAATCGGCCGCGATCCGGACGGGATGAAAATCCTTCCGGGCGCCCTTGTGGTGGTGGGTGAGACCGTGGACGAGGCTCGGGCCAAGCGGGCCCACCTCGACAGCCTTGTGCATTACGACAGCGGGATCGCCAGCCTCAACGGCATGCTGGGCTACGATGTCTCCAGCTTTGATCCGGATGGGCCTTTACCGGAGATCCCGCCCACCAACGCCGGCCAGAGCTCGCGCGATCGGATCCTCGCCACCGCGCGGCGAGAGAACCTGACCATTCGCCAACTGGCGGCGAGGGCGGGCAGCTACGCCGGCACAGCCTTCGTTGGCACGCCTGCGACCATAGCCGACGACATGCAACGCTGGCTGGAATCAGGAGCCTGCGACGGCTTCAACATCATGTTCCCCTTCCTGCCCGAGGGCCTTGACGACGTGGTCGGCAAGGTGATCCCGGAACTTCAGGCCAGAGGGCTCTTTCGGCGCGACTATGAAGGCTCGACCCTGCGCGAGAACCTCGGTCTTGCGCGGCCGAAGAACCGCTTCTTCACCTCCGCGGTGAAGGCCGCCGAGTAGGATCGGTCAGGCGCCGCGCACGGGCTAGGGGCGAGTATTTGCGGCGCTCATGCATTTTCTTCCGATTTTTCTCGGAAGATTTCGAGACTTGGTCAGGGCGACGCCCGCGCGTCCTTTGATGTTCGGCCCGGAGACGAAGGTGTCCGCGGAACGCGAAGCCTCCGGTCAAGCCGTTGATTTTTCAAAAGGTCAAATGGTTCCTGGTGTTTGATCGCGGCGCTTAGTCTGCGTCCTGCCTCCGCCATCCGTGCCCGCCCTCGCACCGGGCCGGACGCTAAGCCCCGGTGGAGTGGGTTGAGGGCTGACGGACACCGTCTATCCTACGTCGTGGCCCTGAACTGGGCGGGATAGTGGACCACGCCCGCCAGGGCGCCGCCGCGCAGGTAGATGTGGAGTTCCGCATCCTGGCCGCTGTCGGCTCTGCGGCGCGCCAGGCCCCGCGCCGCTGTCTCCGCCACGCCTCCTGAGGGAAACCTTTGAACAAAGGGCGGCAGGTCAGATTCGACAACCCAGCCATCACCAGACGGCGAGACGGAAATTAAGAGAGACACGGCGTGCTCCGGATCTTGGGAGAAGGGTGATCGCGCGCCAAGGGGACGATCGCGCCAAGGGCGGCGCTCCAGGATTGCGGCGGAGCGCCCTGCGAAAACGATGTCAGGCCGACATTCGGCGGAAGAGGCGACATCGGTGCATGGTTGAACCCAATATCCGGAAATTTTCAGGAGATTAGCCGGCGGGCCCGAGGCCTTCCATGGAGAAGTCCTTATGCGCGTATCGCTTTTTCTCGTGGGGCGGGCGAGCGCGCGGCGGCGACGCCCTCGAGGGTCGCGGGCGCGTCGACCCGCCGAGGTTCGCAGGAGCGGTTTCAGAGCCTTGGGGGAGAGCCGGGTCAAGCAAGCTTGACTGCCGGGGCAGCGCGAAGGGCGGCGCAGGATCAACCCGGAGCTACATTAAAGGGCTGAAACATCTTGCCTATTTTTCATCTCAAAGGCGAGTGCGTTTCATCCACCCTTAAGGACTTTCTGAATAGCTGATCGCCGCGGACTGTGGCGAGGGGGCTTAGTCGGGCGTGGCCATCCTCGCGATTGGAGAGACAACGGTGAAGTTCCTTGGACGCTTCTTCAACGATGACGCCGGCGCCACCGCCATAGAGTATGGGCTGATCGCAGCCCTCATCGCCGTGGTGATCATCACCGCCGTGAGCACGCTTGGCACAACGCTTTCGGCAAAGTTCAGTAGCATCACAACGCGCCTTTCTGCGGCGACGCATTGATTGCTCAGTCCCAGCGCTGGGGCGCGTGAGACGCATCGCGCCATCGGCTCGCCCGTCCAGCGGTGATCGTCGCCTTTATCCGCCCGCCTCCGCCTGTGCCCTGAGCAGGCGTCTATAGCCCCTCCTACGCGAGGCGGCGTCCTAACGGTGTTCGCCCCCTGGCCCGTCCACCCCTTGCCGGGCCGGGTCTTACTCTGCGATGGACTTGACGCGCTTAGCTGGATTGCCGGCGACGAGGGTTTTGGGCGCCCCATCTCGGGTGATCGCCAAGCCGGGCGCCGCGACGGCGCCGATAAGGGTCGCGCCGGCGGCGATCCAGACGTTCTTCTCCATCACCATCGGCCTGGCGATCACGCCATTTGCGCGGTGGGCGCGGTTGATGGGATGGCTTGAGGTTATCAGGCTGAGATTGGGTCCAATGACCACATCGTCGGTGATGTCGATCCCGCCAAGATCGTTGAAGGTGTGGTTCTGATTGACGAAAACGTTGCGCTCGACGCGCGTATGGGCTGCGCCTGCGGCGTAAGACGGGGGCACGAGCACGACGGTGTCGTCCAAACGCGTCCCAAGGAGAGGGCTGAAATGGCGCTCGAACCTCAGCGGCGGGCCCCAGAAGGGAGCCGGTTAATGGCGCCGGTAATCTCCCCGGCGCGGTTCACCTCCGCCGCCATAGCGACCGATTCCGGCGCCCTCATGAAGATCCGACGTCCAAGCGCGTCCTTCGCCATCCCTGGTCGTCCCGCCCCGCCCTCGCCTTGGAGTCGAATAGCGCCGTCCTCAGGGGCCCGTGTGTTTATGATTTGGGCTTTTTTGAACCCCAACAGAGGACTAGCGACGGGGGTGCGGAGGCATAGGCCGCCGCCATGCGCGCGGAGGGGAGCGAAGCAATGAACCATGGGGCGTTTGCAGTCGTTCTGGCGGCTTGGGCGGCGACTGCGCACGCCCAGCAGCCCGGGTTGAAGGGTGAACTTGCCGGCGTCGCCTTCCTGGTGGGCGACTGGACGGCTGGAAGGGGCGTTGTCGTCGACACGGGCGGCTCGTCTGAGGGATCTTCAAGAATCGCCATCGCCGCCAATGGCGCGGTTTTGTTGCGTCAGGACCGGACCAATCTGTTTGACAAGGCTGGCAAGCCCAAAGGCGGCTTCGACCAGATCATGATGATCTATCCTGAAGCCGGCACGCTGCGTGCGGACTATTCGGATGGAACCCACATCATTCATTACACCCACGCCGACGTGGTCCCAGGCAAGTCCGTCGCCTTCTTTAGCGCCGCGTCCCAAGGGGCGCCTGTCTTCAAGCTCACCTACACGCTCACCGCTCCTGACGCCTTAAGGATCTCGTTCGGAATGATCCCGCCCGGAGGCGGGGACTTCGCGCCCATCGCAATTGGCGAATTGCATAAGGGCTCGTGACATCCGCGCCGGCAATTTCGGCGCTTCCTGGTGCACGGAGGGACCCACCGGGGCGTTGGCTTCTAGGATAACTAAAGCCAGGGTTGTGGAGATGATGGGCGTCACGCGGCGCCGTTTAGCGCTCATGGTCTTAGCGTTAAGCGCCACAAGGCCGCCGCTCCCCAAGAGGATATCCGCGCCCCGCCGTTGTCCAAGGACGCCCGTGCTGCGCGTCCTGCCCGACGCCTAAGACGCCGGGCCAACAGCGGTCCGGACGGGCTCGCCGTCGCGCGTTTCAGTGAGCTGTTTGGGAACAAGCAGGATGATCGGCAAGACGAGCGCTGTCGCGGCAATGGTAGCGAGCACCGGCGGCAGGAAGCCGAATTTGTCGTAAAGGACGGTGCCGAAGAGATCGCCTCCCCGGAACGCCGCCCAGTAGCAGGCGAAAAACAGCATGAACGTCGTGCCCTCCAGGCCCCGGGGGGAAGATCTTATAAGGAGATCGACGAGCGAAGCTTGGGCCATGGCGCCCAGGACGCCAATGAAAGCGGCCGCGATGAGCGCGCCCTGGGGGGTTTTAATGAACAAAAATGGCGTCATCTGCACCACAGCAATGCTGAAGCCGCCCCAGAGAAGCCATTTCAACGCGATGCGCCGGCAAAGATAGGCGTAGATCGTGAGGCCAGGCACAAAGGCGGCGATGAATATCCCGTTCCATTCCCCCCACTGCGCATCGGTCCCGTGCAAGGTGTTGGTGAGGTGATATTGAAGAACGGTGGCTGTCGCCGGAGAAAATTGCCAGAGGATCTGCATCGCCATGACCGGATAGATTGGCCAATGACGCACGAGGCGCTTCAGGTCGAACACGATGTGATTTCGTGTTCTGGCCCGCTCCGCCTCCGCGTAGACCTCCCGCGGCCCCATAAGACCGGCAATGGCCAGGGCAACCATCATCAGTGCCGCCGCCAGAAACAGGAAATGGGCGGCGTTGTCCGCAGATTGACCTTCAAGCTGGCCGCTGAGCCACCCGCCGGTGAGAAACCCTAAGCCTTGGGAGAGATAGGCGGCGATCAACGACGCGCTCGCCATGCCTCCTGCCTGATCATGGTCGCGGCCAAGGATCGTGGTGAGGCCGCTCGCGACGCTGTTGGTCATCTGAAAGCAAATGGTCGCCGCCATCACGCCCAAGAGCAGAACCGAATAGGTTGGCGGCAGAAGCGTCATGACGCCGTAGGTCGTGGCGGTCGCAAGAGCGAATAGAACAAGGTGCCCCTTGTCGCCCCGCCCGAGGGGACTCCAGCTGTCGCGGATGAAACCAAACACGAAACCGAGGATCATGGGGAGACTGAGAATAAGCCGAAACGTTGCGGTTCCGTGCGCGTCCAGGTGCAGGCGGTTCTTGAGAAAGAACGATACGGGGATGTCCACCAAACCCAGGCTTGGAGACGCAAAATTCGTCAGGAAGAAGATGCCGCCGATAAAGATGTAGGCTTGGATCCCGCGGCGTTCTGCTCCACCGCCCCCCTGGTCGGCGCTGGCCGCCAAGCCTTGGCTTAAACTCACTCCGCAGGCTCCCCGCACACCTCGACCGCCGGCGACGGCCCCACTTGCCTTTACAATCGACACGAGACCACAAACCCGCGCCGACTTTACCCCTTAGTGAAGATCTCCGGCCTGCCATATGAGGTTTAGCCTCATTCCGCGGCGCCTGCCGCCTTCTCGCTTCCGCCTATGATAAGCGCGAGATCCGCCTGCGACAGGGCGATCAGTACCGCGCCTGCCGGCCGTTCCTTTTGCAGGGTCTTCCTTCCTGAAGTCCGCCCTCTCAGGCCCGTGATCAGACACGAGAAGGAGGTCGATGGAGCGCGCGTGAGGCTCCCGAGGCCGGCGGCGTCCAGGGATGGATCCGCCGCCAACGTCTCAGGCGGAGAGCCGCGAAGACAGCCACTCCAAGGGAGGCGACCAAGTAGACGATAAACATCGCTGCCGCTAAAACCCACCACCCGCGCGCGTCTCTTGCGGCATGCCGCGTGACGAGAAAAACGAAGCTAAGCACCGGGGCCAAAGCTGGGTTGACGATCAAGCACAAGTAGAAACCCGAACGCCTGTAACCCTCTCGCTCCCAATCTCGATAGGATTGCAAGCTGGCTGAATTAGCGAGTGCTCTCCAATCTTGCATCTGTGAGGACCCTCCGCGCGGTTTATCATAACAACGCGCCCGACGAGCGTCACGTGCGGTCAACGCTTTAGTTCACGCAGCGGCTCATTGGGCCCTTGCCGGCATTTCCCGCAAAACCGCGCCGGCGGCGTCGACTTCGTAAAAACGCAGCTTGAAACCATGCGGAACTCTCAAGCGTCGGAGGTCTCGCGAGACCTTGTTTTGCGCTGGATGATGCAGCTGCTGACGAGGCGCACGCGCGCACAGGCGCCCGACGGCAATGTCGTCGACCGGCTGTCACTCTATCTCAGCGTCCGTGATCACGGCGACGAGCGAGTCGCCCAGGCCGCTGAACAGCTTCTGGAGAGCCTGCCATGGTGATTGGCCTCGATGTCTGGCAGGCCCGCCTCAAGCGGGCCTTTCTCGCCGCCGTGGCCGACCACAGGGCGTTCAAACCGTCCGGCATCGGGCTGCGACTGACCCGTGATGACGCCCTCGCGCGGTTGGATAACCGCTTGACCCGGCTAATCGGCTGGGCGCTCGCGGAGCGCGAGCTTGGCGCTCGCTTTGACCTCAAGGCGTTTCATCAAGCCGTTTTGGGCGCAGGGAGTTTGCCGCTCGATTTGCTAGAGACCTGCGTCAGCCCGTAGAGCAAAAGTCGATCGCTAAAACCAGGAACAATGGGGGTCTGACGTGACGGTCGCCCAATAACTGCCTTCCCAGCCATGAAAATGCGTCCCAGTCCGACTTCGGCTCAGCCTCTTCGGTTCCGGCGCCGGCGTCGGGGCCACCTCACTGCAGCGATTATCCATCACCCATGAAGGCAACCATGACCCAGCGCCGCCCCTCAGCTTTGTTGCTCTCGCTTGCTTTGCTCAGTTGCATTGCGGCCTTGCCCTCGGGTGTAACCGCCGCCCAGGCCCTGCCTCCCCCGCCCAGCCTCACAGAAAGTCCCTGGAACGGCGACTGGGTTCTCAGCCAGACCCGCAACACGCAAGAGATCAAGGACGCTGCGGCGGGCGGTTATCGCTTCCATCTGCAGCCCGACGGCCAAATTCGATGGGAGATTCCCTCGTTGCACGAGGTGGTCGAGGGCCGAACCGACGGGCGACCGATGACAATTCGTCGGCCCAATCCCACCGCTTTGACGCTCGCCGTCACCGCTGAAGGTCCCTGGGTCTTGCTCTACAAGCTGAGCCGGAATGGTCAACCGGAGGGGGAAGGGCGGATGACCCTAGTGGATCAGGGCCACGCGTGGGTCGACCTCTCCCAACCAGCGGGTCGTCCGGATTTAGCTGGAGTCGTGGTCTACGTGCGCCCACCCGAAGCCGCGAAATAGAGACAGAAGCGCAACGCCCGCCCGCAGGCTTGCCCGGAACCGGACCAACGACGACCAAGGGGACCCAACTAAGCTGCGCGGAGGCGATCGCCAAGCCTGATCAGTTGCGCTGATCCGGAAGACGGGCTGGGCTAGCGATCCGCTGAATCCCATCGACGGTGCGTTTGCCTCGTCCAGACGCGTCA
>Ga0116230_10006941_pt1 | contig 11192 bp, 4 predicted proteins | sample S1TSphfallax_3_FD_88678 | JGI IMG/M metagenome (GOLD analysis project Ga0116230, IMG submission 88678) | Host-associated microbial communities from peat moss isolated from Minnesota, USA - S1T2_Fd - Sphagnum fallax MG | ecosystem: Host-associated > Plants > Peat moss > Unclassified | place: USA...
GAGTACCTACCTACAAGGGGGGGCCCCTTTGTGTCTTTTTAATTGATTAATTAAGATGAGTCTAGTAGCTTAAGGGATTTTTATAGGCCCCTAGGTAATAATAATAGGTCTATTTTGATACAAGGCTTTTTGAAAGATGATATCATGAAGGGTTTTGGTTTCTTTTAGAGGATTTTTTTTTTTTTAAGTTATATTTTTTGCATGGTGAAATATTTGAAATTTGCGTAATTCTTTTTTGCCTTAAGATATTTTTGAATGTAAAATGGCAAGGCCCACAATGTGACACACCCCTTGTTTTCTATGGGTTGCAAATGATGATGGCCACGTACTATGAGCCCACAAAAAAAAACATGACCTCATGTGAGTTTTTTTGTGTGGGTTGAGTGCATGAGTTTTGTGTCTAAAGAAGTCGGTGGTTGGCATATTAGCTCATTTTTTCTCCTTGCACCAACTTGTTGTCAAGGTTGCTTGTTAAGTTGTTGTAAACACTAAAGACCTCCTCGGATTTTTCTAGTGCATTTATTTAGAGATTGTGTCATGGAGTGTAAAAATTCATGCTTTCGATTTTGTCTTCTGAAATGCTTGCATTAATTTTTTTCATATATTTTTTCATGTGAGAAAATAAATTAAATAAAATCTGAGCATGGTCTTTAATGCTAGGTAAAAGACCTTGGCCATGGGTTTTACAAAAAATTGGGCTTGCACTTGCCTATACCTTGTGTGAGCCCTTGTTTGCCACTATTTTTTTAAATTTTTCTAGACCTCATAATTTTTTACCCTACATGGGAAGTTTAACCAGAGGTTTTCAAATGGGTATTTGAAAACCGACCATTATGCATGCATAAGAGTCAGTTATTACCCAAAAAAATAACCAAGTTAAATTGAGAATCAAAATTATTAATTCGGCTGGACATGTTGCAGATCATGCTAATGTAATGTGCAAACCCTAAGAGATGCCTTTAGTTAGGGTCCCTTCACATGTTACAGATCTTGCTAATGTGATGATGTCTGAAGCCCTACATGACTTTGTTGCAGGCCCTTGGTGGCCTAGGGTTAATGGGAACAAGTATTGGGAATGAGTGTATAACTTTATTTTTATATTTTTACATGTATAAGATAGTTATGAAATACAAAAAGAGCCATAATGGTGGTATTTATTTTAGAGTAATTCATGTGTCCGAGGGCTAAACCCTAAGACAAATAAATTATTTTGTCATGTCAAACAGGACCTAGTCCTTGGGACACTAGCTTCCACACCTTAGGACTTGGTGTCCTAGGACAAAATGTTTTTAAGAGCCTAGGACCATAAGGTTTGAAGGCCTAAGTACAAAATACCAAAAGAGTTATAATGGTTTTAACCCTAGGATTGGGCCAAAGTGGCCAAGCTAAGGCCAAGATGCCAAAAAAGATGCTAACCTTAAGCCAAAATGTTCAACAATATTTTAACCCTAGGTCAAAATTTTCAAGAATATTCTAACACTAGGCCAAAATGGCCAAGCCAAAACTTGATTTGACTTGTGCCTAGACTTTGTGGTTCAGAGTTTAACACTAGGCCAAAACTCATTTATTTTGAACCCATGTTTTTGGGTCTATGGCTTAAGGTGACTTTAGAATAGGCTTAAGGACATTTGGCTTTGTGTTTTTACAAGACATTTGGTTTAGCGTGCTCATGGGATCCAAATTGTGAAAATTTTTACAAATGCGAGAGCATTGAGTAAAAGAGTCAAAATTGTGAAAAGCTTTGTAACACTAAGCCAATATTCATTTATTTTGAACCCATGTTTTGGGTCTATGGCTTAGGGTGGCTTCATAGTAGGCCTAAGGACATTTGGCTTTGCGTTTTTACAAGACATTTGGCTTAGGGTGCTCATGGGATCCAAATTGTGAAGAGTTTTACAAATCTTAAAACATTGTTTGGAAGAATCAAAATTGTGAAAAGATTTATAAATAACCTTTAATATTAACTAGCAAGCTTTGTGGTGATTATGGTTGGTGGTGGTAGAAAAGGCATTATCACTTGCTTGAAGAATTAATGGGTAGCTACAAATTCCTTACAACCATCATTGTTGCTTCTTCATTGGCTGTCATTCTTTGTTGCACCACCATTTTCCTTTTCCTAGTAATAGAAGTCGAAGGAGCTCATCAAGTGCCACAACATCTTCTCCAACAATAACCAAACATGATTGTCAGTGCATGTGGTGCAACATTGTACCCAAAAGCTTGTAGTGGAGCTTTGTATTCTAACTCATGTGCCTTGGGTGCAATGACACAAAAGGTAGCAATGATTTTCACAAATATTGCACTAGAAAGAAGTTCCAACACAACGGTAGATGCATAGACATTAGCATTTCAAATCATGCAAGGAGCTACAAGAATGCAAGTTTCATCTCCATTTCGCATAGTGTTCCAAGGTCTTGGATCTCATGGTTTTCAATCTCCAAAATGCGGAAGAAACCTACACTATTGCACAACATGCACTTCAGTTTCTGAACATTCAAGCATGACTTAGTGTAGCTCTGAGATACCACACATATTGCAACTCACCACTATGTTATTCATATCCTAGGCCTTAATGTCTTGGGCTTGGATCCTAAACTTCCAACCTTAAACTACATTATCATGGTGAAGAAATGTGAGGGAGGTTGCATTGTAGGAGGAGGGGAAGAAAAAGAAATAGTTTTTAAAACTTGTTAATCCATTGAACTTTACTTGAAAGATGAGGGTGTTGAACACAAAACCATTTCCATTCCCTTCATTGGTTGTGTTTGGAGCATGTCAATCTCTTGCTACCAATGAATCTTTCATTCTCTTTCTTTTTTTTTGTTTTTTACATATTAATATTTAGTTTCACCTATAGACCACCTATTTGGCATTTTTTAAGGTTGTTCATTTTAGTGACATTTATTGAAAAGTTGATGAAATTTCAAATTTTGCACGGAAATCTCAACACATTAATTAAGATCATGAAGCCCCATGTCACTTAAACACAACAACATGTGCATGAAAAATCATGTGATTTACATTGATAATGATGATCTAGTGATTTGAATCATGGGAGCTTTTGGTTAAACCTTTCTTGTACAACAAATGAGAAATTGTTGGTTTCAAATACACAATTGTATAGAGCATCTTCTTGTTTCTTGCTATTATTTGGTTTCTTGCACCTTATGTGTTGTGTTTTTTTACTATGTTTCATTTTGTTGTTTGGTTTTTTATTGATGCTCACCCTTTTCTTTTCTTTTTTCTTTTTCTATCTAATGGATGATGATCGTGTTCATAAATTCTACATATCAATGAGTGCATTTGTCTTCATATGGTTCTCTTTCTTGAAAGATATCACTACTATCATGGGTTGTATATTATTATTTGCAACTTTTAGATCCAAGGGGAAGGATCCTTAGTCCTCACACCCATGATAAATGCACAGTACACTCACCCAAAAAAGGTGAATGAAAGTCCAATTTTATAAGGCAAAATCCAATGATTTTTATTTTTAAAACATTTAAATGATGTTGAAGTTCACATTTTTTTTCCATTTCCAAGTTCATAGCACCATAATTTATTTATTTTTTAACCTCAAAAAATGTGGGCCTTGAAAAATAAATTTAGATACTGAAAAGGACTTTACAAATTTGAAATTTTTATTTTAAATCTTAAATTTTTTGAGAGATTTTTCTCGCTTGATTTTTTCATCTTAAGTGTTATGGTACTTCAATGTGTGGTGGTAAAAATTTATAGGTTTAGTTTCCAACTCCACTAGAAGAAAAAAATCCATAATGATAATTTTTTAAAAATAGTTTGGGCTATGACATTGGATGTACCATCCAAGTTTGTAAAATCCATCTTGGATTGAACATTTATCCTTTTGGTAAAAAAATTTGGGGGGTTTTAAAAGATTAAAATGTAGGTTTCAATTTTTCATCTCATTTTTGCCAAGTTTTTCAAATAGATTTGAATACAATGCAACAATATTTGATTCACCCCAAAAAAATTGTCATTGTGACTTCCAAAAAAGGTGAGTGTAGTGTGTTTTTACCCCCCATTATCTTTTTAACACCAATAGTAGTTTATAGCATTTTCGGAATCTTGAGCCATTATAAGAAGATTATCAAATTATTGCAATTCAAAAAAAATTTGGTTTCTATTGGTTTTGAGTTTTGACTTCCTTCTTTGATAGACTTTCCAACTTTAAGTTGTTAGGTTTTAATCCTAATCATAGTACTACTACAACAACCAATTCAAGAGTCTATGTCCCCCCAAAAAAATCATTGATACTTGACCAAGAGACACAAAATTGCATAAAAAATTTGAACACCCAACAACTTCAATTCATGCTTGATCATCATCATTGTGGCAACCAGCACCACTACAATGACAACAATAACAACAACATGCACAAAAAATAGTAGATGATATAGGTGGCAACAACAAGAGGAAAATAAGAAGCCTAAACAACATGTAACAATAGTAACTAGAAATCAATTATGGCTACTTCCTAGATTTTGTTTTTTCCCCATGGACAAGAAGCTAATGAACTATTACCTAACCAAGAAAGTGCACAATGGTAGTAGCTTCTCTAGCCATGACATAGCCAAATCCAACCTCAACAAACATGAACCTTGAAATCTTTTTAATACATACAAACTACATCTACCACTTTCATGTTTTTGTTTTGCTACAAGATGGCAAATATAATCAACTATTGTGGAACAATAGTAAAAAAAGAAGAAAATACAAATCAATTTGATGTGCATGGGTGTGTTTCTTAATTTGAGACAAATCAAAGTGACAACTTCTCCCAACAAAGCAAATGGATAAAAACTTATTCATCAATAACCCACAAGTTTATGGGTATTGAAACTATTGTATTTGATTTCTAATTATGTATTTTTTTAGAAAAAAAAAGACTTGAAGAATGTGATCTTAAAAAATATAAAGGAATAATACTAACTCAATCATTATTTTGTCCTCCCCACCATTTTTGGCTCATATTTTTTCTAGTTAGTGGTGATGCTAACATGAAAAAACTTTTTTTGTGATCCTTACAAGTGTGCATTAATAAAAATTTGTGAAGAGATTTGACTTGAGGTCTAACATTTATATATATAAAAAAGGAAACTTGACAATTTGATTGCCAACATGGAAGTCAAAAACATATTTGCAACCGTCTTTGATGATTTTGGAAGTTTGGTATGCACTTAAACCTTTCAAAAGCTATGATTGAAACTTGGTAGATTTAAACATTTGATCATGAATTTTTTTGAAATAATTAAATGAAACTCTCCGGTTCAAGATTTGAGAGCTTTTTAATTTGCATTTATTGTTTCAAGTGTGTTTATTTGACAAAAGTTGATTTTTATTTATTTATTATTGTTGTTGTTGTTAAAACAAATGATTCCACTTTTGGACTTATTGGTAACTGACATTTATCAAGCTTACTGAGTGTATGGAAACATTTAACATAGAAACCAGCTTTGCCATCTCATTAACTTATAACGAAATATACAATGTTTGGGAACCTTTTTGACGCATTCCCAACTCCTTGAAGGACTCAAATGTGAGTCCAAGTGAAAGACAGTGGAAAGGGGAGGAGTCGAGGCACATTCCTTAGCTCACAACACTTTGAGAGGTAAAGGGGCGTGTTGGAGCTCTGGGATGGGAGTAGGAAGAGTTGACAAGCTTCACTCACTCACATGGGCCTGCACACAACCTACACAAGGTGGTTAGTGCATAGTTGGAGCACCTTTGGTGCTAGGACGAGCCACGGGCAACACGGACACACGGCTCGAACTTGGGGGAAGCCACCACCTTCCCCCTTATAGTATACTCTGCACCTCTCCACGGGGCCCACATCCAAATGGCTTTTCTCTCTCGAGACTCCCGAATGGGAGTCCCGAAATCGCGCTAACAGGCACTCCCGCGAATTTGGAGCCCCATAACTTTTCGAGAAGACCTTGGATCGAGGTGCAATTTAAATCAAAGTTGTAGCTCTCGTCAAGAGCTTTCCAACGATATGTTGCACGTTGTCTGCAGCTAAATAAATCGGGTCGATTCCCGACTTTTTCTAGTCGGGAGTCAAATTGGCAATTTGACTCTCGACCCTTCTTTTGGCCATAACTTGTGTTTTAGATGTCCAAATGAGCAATGCGAGCCCAATTTAGACATCTATGTTCCAAGAGCTTTCTAATGATATAAAAAATGTCATAAGCTATTGATTTTTGACCCCTCAAATCATTCTTTGAAGTTTTGGGAGTTCACTGGGACTCCATCTCCCAAAGTGGGAGTTGCCTTGGGAGTGTGAGGGTTCACTCCCTCACACTTTCCACACTCCCGGGAGTATGTGATGTGACTCTCGGGCTTTCCTTTGGCCCACACTCTTGCAACCCCTTTGCCTTGGTCGCGAGCCCAAAGCTAGGTTGCGACACTTTTATTGAACCTTCTAATGAAAAAATGAAGTTTGTTTGTTTGTCTTTTGAAAAAAAATTGACATATTTCATTTCTTTCTATTGGATTTATGTCTTCATTTGAACCCCCCCCCGTAACCAAAACTATTTTTTTTTCCTGTTGGGAAAAATTCAAAAACCCATTTTTATGACTAGTGGTTATTTGTTGGTTCTTCATGAAAATTGTCAACCTTTTGATGTTTGTAAACTGACTATAATTGATGGTTCTTTAATTATAGTTATGCCCCCCACCCCAAAACCAATGGTTCTTTGATGATGAAAAATTTGAAGAAATGAAATCATGAATTATTTTTTAAATCAAATAACTATATATCATGCTTGAATATGGTTATGTGATGAGAGCTTTTGAATTTTTCTTTTGGGGTGGTGCTAGTGTTTTCTAATCGGTTTGTAGGTATGAATACAATGGTGATTGAAATGAAAAGGTTCAGCCATTAATATAGAAAATCGGCATCAAATTGACAAAAGTTTTGAATATGAACATTTTTGTTGCAAATACAAACTTACTCCTCAAGGTTATGCAAGTTGAAAAAGTTTGAGTAAAATTGAACGGTTGGGTCTTTTAAACAACAATTTTTGTAGATATAATTAGTTGTCATGAATTAAAGTCTATTTGTAATTCATTATTGCTCAAGATAACCATGATCTAACATAGACTATGTCAATGTAAAAATTTCATTAAATTTATTATATTGTAATATATTCTTGATTACATGTCATGGGTAGTGCTCAATGAACCATAGGTGTATTGAATGTTAAGTAAAAATGTTTTGGGTTGAATGAAAATAAAATCAAGGCAAAGTGAATCAACAAAGCATAAACGATAACAATAAACCAATGCAAATCAACATAAATAACACATGTTCAAATGGGAAACAAAACAAAAGATTTTACATCACAATTCACAATTCAATGGGAGAACCTTTGTACTTTCAAATGATCAAATCCAGTGGTCGGCTAGCTTTCTTAGTAGTAGATAATACAACAACCATAAAAATCTTGACACCACCAATCATGAAAGATTTTTCACACAAAAGCCTATAAATAGTTTGGTAAAAAAAATTTATAACCATGTGTTGGTACGTGAAGATTAGTTCCAAAACCCATTCAAAAAAATCACTTGCCTTGGATGATTAAATTTGCCCATATATATCTATGACCACAACCCAAGTCAAAGGTTTGTTGATACAAATGTATTATATGTACAATTTTGGGAATATGAGTGGTTATTTGGATTGTTATCATTCAATCCTTAATTGTGAAATATGACACATGTTTCTTGTGCAAAAATTGATTTAGAATAAAACAAAACATAATTGATGTGAATTTGGTTAGAATAAAAAAATCTTTTATGTGTATTAATTTCAACAAAGTTGGGGATTATGGGTATTGTAATTGCATGCAAACGAGGGTATTGGTGGTTGGGAATATATGGTAGGCATCCACATAATATTTTAAAAATTGGTCTTGAAAAGAAAAAAAACATTTTATTGCAGAGTGCCAAGATTTGATGTGTATATCTAGAATGTGAAACTACCAAGTTTTTACCAAACTAACTTTGAAGGCAAAAACTTCATTCCACAACACTTCAATTTAATAAGAATGCGAGATGTGAAAAAAAATGTGAAAATGGATCTTTATTATGTTAACATATGCAAATATGAACATGAAAAAAACATGACAATGCTATGGTGCAAGATCACACCTAAAACTAATGTTGAACATATTGAAGGGAATGAGGGTTCTTACTCCTATTTATACCCCTTCGGGGACCTAGCTCAAAAAAACTTGCAATGAGGCTTTTATGTGTGCATCAAGTAAAAAAACTTCTTGAAAACCTTCTTAATTAAGAACTGACTACGAGTTAATTGAAACTTAATTGAAAGTTAATTAGAACTTAACTCAAAGTTGATTGGGAGTTAATTGAGAATTCATTAGGAGTTAACTATGATTTAATTAAAAGTTAATTAGAACTTAACTAGGACTTAACAAAAAATTAACTAAAAGTGAATTAGAAGTGAATTACAATTTAATTAAAAGCTAATTGAAAATGAACTGAAACTAAATTAGAAGTTAAGTACAAGTTCAATACAAGTCATGGATGAACATTCAAATGAATGAACCCCATGGCATTACCATCCATGATAATTATTTCATAAGTTCATATTGTTTATACATAAATGTCATGTATTATTTAAACATGGAAGTTGAATGCACAATTTTCATGTGTAAACAACATGAATAGACATACAACATTTGTGTTTAAACAATATAAATAAGCATATGACATTTGTGTTTAAAAATGCACACAACATCAATGTTCAAATAATACAAATAGATGAATGACATCTATGTTTATTCCATACAAACCTTTGAAAAAAAGATTTCACATGACAATTATTACTAAATTGTGGCCCATGAAGTTTGTGATGAAATGCCATACATGATGATTCATAAGACAACTTGTTTGAATGTGGGGAAAAATTGAAGACAATAGTCAACTTTCCCAACTACTCTTATTTTGATTATTTAGAGCTAACATTTGAACTATTAAATCAACCACCCATAGAAAAAAATACACATGTAGAGTAATAATTTTGATTTATTTATCATTTGTGCAATTTTTCCAATGACATGTGTCCTTACAAATTTTTACAAAATGGTTAATTAAAATACTTAGGGTTTGGCACAAAGTGTGGAAGTAGGGGTTTAAACAAAAGGCTCACAAATTGCCATTATTTTCCTTGAATGAGTATTATCATTGTTGTAGGAACAAGATACCAACAATGATGAACGTGTAAAAAGGGACAAAACAATTGGGAAACTTTATGTTGGTTATAACTTTTTGTCAACTATGTGAAATGAAACTAGTAAGTATGAAGAAGGCCCTTCGGGAAATGGATTAACATGGTGACCAATTGAAGTGATGATTTCAAATTGGTCCATGGTTTTCACTGATAATCAATTATGGTTTCGGTTCAATAACTTAACATTTAACAAAATATATATTTTTAGCCAATGATTTGTTGGTTGAAGAAACACTCAACATCTTTTTGTAAGTATGATGATCATTATAGAAAATGTTAGTGAGTTTTGCCTTTAGGTTTGTTTCTATCCAAATTTTTTGCTAAACAAGACAAAGGAGGAGGTTGATGGAGCAATAGTTGAACAAGAAGAGGATGACAACCACCACCTAATTGATGAAGACATTTACAAAACAAGCAAGTAAGAAGAGGTTTTTGAAAACAAGTGAAAACAACTAAACAAAGGATGGAGAAGTTCAATTGCCCCAACGGATCCGACTTGTTGGTCCAAATATGACTTTTCCAATTCCTTGAAAGTATTCATGTTATTGGTATAGAAAATCTGGAAAAATGTGACTATTGGCCCACTTCGTTACTTCATAACCAAGATGGAATTTCACAACAATTGTCATATTCTCTACAACACAATTTTTTTCATTTTTTCAATTTGGCAAAAAAGATGCAACAAATTTATGCCTACAAAGGTTGTTATGAGTGTTTTTTGGTTGCAAAAACTTATAACAATACAACTACCAACATGTTTAGTTTGACGATCAATTGCCATACGTTACAAAAAAATCTTGTCCATACCAACCCATGTGTTTGCAACTTGTGTTCAAATCAACCATTTTTACAATTGTTGGCGTGTGATTATGCTCCATGGCATCATGTTAAAACAACTTGAAATCGCATGTGCAACTACAAAATGATTTTAAATTGTATATAAGACTATGGCTTGTAACTATTGTTAGTTTGAACAAAATTGAAGATGAAAAATGTAATCATATCATTCAATGAATAATGACATCTAATGATAAATAAAAATTTAGTTATTTTTGCAAGTAGTACTGTGATTCATAAGTGATTAAATACTATGTGGCATCTTATTCAAACATGTACAATTACTAGTTGCCGAACTCACTTGTCAATTTCATGCATTTTTATTGGCCCTCATTACAAAGTTTGGTTGACAATGTCATTATGCAAAATTATGTTAACTATGAAAGCCAAATTTGGCCATTTGAGGAACCTATTATAGTTTAAGTTAGAGGGATTACTTTAACATTGGTGTTAATCTCTACATGTAGTATATGTTTGAAGTTGTTCTAAACATTGTATGTACACACAATTTTCGTCTTTTATCACGAAATCTAGATGATTAAATTTTGCTAAGGGATGAAGTCTTAACTTCAATTCTTAGCACAAAACACCTTATCCAAACAACATCCTTGATGCAATGGGAAGCACTATCGAGATTAAGGTTTTTTTAATGTACTTTGAGCATACCCAAAAAATGTAAGATTCTTTCCCCAATGCATTATATTTATAATGAGCATACGTGTGTTATGACATTCACATGTATCTCCCCCAACAACGAGATGTAAGACATCAAGAAGGCGCTGGAGTTCTGTTGTTGGTCACCATGTAACGTTGATTGCATCACCCTTCCATGACCCAAGAATTTGGGTTAACCAGATCTTTTTGTGCTAATCATCAAAACCCTGCAAAACTTTATTTATAAACACACCTGAATCGGAAAATGTACAAAGGTATAAGAAACAAGGGAGAATTTTGTGCTATTCCTTGAAAGAGAAGAAGGTGGTGATTGTTAGAATCTGGGCCCCAATAATGAATGCTTTGAAAGCTCAAGCATATTTCTGCTTGTACCTTGTGCATAGCAAGTATTAAGCATTGGCAACAAAAA
>Ga0116230_10006942_pt1 | contig 11191 bp, 8 predicted proteins | sample S1TSphfallax_3_FD_88678 | JGI IMG/M metagenome (GOLD analysis project Ga0116230, IMG submission 88678) | Host-associated microbial communities from peat moss isolated from Minnesota, USA - S1T2_Fd - Sphagnum fallax MG | ecosystem: Host-associated > Plants > Peat moss > Unclassified | place: USA...
CGGCAGCCACGCATCCGTGACGATCTGGATCTTCATGCTTCCTCGCGTGACAACCAGGCCGGGAAATCCGGCGCTGCAAGCCGATCATTGACGCCGCGCCCCGTGTGGGCCGACGCGGCGCCAGCGGCAGTATCGGCTGCGCTTGCGTCCTCTCCATGACAATCGTGCGACACCACGCCGCGGCCCAGCTGCGCTCCTCAGGCTGCGGTCCTGGGGTCCGCCAGCAAGCGCCGCAGTTCCGCCAGGCGCGCCTTGACCCGCCGCTCGTTGACGGCGCCCATGCGCAGCAGGATGCGCTGGCCGGCGCTGAGCGAGCGCAGGGCCGGGTCGTCGAACTCATAGAGCAGCCAGGGGCGCGTCGGCGCCGGGCCGACGATGGTCGGAAGATGGACGGCCAGGGGCGGGCCGACCTCGGGCGTGGCCAGCAACTGGTCCAGCACGGCGATGAAGCGGTCGTTGAAGTACGGTTGCGGCAACCCGAGCTACTCGTACTCGCGCTGCAGCTGCGCATAGTGCTGTGCATAGACGCGGACGGCCTTGCGCAGGTCGACCTGTTCGAGCAGCAGCACATAGGGGGCGTAGCGCAAGGGGTTGTCGGCCAGCACGACCGCGCCGTTGGCGGTCTCGGCGGCCTGGAAGCGGCCTTTGGCCGGATCGACCGGCCAGACGCCCGCCGGCGCGGATTCTCGACCCAGGTTGTCGACCGTCGCGACGAAGCGATGGGCGAAGTCCTCGGTGCGAAACAGGCTCGCCACCGACGGGGCGCCGAACAGGGCGGTCAAGGCCTGGGTCCAGCCTGGGGTCGGGTCGGAACCCGATGCCGCGATCGCCGGCACGGGATGCTGGATGGCCGGTGCGCTGGGCGGGGAGGGCGCCGGCGCCACCGGCGCGGACGCGGCCACGGGCGCTTGCGGCGTCGCCGCCGGTGCGCGGTCGCCCGCGCGTTCGCCTTGCCACCAGAACATGCCGCCCATGAGGACGGCTGCCAGCAGTGCAGCGAGCGCGATGGCGGCTCTGTTTGTCATGCGGATTCTCCTGGGCTCGTCGACGGCGTGCGTCACTCGATGCTGGCACGCTCATCCATTGATTGCTATTGCACAAATGTAATGATGGGCCGGGGCGGTTTTGGTTCCGCGCGCAACACCGACCGGGCGACGAACGAGCTCAGGCACGGTCGTTCGTCGCCTGGCGATCCCGCGCGCCGGCTCGCGCTCTGTTCCAATGACGCCTTTGCCAGCGCCACCAAGTTCACTGAACGTGCCACATACCGAACCCCCATCGCCTGACGCGACAGCATTGGAGAGCGCCGACCTGGGCGAGTGGTGGTCGCGCCTGCGGCCCTGGCTGCTGGCGATCGTCGGCCTGGCGCTGGCCGCGATGCTGGGCCTGGCGCTGCGGCGCCTGCTCGGCGAGGTGCACTACGCGGGCGTGGTCGCCGAGATGGACCGAACGCCGCTGGGCAACATCGTTGCCGCCTTGTTCGCCACCGCGTTCAGCTACCTGGTGCTCACGCGCTACGACGCCTCGGCCCTGCGCTATGTCGGCGCCAAGGTGGCCGGCCCCACGGTGCTGCTCACGTCCTTCGTCGCCTATGCGCTGTCCAACACGATAGGACTCGGGCCGCTGTCCGGCGGCGTCGTGCGCATGCGCCTGTATGCGGCCGCGGGCGTCGAGCCGCCGCAGATCGCGCGCGTCATCGTCTTCAACGCGGCGGCCTTCGGCCTGGGGATGCTGTTCTTCGGCGCGATCGGCCTGTTGTGGGGCGCGCACGACGTCGCGGGGCTGCTCCATGCCCGCGGCGTGACCTTGCGGCTGCTGGCAGCGGCCATGCTGCTGGCGCTGATCGGTTTCATCTGGATGTGCCCGCGGCGCGGCACGCCGACCGGATGGCCGACCTGGCGCAGGCAACTGCCGCCGGCGGGGCTTGCGCTGCGCCAGCTCGCCATCTCGGCGGTGGAGCTGGGCGCGTCGGCGACCGTGTTGTGGGTGTTGCTGCCGCCGGGGCACATCCCGCTGCCGGCCTTCGTCGCGTTCTACGCGATGGCGATCACCGCCGGCATCATCACCCACGTCCCCGGCGGTGTCGGCGTCTTCGAGACGGTGATGCTGCTGGCCGTGGGGGACGGCATGCCGCGCGAGGCGATGCTGGGCGCGCTGCTGCTCAATCGCGGCATCTACTACCTGCTGCCGCTGGTCGTGGCCGCCGGCCTGCTCATCGCCTACGAGCTGCGCTCGGGCGTGGCGGCACCGGTGGGGCGGATGGCGGTGCGACTCAGCCCCAGCCTGATGGCGGCGCTGACGCTGGTCGCGGGCATCTGGCTGATCCTGTCCGGCGCCACCCCCTTCAGCGCGGACGCCCGCGAGGTCTTCGAGGCGCTGCAGGTGCCGCTGCCGCTGATCGAAGCCTCGCACTTCATCGGCAGCGTCGCCGGCCTGGGCCTGGTGCTGGTCGCGCGCGGGCTGCTGCACCGGCTCGACGTCGCCTGGTGGGCCGCGCTGGCGCTGGCCGTCGTCGCCGCGGCGCTGGCGCTGCCCAAGGGCATCGCCCTGCACGAGGCGGCCTTCCTGTTGTCGCTGGCCGTGCTGCTGCTGATATCGCGCCGCCAGTTCGACCGCCGCTCGTCGTTCTTCGAGCAACACCTGGAGCCGGAATGGCTGCTGGCCATCGGCGGCGTGATCGCGGCCTGCACCTGGGTGCTGTTCTTCGCCTACAGGGAGGTCGGCTACAGCAACCGGCTCTGGTGGGAGTTCGAGCTCGACGCCCAGGCGCCGCGTTCGCTGCGGGCGATCACGGCGGTGGCGCTGCTGGCCTTCGGCTACGGGCTGCGGCAGTTGCTGCGGCCGCCGGCCGGCGAACTCGCGCCAACCACGCCCGAGGAGATAGACCGAGCCGCGGCCATCATCCGCGCCAACCCGTCGTCGGACGCCTGCTACGCGCTGGTCGGCGACAAGCACCTGGTGTTCTCCGCCTCGGGCCGCAGCTTCCTGATGTTCGGCAAGCAGGGCCGGTCCTGGGTCGGCCTGTTCGGGCCCTTCGGCGACCCGCGCGAATTCCCCGACATGGTGTGGCAGTTCATCGAGATGGCCACCGACCACGGCGGACGCGCCGCCTTCTATCACGTGCGACCGGCGCTGCTGCCGCTGTTCCTCGATTGCGGCCTGCACCTGTTCAAGCTCGGCGAGCATGCGCAGGTCGAGCTGCCCGGCTTCAACCTGAAGGGGGCGAGCCGCGCCAACCTGCGCTCGGGCGTGAACCGGGCGGAGCGCGAAGGGCTGCGCTTCGAGGTGGTGCCGGCGGAGCAGGTGGACGCCATCCTGCCGGCATTGCAGGCGGTGTCGGACGCCTGGCTCGCCCAGCAGCAAGGCGGCGAGAAGGCGTTTTCCGTGGGCCGATTCGACGCGGACTACCTGCGCCGGCTGCCGGTGGCCGTCGTCCGCCGGGACGATCGCATCCTGGCGTTCGCGAACCTGCTGATGACGGACGCGAAGGACGAAGCCGCGCTGGACCTGATGCGCTACGCGCCGGATGCACCGCCGGGCACCATGGACTTCCTGATGGCGCGCACCCTGCTGCACCTTCAGGCCCAAGGCTATCGCCACTTCGGCCTGGGCATGTCGCCGATGGCGGGCATGGCCGAGCGCCGCGGCGCGCCGAAGTGGCAGCGCATCGCGCGACTCGTGTTCGAGCACGGCGACCGCTTCTACAATTTCCGCGGCCTGCGCAGCTTCAAGGACAAGTTCGAGCCCGTCTGGGAGGCGCGCTTCCTGGCCGCCCCGCGCGGCCTGGCCACCGCCTTCATCCTGGCCGACGTGACGACGCTGATCGCCGGCGCCAACGCCGCACGGAAATGACTTCCATCCCCGCCCCCAGCCCCCGCATCCGCCGCTGCGTCGCTCCGCTCTGTGCAGCGCTGCTCGCCGCCTGCGCACTGCCCGCCCGCGCCGAGGCGCCGACGCCACCGCCCGCGCTGGCGCACGGGCTGTTCACCGACGTTCGCGTGTACGGCCCCGCCGACGCGGCGCGTCAGTTCGTGATGCTGATCACCGGGGATGTCGTACCGACGGCGCAGGAAGACCGGATGCGGCGCACCATGGTGGACGCCGGCGCGCTGGTGGCCACGGTGCCGTGGCGGCCGTCCTACCGTCGGCTCGCGGCGCAGGACGGCAAGTGCACCTATGCCCCGGGCGCCTTCGAGAACCTGTCGCGCGACCTGCAGGCCTTCGAGCACGTGCCGGGCTACCTGCTGCCCATGCTGGCGGGGGCGGACGACAGCGCGGCGACCGTCTACTCGGTGATCGCGCAGGCGCCCGCCGGCACCTTCGCGGCCGGCGTGTCGCTGGGCTTCTGCCCGCAGCTCGAGCTGACGCCGCCGCCGTGCAGCACCAACGCGCTGCGTGCGAAGCGTGCGGCCGGCTCCCGGCACGTCGATCTCACCCCGGCGGCGACGCGGCTGGCCAGTCCCTGGATCGCCGTCCAGGGCGGCGCACGGGCCGTCTGCACGCCGGCGGCGGCCAGCGACTTCGTCCAGCGCGTGCCCGGCGCCGAGTGGGTCGCCGTCGCGGACCCGGGCAAGGACGCGATGGCCGCGTTCGGCCAGGCGTATCGCAAGCTGGCGCTGCCCCAGGCCACGCTCGCCGCGCCGCCGGCGCAACTCGCCGACCTGCCCATCGTCGAAGTGCCGGCGACCGGGGGCGGCAACCGGTTCGCGGTGCTGCTGTCGGGCGACGGCGGCTGGGCCGGCATCGACAAGAGCCTCGGCACCGCGTTCGCCGCGCAAGGCGTGCCGGTGGCCGGATTCGATTCGCTGCGCTACTTCTGGAGCGCCCGCACGCCGGACGGCCTGGCCGCCGACCTCGATCGCGTGATCCGCTACTACGCGGCCCGCTGGGGGCGCACCGAGGTGCTGCTGGTCGGCTATTCGCAGGGCGCCGACGTGTTGCCTTTCGCGCTCAACCGACTGCCGGAATCCACCCGGGCGCGGGTGCGACTGACCGCGTTGCTGGGCCCCGGACAGAAGGCATCGTTCGAGTTCCACCTCACCAACTGGATCGGGCCCGGCGGCGACCTGCCGATCGCGCCCGAGGCGCTCAAGCTCTCGGCCGCGAACACGCTGTGCATCTTCGGGCTGGACGAAAAGGACTCGCTGTGTCCGGAACTCGTGCCCGACCACGCGCAGGCGATGCCGCTGGCCGGCGGCCACCACTTCGGCGGCGAGTACGGCGCGCTGGCGGCGCGCATCCTGGCGGCCATGCCGCACTGAGGCGCGCTGCCCGCTGGCAACGCGACGCTCAAGGCGCGACGCCTTGCTCGCGGTAGAGACTGTCGAACTCGTTCGGCTCCTGCGATGGACGAGGCTGCGCGGGCTGCAGCCCGTTCTTGAACGCCTGCCACAGCGCGGCGCCGCGCCACGCACAGGCGTGCGCCCCATACAGGCAGCGATCGAGCGCAGCGACCTCGGCGGCGCCGCTGGCCAGTCGCGCGGCGAGGGCGCCGAGTCCGCTTGGGGGCTGGTCTGGCCATTCGATCCGGGCAATCTGCAGCAAGGCCTGCGCCGCGGCGCCGGCGTCGTCGGCCTCGCAGGCGTCGCGCAGCGCACGCAGGCTGCTCTTGCGGTCGGGGAGCGGCGCGGCGACGGGGCCGGCCGCAGCGCCACGGCGCCTCCGGCCCAGCATCGCGGTGACGGCCGCCGCGACCAGGACCAGCGCCGCGCCGAGTCCGGCCGGCCAGCGCCAGTCGCTCGCCTGGTGGGACGACGCCGACGCCGCTTGCGGCGATGTGTCCGCGCGGGCTGGGGTCTCGGTCGGCAAGAAAGCCGGCGGCGCCGTCGCGGGCGTTTGCGCCTGCCCCGCGACACCCGCCTCGATCTGGAATTGGCGCGCCGGCAACGAGGCCTGGCGTTGTTCATGGGTCGTGGTGTCCCACCAGGCCAGCGTGAGCGGTGCGATGTCCAGCCGTCCTTGCGCGGACGGGATGTAGGTCAGCGTCTGCCGGCTCACCCCGTCGATCGACGCGCCGTCGACCCGGCTCTGCTTGTCCGCCGTCTCGGGATAGACGCGCGCGTTGGCCGGAGCCGGCGGCGCCAGGGTCGGAATCTGCGACGCGGCGAGCCCCCTGGCCTCGATGGTGATCACGCGCGACACCGGCTCGCCGACCTTGAACTGCGGCGGCGAATCGGCCCAGCTGTCGTGCAGCGTCAGCTGTTGGGCCGGGAGCCACGGGCTCGCGGCGGCCGCGGGCCGTGCCCGGACCTCGAACGCGAGGGCCGCCCCCTGCGCCGTCAGCGGCTGCGTGGCGGTCGCGTTGGCGAACCGTGCGATCAGGCCGCTGCGAAACATCGGGTCGTTGGCGAACGGCGAGTTGCGCAGCATGCGGGCCATCAGGTCGTCGGCCGGATCGGCGTCGACCGCGCCCGGCGCGGCCGGGACCTCGACCGTGCCCTGGAAACTGGCCGGCGCCACCGTCAGCGTGCCGCTACGCTCGGGCGAGATGGCGTAGTGCCGTTCGATGACGGTGTAGTCGCGGCCGTGTCGGGACGCGGTGCCGCGCGTCTCCGGGCCGACCTGCTCGACCACCGCATCCGGCCCGGCGTCCGGCGGATTGAGGCTGCCGGACTGGACATCGCCGTCCACGTACAGACGCACGGTATAGGGCAGTTCCTGCTGCACGTACAGCGACTTGCCGGCGGGTGCGGTGTCGACCTCCATGAAGGCGTGTTCCGACATCGCGGCCTTGGCCGCGGCCGACGGCGCCGCAACGCCTAGCGCAATCGGCGCGGTGTGATCGCTGCCCACCGCCAGCGCCGGAATCTCCACGCTACCCGTGCGAAGCGCCTGCAGGCGGACGATCCAGCGCGTGCGGTCGCTGCGTGCACCGTCGACGATGCTGGTCTCGCTGGACGCTTCCGAGCCGAGCAGCGCGAAGTCCTTGCGCAAGGGCGCCAGGTCGGGCTGCGCGCCGGACCTCGCGGCGTCGCTTTCGATGGTCAGCGTGAAGGGCTCGCCCTGGGTCACGCTGCTGCGGTCGACCTGCGATCGGACCGCGGCGGCGCAGGCCATGGGGAGCCCGAGCGCGCCGACGGCGGCCACGCAGGCGATGCGCGCCGCGAGAAGTTTCGCGTCTGGTTTGGGTCTGGACATGATTCCCTCTCCGGCTTTCACTCGCTGCCCGCATCGGCCTGCTGCGCGCGTTGGCGGTATTGGTACAGGAACTTGCGCCGCAGCAGGCCGCCGGGATCGTCCGGGATGCGCGCCAGCCACTGCTGCGTGGCGAGTTCCTCTTCGCTGGCTGGCGCACGCGCCGAAGCGGATGGCTGGTTCGCGTCGGCGCGATCGGCGGCGGCCGATCGGCCCTCGGAGGGCGCGGCCTGGGGCGGGCCGGCATGCGCAGTCGATCCGGGCGAGCCGCCAGCCGGATCTGCGTGGGCGGGCCTGGAGGGCGCGCCGCGCGTGCTTGCCTGTCCGGCCTCGCCTGTGCCGTCTTTGCCGTCTTGGCCGGCGGCGCTCGGCGACGTGGACTTCGAACCGCCCTGGGAGCCGGCCGGCTTGGGCTGCTCCTTTGGCGGCGGCGTCTTCTTCAGCATCGCCTCCACCGCCGCCTTGTTGGCCTTGGCGTCCGCGTTGTCCGGACTCTCCGCGATCGCCTTGTCATAGGCGGCGACCGCTTCGGTGTAACGACCGAGCCTGGCGAGCGCGTTGCCGCGGTTGTAGTCCGCGTCGGCGCCGCGTTCCTGCGCGAAGTTCTCGAGCGCGAGCGCGTAGTTGCCGAGCTTGTACTGCGCACTGCCGCGACGGCCCGGATCGGCCGCCGCCTTCGCCGCGGCGGCGTAGTCCCCGGCGGACAGCGCCCGCGCCGCCTGCTGGTCCGGACGCTGCCAGGCGTCGCTCCAGGTCGACGCCATCGCGCCGGGAGCGGTCGCGCTCATCGCGCCGACCAGTGCGGCACTCACCAGCCAGTTGCGCCGGAAGGCGAGGGCGGCCAGCGGCAACAGCAGCACGGCGATCGCCGGGCCGAGTTCCTGCCACGCCGGGGCGGCGCCCTTGACCTGCGCCCCTGCTTTCGCCGGCAAGCCTGCGCGGTCATCGAGCAAGGCCTGCAAGCCCGCGCCGCTGTCGGTGATCGTCCGGTAGCGACCGCCGCCGGCCTGCGCCAGCGATCGCAGTGCGGCCTCGTCCAGGCCCGCCGCGCCCACGCCCAGCACGGACACCCGGTAGCCTTCGCCGGCGAGGCGCGCGGCCGCACGCCGGGCGTCCGCGGTCTTGCCCGGATCGACGCCATCGGCGATCAGCAGGACGTCGCCCGCCGTCGCGCCGGCCTGCCGCAACAGCTCGCCCGCCTTCAGCAGTCCCCGGTCGGCGCGGCTGCCGGGCGCGGGCATCAGGTCGGGCGCCAGCACCTTGAGCAGCGCGCGTATGGTGTTGGCGTCGCGCGTCAGCGGCGCGACGGTGAAGGCGTCGCCCGAGTAGACGACCAGGCCGGTCTGGCCCTCGTCGGCTTGCGCCAGCACGTCTTCCACCTTGTAGCGGGCGCGGGCCATGCGGGACGGCTGCAGGTCGGCGTCGTTCATGGTCTGCGCCAGGTCCAGCACGATCACGCGGGCCGCGCCGGTCTGGAACACGGGCTGCGGCTTGCGTTGCCAGGTCGGATCGGCGAGCGCCGCGATCGCGACGAGCCAGCCTGCGGCGACCAGCCACCACGCGCTCCGGGTCGAAGCCCGTCCCGAGCCCGCCATCATCAGCGGCAACAGGCGCGCATCGACCACGCGGCGCCAGGGGTTGCCGCCGGCCCCGGAGCGGCGGGCGATCCCCGCCAGCAACGCCAGCGGCAGCGCCGCGAGCAGCCACGCCGGATGGATGAAATGGAATTGTTCAAGCATGGTCGGCTCCATCGAGGCGCGTCCGCGGCGACGCGAGCAGGCCCGCCAGCGCGATCAAGGCGCTCAGAGCCAAGGCGGCGCCCAGCGGCCACAGATAGAGCTCCTCCACGGGGCGCCAGCTCTGTTCGTCCTTGGAGCGCGGCTCGATCTTGTCGATCAGCCCGTAGATCTTGCGCAGCGACGCGACATCGGAGGCCCGGAAATAGGCCCCGCCGGTCTTCTGTGCGATGGCCTGCAGCGCCCCCTCGTCCAGGTCGCTGTCCCCGCCTTGCAACATGCCGAACGGCGAGTTCGCCGATGCGTCCGCGCCCACGCCTATCGTGTAGATGCGCACGCCTTCCCGCGCCGCCAGGTCCGCCGCCTTGAGCGGGCTCACGATGCCGGAATTGCTGGCGCCGTCGGTCAGCAGGATGAGCACGCGATTGCCTTCGGGCTCGTCGCGCAGGCGCTTGATGGCCAGCCCGATCGCGTCGCCGATGGCGGTCTGCTCGCCGGCCAGGCCGATCTGCGCCTCGTCCAGCAGCGTCAGCACGGTGTGGCGGTCGAGTGTCAGCGGCGCCTGCAGGTAGGCCTGGTCGCCGAACAGGATCAGGCCGAGGCGATCGCCGACGCGGCGCTTGATGAAGTCTCCGGCGACGGCCTTGACGGCGGTCAGGCGGCTGACCGCCTCGTCGCCGCTGCGCATGTCGGGCGTCTGCATGGACCCCGACAGGTCCACCGCCAGCATGATGCTGCGGCCGGTCACGGGCAGCCGCACGGTGTCGCCCACATGCTGCGGCCGTGCCGCCGCGACCACCAGCAGCAGCCAGGCCAGCGCCGCCAAGGCCAGGCGCACGCCATGACGGCCGCCGGATCCCCGCGCGGAGGCCGCCTTCAGCGCGCCGGCGAACGGGAATCTCAGGGCCGCCGGACTGGACTCGGGAGCGGCAGGAAGCCACAGGGCCAGCAACGGCAGGGGCAGCGCGGCCAGCATCCAGGGCCAGGCGAGGATGAAGTTCATGCGGGTTTCCCGGTGTTGGTGTCTACCCATTCGCGCACCAGCGCGACGAAGGCGTCGACGTCCATGTCGCGGGGTACCGAGCGCTGGTAGGGGGCGCTTGCCAGGATGCGGCCGGGGCCGTCGGAAAAGCGACCGGCGCCACCGGATTCATCGAGGAAGCGCAGCCAGGCGGCGCCGGTCAGCGCGGCCACGCGCTCGCGCGGGAATCGCGACAGCGCGAGCCGGCGCATCAGCACCCCGATGCGGGCGAGATGCGCGCTCGAGCGCTCGCGTGCGAAGTCGGCTTGCAAGGCCGCCAGCGCGTCGATCAGGCAGCGACGGGCCCGCGCCAGGCGTTGCCGCCGCCGCCACACGACCCAGCCCCCGGCGATCAGCGCGAGCAGCAGGGCGGCGACGATCCACCAGCCCGGCGCCGGCGGCCAGAACGGTGCCGCTCCCGGCAGGTGGATGTCGCGCAGCTGGAGCGGCGCGGCTGCGGCGGGGGGCATCAGGCGACCCTCCGGCTGACGGCTGCGGTGCGAGCGCCTGCTGGCGGCCGTGCGTCGCATGCGGCCAGCCTCTCGGTCGAAGGGCGCGCCGTGCGGCCGCCCAGGACCTCGCGCAGGGCCATGACCAGGTCCTGGTCCGTCCTCAGGATCGCGAGGGAAATCGAGTGCCGGCGCATGACGTCCGCCACGGCGTGGCGATGGGCATCGAAATAGTCCTGGTAGGCGCGCCGCGCCGCACTCGAACGCAGGTCCAGGATGCCTTGTTCGCCACCGACCATGACGCCGTAGCGCGCGGGCGGCGGCGGCGCGATCTCGATCGGGTCGGCGATCTGCAGCGCGAGGACATCGTTGTGGCGCCGCAGTCGGTGCAACAGCCTTGCGGACTGGTCGTCCATGCCCTGGAAGTCGCCCAGCAGCACGACCTGGCTGCCGGGCAGGCAGATGCGGTCCAGTCGCTTGAGCGCGTCGTTCAGGCCGCCTGTCGCCGGGCCGGCGTTCGTGCGCGGATCGGTGTGGGCGACCAGTTGGCGGATCAGTTGCAGCACGCCGGCCCGGCCGCCGCGCGGCGCCAGTTCGGCATGCGCGCCGTTGGCGATCAGCGCGCCGACCCGGTCGCCGCGCTCGATCGCGGCCCAGGCCAGCAGCGCCGCGGCCCGCGCCGCGAGCGCCGACTTCAGCATGCCGCGGGTGCCGAAGAACATGCCCGCGTGGAGTTGGACCAACAGGATGACGGGCCGTTCACGCTCCTCCTGGTAGAGCTTGGTGTGCGGCATCGTGGTGCGCGCCGTGACACGCCAATCCATGCTGCGGACGTCGTCGCCGGCCTGGTA
>Ga0116230_10006943_pt1 | contig 11191 bp, 8 predicted proteins | sample S1TSphfallax_3_FD_88678 | JGI IMG/M metagenome (GOLD analysis project Ga0116230, IMG submission 88678) | Host-associated microbial communities from peat moss isolated from Minnesota, USA - S1T2_Fd - Sphagnum fallax MG | ecosystem: Host-associated > Plants > Peat moss > Unclassified | place: USA...
TGTTGCTTCCAGGAATGCAACAGAAACTCAGAACACAGACTTTGGAATGACTGTTGGCCCGAAATTTTGAGCAGATTATTACAAACTTGTCTACACCCACCGGTGGGAGCTGATGAAGTCAGTGGGGACTCAGTGATGTCTGCTAGCCAGAGTTGATGACCTGATACTTTGTGGGTGATATTGATTTGGTTTTGCTGGAACCTATGCAACATAATTTCAAAGAATGTGTTATTGTGGAGTTTTCTTTGCAATCCAATAGATTTGTTGACAATGAGACTCACACTGCTGAATTGAATCATGTTGACTGTAAGCATGTGATGAGGTGTTTGTGGTTTTAAAATCCTTGTCAGACCCTCAAATATATTTCCTTGATTCATCACTATACATTACTGCATCTAAACAAGGCATGGAGTTCCAGGTATTTCTCACCTTTACCAAAGTGAATGTTTGTGAGGTCTTTGTGAGGAATTGTGGCCAAATACTGTTGCTGTGCTGTCAGGGTGTTGGTGATCGTACTGGTTGACTGATGCTTAAAATGTGTTGATTATCTGGTGAGGTCTTATCTTGGTCACTAGGAACTGGGAATGGATTCTAGTGTTATTTGGTTATTTTCTCCTACTTTATAGTTTCAACGGTTGACAATTACTGTCTAATGCCAAAAGTCCTACAGCAGCTGCAATCACTGGCTCCATTTGCAAAAGGAAATATTGGAGGTTTGGTAAGCTATCCAAAGCTGCAGCCTGTAGTGTTGATTCTGGTATTTGTCAGAAACTTTGTACATCAGAGGGTAAAATATAATTATTTGACTTCCTGAAGATACTTGGAGACTGGCTCCTGTAAGTATTTTGCACTAGATCTGCATAAATATTTCACGTACATGGAGGAAATAGTTTTCTTTCTGCTAAGCTACTTTGAAGCTCACATTTTCCTATTTTGAAATAGGGGTCCAATGCAATGTTGGATGTGATTATAAGAATGATTGAGATGCCCTTAGAGTTATGTGAGCCTGGGAGATTGTTGTTGTGGCTAGGGGAGAGGCTGAAGCTGTCAAGAAATGGTTCGTGCTAGTGTTGAGAGGAATCAATCACTGAACTCTTGGAACAGAGGAAGAAGTATTTCTAATCCTTCAGACCAACAACAGTTTTTCTCAATGGTGCAACTTGGTAAAGGTAGGCTACTTGGTTGAGCTTTGCTTGGAGGAGTGATTTGCTGGTTTGATGTTTGTTTCTGTGCCTCTTTCCATGCTTTTTTTTTAACAATGAATTACAAGTACACGTACTTGCATGGGCTGCATCAAATAAAATCCTAAAGTATTTCAAATCAACTTTAGAAAGTGTGCAAAATTCAACACTCTTGAATCCTCTTCTGTAGTCTTGCTTTTTCATGTGCTGTTGTATTTTTCAATCTTTCAGTAAGCTGGAGCATGCTGTCATCCAACTAATAAGTCCAAAAATGTAGTTTCATAATGTGCTTCATGCAGCCATGCATGACAACATCTTGTGTTTGGTTTTGCAGATGTTTTCTTGACTTGGAAGGCAGCAAGAAAGTCCAGCCATACTTCCCATTTCACAAGTCACCTGCAAGGATCAACACTTGAATTATCATAACAAATGGAGTAAAGAGTGTGAAGAGATTTAGTCATTTCATTGAAGGGCTGAGACAATCTTCTTTGCACAGTGTTCTTCATGGTTGGGAAGACAGCAAAGTTCAGTCTCATACTTGTCTCTTTGTGATGATGTTGCAGTGCAGATGTTGGCAAGACAAACAAAGTTGCGGTCTCAAACTTGTGTCTTGTGGTGTTGCAGAGCAGATGTTGGTAAGACAAACAAAGTTCAGTCTCAAACTTTTGTCTTGTGGTGTTGCAGAGCAGATGTTGGTAAGACAAACAAAGTTCAGTCTCAAACTTTTGTCTTGTGGTGTTGCACAGAGGAGATGTTGGCAAGACAAACAAAGTTGTGGTTTTAAACTTTTGTGTTCTGGGTGATGCTGAGCAGATATTGGCTAGTCAAACAAAGTTCAGTCTCAAACTTTTTGTCTTACGATGTTGCAGCAGATGTTGGCAAGACAACATCCAGTCTCAGACTTTGTCTTGTGGTGTTGCAGCATATGTTGGATTGCAGATGTTGGTAACCATCCAAGGAAGAGGATCTGGAACTTGTGTGTGTATGTGTGTGTGGGGTTGGTCAGAGATTGCTTGAGACTGAAAGGAATCAAAATGCACTAAGTTCAAGCAATCTCTAAGTTCAGAGATTATGGGGGAGAGAGAGAGAGAGAGAAACCAACCATGAATTGCTTGCTGGAACTCTGAATCACCAGTTGTGAGTGTCCTCTGAGAGCAATGCAAAGTTTTGAAACCAGTGATTGATCCTTTGAAGCAGCCGAGCTGATTTGAAAGCAGCAGCAAGCAGCATCAGGTGCAATTATCATCATCTTCTTCTTCTTCTTCCTCCAATCTTGTCATGATTGCAAGAAAGAAAAGCTTGAAAGAAGAGTCTGAGCTAGGGAACGGCTAACCACATGGGCTCATATGTGCCTTCAATCAAATCCCAATCTCTCACATTTTTCCTGGGGGCTGTAGTACCAATTTGTTCCATGGGGAATGCTGTCATCGTCCAGACACCAGTGTCAAAATGGTAAAGAGCGATATCAGGATCCCAGAGACTTACCTTGAAGGCAAGCACTCGATCACCTCCTTGAACATCATATCCACGCTGGATGATGGATTGTTTATCACAGTCATCATTGTTGTTGTTTCTTTTGAGCTTTGATCCTCCCTTGAGGAACAATTTGTCAATGATATGCTTGGGCATTTCACCATTTGCAGCTGGCTCATATGAGCCATTGGGACTTCCATCTGCATTAAGGGAGACCTGAGTGACAAAACAACGGATGACTTGTGTTGCTTTGATATGTGCCACCTCCCTGGCTATGGCATAAATCTTGTTGTCTCCTGCACGAACCACTTTAGGTGGCTCTGACATTGTGATGGAGAATTGTCCTGTGACATTGAAATCCAGAACCAATTGTTGGCGGCGAGATTTGCTGCAATTGAAGTAAATGATGACAGCTGTGTGGAAGTCCTGTCTTTGCTTGGGTGTGGGTGTCACTCGCAGACCCCCAAAGTAGATTCCATAATTCATCACCACGCATCCTGTGCGACCACCTAAGCGGGCATGTGCATTGTGGACATTGCTCACCCTGTCAAAGTGAACCCAACGTTCATGATCTGAGGAGTAGATCACAAGTGCAACTTCTTTCTGAGGTCTGGGAGTGAAGTGGCTTCCTAGAGCTTTGTGTTCATCTTCAGCCTCTTGTGAGATTTTGAGAGTGACCCATCCAAGGATGATCAACCGATATGCAGTGCGTGATGCATCTGTGAACACGAAAGCTCCCACTTTATCCTGGAGAATCTTGTGAGGAATGGGTGGCAACAGTTTATACTCCTGTGTCAAGGGATTTGTCACAGCGAGAATTGACTGGCCCTTACAGTCCTGATAATCTGGCATCTCCCAGTAATTGTTGTTGGGAGCTTGAAGCTTCTTCCACTGATCTTTGTTCACATTATTTCTCGTTTCTAGCTCTATGGGTTGAATTCCGCCATCCACTGCCAGAAGTCCTGCAGCTGCTGCAATCACTCGATCCATCCGAACAGGGAAGTATTTCAGACTAGGCAAGCAGATCCAGTCTTGGGGACCTCTAGTGTTGTCATCACTACTCCTGCTTCCAACATACTTGTGAGGATCAAGTCCCAGAATTTCCATTGTGTGTGTTTCGAGCACACATGGGAAGTAGTGTACATAGAATTTTGGCATTTTTTCTGTGACATACATCAATGGTGTCCATCGAGGAACTGCTATGGCACCAAAGTCGGTGTTCTTCCCCATCTGGTGCACTTTGTCTGTGATTTCCCATGCCTCACGAATGCTTTTCTTGGTGTTGAAGAGCATGTGACAATACCCAAGTACTCGGGGATGTAAAGACTTCATGGGTGTAAACATGAACTGCTTGTTTTGCACTATTGTCTGTGCCTTCATGTAAGCTTGCTCGCAGCTGGGTGTGACCAGGTTGACGTTTTCTATCTTTTTTCTGCTCACTAAAGAAGATTGCTTTGGCATGATTCTTGTTTGTGAATTGTTATTGCCATAACTATTGTCAGGTCTGGAATCTGATGATGAGGAGAAAATTGCTATGTCATCGCCATTGAGGGTGCAAAGCATGGAAGGAGAGGAAATCAAGGCAGCTTGGAATCCAGATGGCTCTGGAAGCTCTGGAAGCTCGTCAGAGTGATGAGGTTCTTCATTAGTGTGAGGATGTATGGTGTCATGAGGCGGGGATTGAGAACAGGAGGTTGGAGGAGATTGGGTGGTGCTGAATTCCTGTGGGCTCCTCTTGAGCCTTTCACAACTCCTGGATGAACTTTCTGGAAGGTTGTTGAAGGAGCCGGGATAATGCTCTGGAAGATCATAAATGCTGCTAAGACTTTCATTTAAAGGAATTCTCCTCTCAGATGCAGATGCTGTTGTTGGGGATTGCAGCTCTGGAAGGTTTTCATAGCAGTGAAGATCATCGTTCAAAAGAATGCTCATCTCAGGTGTAGATGATGTTCTTGGGGATTCCAACTCTGGAAGGTTGTTAGAGTGGCTGTGGTGACCATTTAAACTCGTGATGGTCAACATGGTCTGTGGTGAGGAAGATCTTGGTGGGGATTGGGAAGCTCTTGGTGGGGATTGAGAATGGGAGGCTCCTGCTGAAGAAGGGGAGCTGAATTCGGGTGTCTTCAGCCTTTTGGCCCTTGGTTCATCGACTATTTGCTGCAAACTCTCGGGATCTGTTGTGTTGATCAGCTCAGTATACATAGTAACGTAATCTGGGCTTGAGCTTCTAGAATTCCTCCCCCATTGTGCTGCAATCTGTGATGATGATTCAGGACTATTTGCCAGAGGAGATCCAGCCGTATCCTGTAAATCCTCCTCTTCAGAATCTATCCCGTAAACAGCAACATAGTGAATCCAATCTAAGTATTCCTGAAATTTTTGACCAAGACCGTGCTCAGTGTTGATTGTCATCATTATGGGGCTGTTGAGAACTTCTTGCACTCCATTGTTCTTCTCATGGATCATTAGTCTTGTTTGTTTGTTTCTGAGGATTGTATTGGGCTGGTTGTCTTCTCCAGAGTTGATTTCTGCAGCAGTGTGCTCCCATGGTACTGGATCTGGTGGAGCTGGAGTGATGTTTCCATTGATTAGTTTATTGACTTGCATGTATCCATGAACTGCTGCTACTTCTGAGGCTTCAATGTCAGCTTGTTGCTGACATGTCAAGTCACCTCCAACAAACTGTGCAAGATCAAAGTTGTTGTGGTCAGCTCTTTCACCTGACAAGCTGATCAAAGAAAATTCCTCTTCAAACTCTATTTGTGCTTGGAGCTCCCAAATCAAAACAGTGACAATAAGTCGAGGCAACTGGTGGGTGCTGGTGGGTTTTGTAAATTAGGTGTTGTGAATTGCTGCAACCTCCAAATTGTCCCTCTTACGGATTGCAATGCTGCTCTGGTATTCTTTCTCATGTGTTCTTCATCTTGGGAAGGAACAACAATGCTGCTGATCCTCATGGACGATGTTAGTACAGTAAACTCTCAGGTGGCTTCAACTTCAACAAGATCTACAAGAAGGGGGTTTGGTCCTGTATGTAATTTTTTTGAGAAGCTCTGATTCTTTATATATGTTGTAAATCCCACAATCTACTTTGTCACTGCCCTCTTGTTTGTCACCTTGTATGGATTTTGAGGAAGAAATCTTGAAATTGTGACTTTTCTCTCCCTCCCACCTTGTTCCCCTTTTCTCCACACTTTTATCAACCTTTAATTCTGGCACAAAAAATCTGTGATGAAGAACAGAGGAAGTTATATACATGGCTGGAGGAAGCTGTGGCAGAGCCTTTCAAGAGTCTACCAAAACTTCAATGGAGCAATTTGAGGCTTGTGATGGAGTATATACATTTTTGTTTTCAATAAAAAGGTGTATGGAGCTGGAGGGTGGAGCCAGTGGGACTTTGCAGAATCAATGATCCAGATGCTTGGAGTATATTATATATTTCTGTAACCATCACTCCAAAGGAGCCAAGGAGCTAAGAATTCTAGGAGGTGAGGTGATCTGAAGAACCCAATACTCATGATGTATGTATGTCACATACCCCTTGTTCACTCCAAACTCACTCCCAGCAAAAGTGGGTTCGCAGTGTTGCTGTGCTTTTGAACTGAAAAATCCAAGTTTTCAAGCTTTGAGTTGGAAGAGATGGAAAGGCATCATAGCTATCTATCCTCCAGGAACTTCATACACATAAATATACAACTTTGGGGAAATGGGTACTGAGTTCTTGAGCTTTGGAATTGCAAGAGTCTCGGAGATTTCAAGCTTTGAATTGAAGAGTCTTGAGTTTTCAAAGTTGGATTTGCAGCAAGAGATGCAACATATAGAGGGTATCTATCCTGCATTTACTACATAATGCAGAGATATACTACAGAACCCACTTTTATGCAACAAGAACTTAACATATGAAACTAAAGACACAAGAAAATGTTGACATTGTTTTGGTGGTCTCATATCTTCTTGTTATTGGGAGGAAGGGCTGAAGCATAGACAAGTTATATATATATATATATATATCCATTTGGGCTCGACAACAAGAAGAAGAAAAACTGAAGCAGAAGAAGTCCCTTGGTGTCTCAAAGGTGGTGTCTGTTGGACAAACAATTGCATACTGGAACTGTTTGCTCTTGCTTTGTTGTGGTGTGTATCTATTGCATTGGATAAGCTTGACCAATAAGCTTGTGCTGTGTTCATGTTCTTCAGCTAGAATCTGATGTGTGGGTGGTGTAGAGAGTCTTGTTCAGCCAATGTCTGTTCCAAATTTGGTGCACAATTTTTAAGCTTTCCTCCTCTTTCCCTGCTTGACATCAATCATGATGATGATCAACGTCCAGGAATGAGGTTCAGCATCTCCTGGATTTGTCCCAGATGTCTTCAGATTCCTAACATGCAACAGTTTTGCTGGAAGTTTTGCTTTGTACAGATGGAGAATTCAGCAATAGAAGAAGAGCCTTCTGCTTCAAGCTTGGATCACAGCTTCAGAATCATTTGAATCTCATCGTGATCCAACAACACATTCCATCACCTGAGTCCTTCCCTGCTGGCATACAAATCCATTTTGATTGAAAGTGAAATGCCTGAGACAAGCCCATTTGACATTGTGACTTTTGTGCTCTTGGGACTTTTCTTGGATAGTCTCTCATATGAACTTCTTTCGTTTGCAGGAAGCTGAATGAAATAGAGGAGGAGACCTTAATTTTGGAAAAAAGAATTTTCTGTACAATTCTCATTTTGAAATTGATCAGTTTTAGCCTTGTGTGTGTGTGTGTGTGTGTGTATTAGAGAGAGAGAGAGATCCATATGTACAATCCCCACTATTTCAGTATTATTATTACCTCTCCAAATGTTTAGGTTTTTTTTTTTGTGAACAAAGGGACTTCAAAGTTCAGACCCACTATTCTGATGGGTGCTGCTGCTATACTGATGGGTGATTCCAGTATTTTGATGGGTGACCCCACTATTCTGATGGGTGATTCTAGTATTTTGATGGGTGACCCCACTATTCTGATGGGTGAAACCCCCAAACTCCTCTGAATTGAAAACATGGCTAATGAATAGACAGGTGGTGGTTAAAATATCTCTTTCATACTGACCTTTTCATAGAAGATGACTCACAGGTAGTCTCCTATCTTTAACTACCAAGTGGCATGGCTACTTGCCTACAGAGTGAAGTTTCATAGACATGGAAACTCATCCCTTAATAATTTGAAGTTGAAACTTGTGGGTGGATGGGTGGGTGGTTTTTTTGATGGAAACCTACTCCCTTTCATTTGACTCCAAATTAAATTAGGGTTGAAATAACTGCTCTTTTTTTCATTTTGACCCCTCCTACTTTTAAACCGCATAACTTTCTTATTTCTTATTCATTTTAAACGATTTAAAGTGTTATAGAAGTGCCAACTGAAGTTCTACAAATCATTTTATCGAGCAACATACAAAGAACTTTTGGAGTGTTCAGAAACTGACCTTTGTAGCTTTCATTGGTTTGTTTTTTTAGTTCTTGATCCCCCTCTACTTTGAACACTGTAACTTTCTCAATTTTATTTCGTTTTTGATAATTTTGAGTGTGCCAGACACAACAATAAAAGGGGTTTAAGTTTTTTTTGGACACCAGAAACAACAGAGTGCTTCCCTTGGATCTGCCTACCGTGAACGCTTAAGTGTTTGATCATCGGCCGATTTACCCTAATGTTGAAACCAGGAACTTCCATGCGCTTCACAAGATGTGTACATGTACATTACTGACTTTTGTTCTTTTGTTGTCACTGTTTAAATCTATATAATAATATTTGATCACTTTAGAGTTACTTACATACAGGCCCACCCTTATTATCTACTAATAAACCTCCCCTTTTCCTCTTCCAAACCTGCACTTTATGTTTCTAGTTTGTAGATAGGTATGAAGTGCTCAGACAAACAGACAGAGACCCGAATTTATATTATTTAGATGTCATGTAAAAGTGGCCGAGTACAAAACCTACAAGTTGCTTGTTCCATGACATTTGTTTGTCGCTAGTAAACAACCTTGTCTTTTTTCCCTTTGACGAGTGCAAACTGCTTGCATGGTGAGACAGCCTACCTTCTCCACCAATTCATGATTATTTAGCACCCCGTACTCTTCCCAATGCCCCCAGCAACCCAATTCTAATGACCAAATTTCAGACAACTTCATGAGTCGATTATATGAGATTGTGAAAAGATCCACCAAATGAATATATTTGTGCACCTACAGCAAGTAAGTATATATATGGCACGTATGTACCTACAATTTTGTGCCAGGAAATTTTTGAGCTTTGAGAAATTATGTGTCCACTTTGTGCCACTGGCTGACTTCTTCAAAACTAGTAAAATTTCTGAAATCTCTGAATGCTTGTTTGTTCAACTAAGCATCCTCACAGATTGCCTTTTGCAAGCTCTGATTCAAGCATCACAATCTAGTGCAGGTTTGTTGGTTATACACCCCCTATGAACTTTGCGAGTGTCAGTGCAGCACAATCAGGTTATGAATCTTCTGACATGATATCCTCTTTGCTTCTCAATCCTGATGGTCAATTCCTTTTTTCTTTCTTGACATGGGTACTAAATGACAAGCCAAAATTCAGGCACTTTGGCAAGCCTTCTAAGGGTCTTGTGAAACAAGATAACCCACCCCATCTCTCCCCTCACCCCTCTACTTGAAAAATTGATATAAAAATCTTGATCTCCAAATTTCAGTGGACAAAGTCAAAACACATGAAGTAGCTGCAAATGAATGAATCTTTGGGCTTTTCAAGGACCCAAAAAATGGGTGTTTTTGGGAAAAACAAACAAGCCAAAATTTAAGAGAAACATTAACAGTTGACGAAGCGATTATGACTAAATTTATTTGGTGACCAACCAGCCATTGACCCTGGGTCGGCTTCCACATTGGCAAAATCAACAATTTTTGACAATTTTTTCCCTTCAAACAACCACAATATTTTTTCCAAATTTTGAAAAAATATTTTTCCAATGATCTACAGTAGTCTACTATGATATTTTCATGTGACTAATGAAATATTATTCAGATTATAACCTGCAATAATTGTGACAGTTTCAACACCTAAGCAACCAGCTTCATATTTTCACTCAAAAATATGTTTACATATTAAAAGAATGGTTTAATAATGAACCTGACCTTAGGGTAAGGTACTTTTATCCACATACTTTTGTTGGTGCTTATATTGTTGAACACCTTGTGTCACATATCAACATGATCCTTTGCATTCAGCATATGATTTAAAAACTCTGTGGTGATTTCAATATTCAGTTTGAAGTTTAGCTAGTTAAAATGCATATATGGTCACCATATTGCATCTTGTAATATGTTGAAGAGCCATTCATTAACACATGGTTCAAAAACTAAAAGTTTCCATTTCTTTCATTTTTTCACCCTCCTCTTGTCTTTTGGTATTATTGGTGTTTTACCAACCAATTTCATAACATTGTTGGTGGGGTTTTTAAAAAAAACTTTAATGATTGCTAGGTAGTTTTTTTTTGGGGTTTTTTTTTTTCAGATCACACATTTTATTGATATCATTGTCAAGTTCATTTGGTTGCAAAATGGATGTGATGTTCCCATTTTTTGTTAGGCATCACATCAACATCCATTTTTTACGCATTGTGTTTGTTCATAAAGAAAAATGCAAAAAAAATTCATTTTGATTAGGACTGCCCCTTGGATGCATGGTGACTAAAAATAGATTTGGTGGTTGTAGTAATAGTAACTAAAAATTTCAGTTGCCAACTGTGCGACAATTAATTTTTTTTGATTGTCACATGTTTAGCGATTAAATTTTTTCAATCATCATTATTGCAACAACCGAATCTTTTCAATCACCATTTATGCGACAACCGAATCGTTTTGGTCACCAAATTGAATTGGGTAATAAAAATTGAAGCATGCATTCCGAACTCATTTTCTCCTTTGAGGTGTGTAAGCTTAGTGTTGTTTAACAAGCAATGATTGTCACATACCTTACCAAGGAGGGGTGAAACTCTTATGAGTGTTTGAAGTTTTAAATTGTCATGTTGTATTTACAATTGGTGCTAAATTTCATTGTGTAACCCTTAAAATGGAGTCTAGTTGTATTATTATATAATAATTCTTTAATCAACTCTATTGTTCTTGTGTTTTTTTTAAAATGGAAGGTAGGTGGAATGTGTGGAATCCATGGTATTTGATGATTTTGGACAAGCTAGATAAGATGAAATGTAAGTTTTGTGACATTGTCATCCCATACCATAAGGACAAAATGTTATTCCATTTGGGCTATCAACATGATGGCAGTGGGCGAGTTGGTGTTACAATGTGTTCGAAAACATGCGCACAAGTGAAGGCATTATTTGCCAATTGTGAAGGAATCATCTTTCAACCATTAGACAACATGTTTGTACTAGCCCTTAATGGGTCAATAGAAAATGTGACCATTGAAATGCCAAACTTGTTGGTGGAGGGAGAATCTGATTTTACGTTTTAAATGGAAGGGGCTCAAATTTCCACCCCATTTTCAAACAACACAAAA
>Ga0116230_10006945_pt1 | contig 11190 bp, 12 predicted proteins | sample S1TSphfallax_3_FD_88678 | JGI IMG/M metagenome (GOLD analysis project Ga0116230, IMG submission 88678) | Host-associated microbial communities from peat moss isolated from Minnesota, USA - S1T2_Fd - Sphagnum fallax MG | ecosystem: Host-associated > Plants > Peat moss > Unclassified | place...
GAGACCAGCTTCATTTGGAAACGTCGCAAGCGTTAACTGGCCTAATACCTGCGGCGCCGTTTGGCCGCTTAGGACGGCCGTGACTTGTCCCGATTGGCTCACGCCGACACTTACCGCATTGGTCGGAATAATAATTGTCGGCTGCACGAGATAGCCGTCACCGGTCACGAGCTGGCCAGTGGCATTGGTGTTAAATGAACCGGCGCGCGTATAGAGCGTATCGCCATTGGGACCTGTGATCTGAAACCAGCCGCGTCCGCTCAACGCGAGATCGAGCTGATTTCCCGTGCTGGTCAGCGATCCCTGCGTTGTAAGATTGCGGATGGCTGCGGTACGGACACCAAGACCAAGCTGCGCACCTTCCGGTATCGTATTATCTTGGCCGCGGCTAGAAACGCCTTGCAGGCGCTCGGACTGGTAGATAAGATCTGTGAATTCCGCGCGCGCGCGTTTGAAGCCAGTCGTATTGATATTCGCGATATTGTTGGCGATGACTTCGACATTCAACTGTTGTGCAGCCATGCCGGTCGCCGCGATTGACAGCACTCTCATCCATTTTCCTTCAAAGTGTAATCGTCATTTATAATTTGACGGCGATTGGCTGAAATCGTGCTTCATCTCTGCTCTTGAATTTGGATTTTGCAAGCAGAGATCAGATAGTCATACGCGTAATTTCCTGATAGGCGGAAATAGCCTTATCGCGAACAGCGAGCACCGTTTGCAAGCTGCCCTGCGCGTCGGACACAGCTTCAACGACCTGTTGAACCGTGGCTTTGCCTTGTAAACCAGAAATCGCGGTCGCTTCTCCCGTTCTTAGTTTAGCGACTGTGTCAGTCGCAACCTGCGTCATCATTTGGCTGAAATCTCCTACAGCATTGCCAGCTATCGTGACGGAGGAACTATTGGTGATTTGAGCGGCCGATGCACTGGCCACAGCACCTACGGATGAAACAGCACCAATCATGATGAACTCTTCAGAATATCGAGGGTCATGGAAAACAAGTCGCGCGTTTCCTTAACGACTTGCAGATTCGCTTCATAAGACCGGTTGGCTTCTCTCAAATCCGCCATTTCCAAAAGTATATTGACGTTCGGGAGTTTAACCATGCCTTGATCGTCCGCGGCTGGATTGCCCGGGTCATGTTCGGTTCGAAAAGGGGTACGGTCGACGCCAATATCTCTGACTTTAACGAGATCGACGCCAGTCGACCGATCAAGCTCATTTTCGAACGTGATCGTTTTACGCCGGTAAGGGTTGGAGCCGGGAACACGCCCCGTCGATTGCGCATTCGCCATATTTTCGGCGACCACGCGCAAACGGCTTGACTGGGCTTCGAGGCCCGAGCCCGCGATCTTAATAGAAGCGTCGAGCGGATCGATCATTTGGTGCTCGCTGATAGCATCTGATTGAAGGCCTTCACAACCGATGTATTGAGCGAATAATCCCGGTTGATCGAACCAGCCTTCAGCATTTCCTGTTCAAGGCTGACAGAGTTGCCGGAAGCTGTGACTTCCCATGGTGACGATTCTTTCGCCTCCGCGGAGTCCGGGTCCAACGGGTCAATACCGATATGCCCGGAATTGGTTACCGTCATCTTCAATTGCGCGCCATCGAATACATCCTCAAAGCCGCCTACATCCATAGCCGAATAGCCTGGCGTATTCGCATTCGCGATATTCTGCGCGGTGACAGCTTGCCTGACGGTCAGCCAGCGCTCCTGCTGCGATGCGAGGTCGAGAAGATAAATTGGTTCCACGCGAAGCCCGTTGCTGAGAAGCCATTCATCTTAAGAGTCTTTTGGACTTCAAGATAAGCTCTAACCTATCGTTTGAAGTTAGGCGGTAAATCTTGCCCGAGGCTGTCGCGCGATAGCGCGATCAATGTCTTAACAGCGATGCGCCGTTCTGCCATTTACGGGTTTTTCGGCCGCGGCTATCTTGAAGGAGCGAGGCGCTCGGCACGTGATCCATATCACAGGTTTAGAGATGGATATCGCGGATTAATCTACGCAATCTGCGCAAACTTAGTCGCGCCGGAAAAGCCGCGAAGCGCTCTATTTTTCTTCGTCCCGCTCAAAATGCCGAATAGTTAACGCGGTAGCCTTTTATACGATCGTGAGAGTCTCGCCGCTGCGATTGCCGCGACGATCTTTTTCGTTTCTTCGCTTGGCGTCGTAAAATGATCGGCGAATGAAATCGCTCTTATCTCGACGCCGGCATCGAACGTCTGCAGCACAAGATCGAAAAGAATAGAAACAGAACTATGGTTGAATTCCAAACAGATCGTCACGGTCGGCGGACGGTCCCATTCAAGCTCGAAACTCGCCATCGCTCCATAGGTCAATGTTCCATGCTTGAAAAACAGCTCGATCGATGAATTGACCACATCTTGAATATTGGTGAATTGCTCTTTGTGTATGAAAGTCACGAAGTCAGCCAGATCGACGAGACGCAGCTCTCCCGCGACCTCTCTGAGAGCTTCCGCCAGCGCTTGGCAGCGGAGCATGGTTTCACTATTTCTTTGTGTCAGCAACATCAAATAGCTCTCATTTTCCTACTGCCCGTCGACTATTGCGAGCATGAAGGAAATGGATAAGCTCGGCTACCGCCCGGTAAAATTCGGCGGGAATCGGATGATCCACCTCGACACTATTATACATAGACCTTGCCAAAGCCTTATCTTCTATGACCGGAATCATATTCTCTTCGGCTATTTCTCGAATTTTAAGCGCGATGAGGTCTGTTCCTTTCGCGAGGACCATTGGTGCTCCCCCCTCCTCACGGACATACCGCAAGGCAATCGCATAGTGGGTCGGATTGGCAATGACCAGAGTCGCACGCGGAATTGAGGCCATCATGCGCTTGCGGGCGCGATCCAAAGCCAATGACCGAAGCTTCATCTTGATGAGCGGATCACCTTCCGCCTGCTTGATCTCATCTTTCACGTCCTGACGTGACATCCGCAAACGTTGCCGCCAGTGGTATCGCGTCCAAAATAGATCGGCACACGTGAGCAGAGCCGTCGCTATACTGATCGCAGCGAGAATGCGCATGACCACTCCCAAAATCATATCGGGAACAGCGTTCGGTTCGATGAACATCGCGTTCACGACATGGTCTTGCTGCGCCTTCAGCAAAACAAATACAAGCAAGCCGACAGCCAGAAATTTCAGAACGCTTTTCAAGAATTCTATTCTGCCTTGCGACCCTAAAATCCGGTTCCAGCCTTGGGACGGGGAAATTCGCGAGAAGTCCGGCTGTATCCGGTTGAGCACAACTTGAAAAGGGTTTTGCGCAAGCGAGGCCGCGACACCCGCGAAGCATAAGATGACAAAGATCGGGATCGCAAAGCGCACAATAGGCATGATCAACAGGCCTAAAACGCCCGTGGCGTCGAACCCGTCTTCGAGCCGAAGCCCGGCAGCGCTATCGAAAAATGTTTGAAGCGCGGCTGCTAGCCCAAGCGCACCGTTTCTTATGATAAAAGCCGCGATCAGCATGAGACACGCAAAAGAGACAAAGATCGAAGCCTCGCGTGAAACCGGGACACTGCCCCGGTCCATTTCGTCGCGAAGTTTCTTTTCTGTCGGCTCTTCTGTTTTACTGTCTTGATCGTCTGATTCAGCCATAGCCGCGTATCGCTTGGCCCATCAGATCAACGTCAGCTGATCATGGCCTATTGCTTCAAGAAAACATTGAAACTCACTCAACCCTGCCGGGATCAAAACAGATCAAGCATCTCGCATAAAAAACTCCGGCGCGGAACCCGAATCAATACACCTCTTCGTCTTCGCCCGCCGATAATTCTATTTCACCCTTCTCCGCCATTGAAAGCGCGGTATCGGCAATCATTCTGCGTGCCTTGATGACGTCCCGTTGAGACGCGGGCTCGCTATTTGAAAGTTCTTGTTCCACCATGCGCCGGTTGCGTGATGCAAGAGACCCAAGCACCGCGTCGCGCAAATCGCCCTCGCATCCCTTGAGCGCGAGCACGATACGCTCAGTCGGGATTTGGTCGAAAAGAATCATGCGGACACGGGGTTGGAGTTTGATGAGATCATCGAATGTGAACAACAGGCCACGCAATGTTTCGGCGGTTTTCGGGCGCGTTTCAGCAAGACTCTGGAGCACATCCTCCATTTGCTCGCGTTCCATCTTATTGATGATATCCGCCATCCGGGCGTTCTGATCGTCGCCATTTTTGCGCGAGGCTTTCATCAAGAGATCTTCACGCAATGTGGATTCAAGAATTCGCAGGGCGGGCTCAGTCACCGATGACAGGCTAAGCATACGTCTCATCAGCGCATTGCGTTGTTCACGCGGGAACAGCGCCATTGCCTTTGCCGCGCAAGAGGGGCTGACTTTGGAGAGGATCAATGCCGCGGTTTGCGAATGTTCTTTGAGCAAATAAGTCGCAAATACACTCTCCGGTATGGTCGAGAGACGCTCCCACATCGGCTGGGTCGCCCCATCCGTTACATCGGACATGAGCTCAGCGATTTGCGATTGCGTCAGAACACCTGACAGCAGCTGCTCGACTTCGGCTGCTGATCCCCGTAAATCGATGCCGTTTAGAAACTGTCCTGCGAATTCCTCGATCACCCCTTCCAAGGAATGCACAGGGATCGTCCCGAGCCCCGCGACGGAACGGGTAATTATCTTCAGCTCATCCGGATCGAAATGCTTTAGGAGACGGCTAGCCAATGGCTTTCCCATTGCCAGCAACAGAGCCGCGACCTTGTCGGTGCCTTGGAGGATTTTGCTGCCCGATTTCATTCTAATTCAGGTAACCTGCGCCGCGATCCTTGTCGTCAAAGGCTTCCGCGAAACTCTTATGTTTGAATCCGATATCCGCTTGTCTAAGCTAAACCATGGGCGCAATGACTTGCGCCAGGCTCGATTTGGAGGGATTTAGCCAATGAGAGTCTTATTGACGATGGCGTATTAACCGCCGCCAAATTCAGACCCGACCGAACCGACAATTTCCGTTAACGTGACGCCAAATCTTGAATTGTCTTCTTCGACCACGACGACTTCACCTCGCGCCACAATACGCCCGTTCACAACGACATCGACAGGTTCTCCAACGCGGTGATCCAAAGGAATAACCGCGCCGCGCCCGAGCTTGAGCAAATTTGAAACAGGCATGCTGGTTGAACCCAGGACGACCTGCACGATGACCGGAATTTTAAGGATCGTATCCAGGTTGCTGCCCGCTTCCGCCGGATCGCGCACTTTAGCCTGGCCTTCGGAATACGTTCCGTCGATGTGAGTTTCGTCCATATCTTATGACTCCGTCCAGCCAGGGATTTATCACTGGACCCTTGTGAAAGACTTTTCGAATTCGATTGAGGATCAGTGCGACAGAATATCGTCCATGAAATCTTGATCCTTATCCACCGGCTCATCGACGCGCAGCGTATAAAATCCGTCGGCTTGGCCAAGCTGACACCAAAACAAGTCTTGGGAATTACATTCGAGCTTCACGCGCGTCTTTGTCGTGGCCTGCAGATGCATCGTTTGACCGATCTTGAGATTTGCAATGTCGCCCAAAGTAAATTGCCGCTCTTCGATAAGGCCCTGAACTTTGACTTCGGCACGCGTAATCTCGTTTTGCATTTGGCGAACCCAGCGCGGGTCTCGCGTCACAGCATCTTTCGCTGAATCGTGGGCGAGGCTCTGACGGATTGTATTCAGCGCCGGTTGCGGCAGCACGATATAAAGTTCGCCGCCGCGATCCAATATCTGCAAATTGACCGTGGTAATAATGGAGAATGTGTTTCGCGGCACGATGACAGCGAAATCCATTCTGGTTTCGAGTGTCTCGAATTTGAAACTTGTATCGACGACGGCGGAAAAGGACGCCTGCATCGCTTTAGCGGCACGGTCGAAAACGGATTGCGCGATCCGCATTTCAATATTCGAAAGAGGCCTATCTTCCTGAACCGCAGGTTCGCTTCCATCTCCACCGAACAAGGCTTCGGCCATGGAAAAAAGGAAGTTATGATCCAGCCCGAGGATGATGCGCGATTCCCAGCTCGCCGCCTGGAAGATCGCAACCACGACACGGCCCTCGAAATTGGTGAGAATTTCACCCATTCGTTCGGTTTGCGTGGACGCAACAGAAAAAATCGCCGGCGAAGAACATAAAGCCCGGAGGCTTTCAGAGCATTGCGTCAGCATGCGATCAAAGATCACAAGCAATTGCGGCATACGCTCGATCGAAATGCCGCCTGCATCGAGCAGCCGCTCAGGACCATCTTTCACTGAATTGGCCTGACGCCGGAGATCCGACATCGCCTATCAAGCCGCCTGGGCAGATTGCGAACCACCCGACACCGTTTCGTTCTCAACGGTGTCGATCGATGGCCGGTCATGCGCGGAAATTGTTTTGCGTCCATGTTCGAGCGCAATCTGGGGCATGGCTCCGTTCATGAACGCAAGCAGTGTTTGTTTCACGATGATATAAAGACGGCAGCGCTTTTCCCGCAGAACTTTGACCTTGTTGGCAAGCGGTCCCAGCAAACCATAGGACATGAAGATACCTGCGAACGTGCCGACAAGCGAAGCGCCAATAAGCTCGCCGAGAATTTCTGGTGATTGATCGAGAGCGCCCATCGCGTGAATAACGCCGAGGACGGCCGCGACGATGCCCAAGGCCGGCAAGGAGTCGCTCACAGCCGTCAAGGAGTGATAGGGTTTCAATTTGTCGTGACTGACGGTTTGAATTTCTTCATCCATCAAAGCTTCGATTTCATGTGTCTTGGCGTTCCCGATAATAATCAACCGGCAATAGTCGCAGATGAAATGCGTCAGTTCTTTATCCAGAAGTACGCGCGGAAAGCTTTTGAAAATTTCAGATTCTTGCGGGTTATCGACATGTTCTTCGACATCATTGCGGCCCTTGCCGCGCAGCTCGCGCATCAACGAATAAAGAACACCAAGAACATCGAGATAGTCGCGATCGATCGGACCCGCGCCTTTTATACCTTCCAAAAGGGCACGTCCTGTATCTTTGATGGTCGTCATCGTATTCGCGACGATGAAAGTTCCTAAAGCCGATCCGCAGATGACCACGAATTCCCAGGGCTGCGCGAGCACTGCCATGTGGCCGCCCATTCCGGCGAACCCGCCCATGATACAGCCGAGGGCGATAACCGTACCGATGATGAAACCCACTTGGAGCTCCTGAGCAAACCAGTTTAACGAAACGAGACTCGATGAGGGCGAAAAACCAGTTCCTAAGGTGTAACGTATAATTCTCCCCGTCTTAACGGATAAAGTCGTTGCCTTGCCTGAACCTGAATAGGTGGCAGAGGGGCCCGGTACATCCGCATGATAAGCTTTTACTGTCGCAAATTTACAAGCTTTTAGGTCTTATTCCAGCATATTGGCTGCGAAGATGCGAACGTCAGGTTCAGGCAAGCTCTTTTCTCAAAACTCGCATAGCCGAATTGGACTCAAAGCGCATGCTCAGTACCACAGCCTATTATCTCAGCCTTTCAAAAAACCTGTCGAGCAGCCAAGCACTAACGGCGAAGGAACCCTCTGTGGCATCGGCCACAGCGTATTTCGAAGCCAATATCGGAAGCGTCAAATCCGTTTCGCAGCTCTTAAGTAATTCGAAACTATATAATTATGTCATGAATGCCTATGGCCTGGGCGACATGACCTATGCCAAAGGACTAATTACTAAAGTGCTGGAAGGCGGCGTTTCCAGCAGCACAGCGCTTGCCAACACGCTGAGCGATCCACGCTACAAAGCGCTTGCAACTGCGTTTAATTTTGCCGCGAACGGAACGGCGACGACATCGAATGCGACCACCGTCCAAAACACGGTCAGTGCTTATGTCGAACAGCAGCTCGAAAATAATGTCGGAAAGCAAAGCCCAGGCACGCAGCTTGCCCTTTATTTTCAGCGCGTGGCGCCGACCGTTACCAGCACTTACGGTATTCTCGCGGATAAACAACTTCTCCAGGTTGTTGAAACAGCACTCAACCTGTCCCCGGATATTGCCAATGAAAATATCGATGTCGAAGCGACCCAACTCTCCAAGCTGGTGAATGTTTCGGATTTCCAGAATCCAGCCAAGCTGCAGAGCTTCATCGAGCGTTTCACCGCCAATTACGACTACACGAATACCACGGCACCGACACCTGCGAATGCTCTCATGGTCACATCCTCATCCACACCTGGCGTCAGCAGCAGCCTTTTGCTCAGCCTTGCAAACCTGAAACTCGGAGGCTCGTAGAAGGTGCAATCCAACTATTATGTGACCTTATCGGCCCAAGTCGCGATGGAGCAGCGGCTCACCACCGTGGCAAATAATATTGCCAACATGAATACGGTAGGTTATCGCGCGGGAGAGATAAGTTTTGAAAGTCTCATCTCGAAAAAAGGCGATACACCTGTCGCTTATGTCTCTTCCGGCGAGGCGCATATATCTCGCCAGAATGGAGGATTGATCAGAACCGGTAACCCGCTCGATGTCGCGATCCAAGGCAATGCCTGGATGGCTATCAAAACCCCGGGAGGAACTGTCTACACGCGCGATGGCCGTATGCGGATGCAGCCTGACGGCTCTTTACAGACGCTTGACGGCTACCCTGTCCTCGATGCCGGCAATAGTGCGATACTGCTCAACTCGACCGGCGGCGATATCACAATCGGACAGGACGGCATGATCAGTCAAGGCGGCCGCCAGATCGGCGCCATTGGGCTCTTCAACATCGATCCCGCTGCCAAACTCAAGCGATTCGAAAACTCGGGCGTGATCCCGGATAAAGCGGCGACACCGGTTCTCGATTTCAATTCGACCGGTGTCTCGCAAGGTTTCGTCGAAGGATCAAACATCAATCCCGTTCTGGAAATGGTGAAGATGATGATGATCACGCGAGACTTCGAGAACGCCGCGTCGGCTGTCTCATCCACGGAAACGACGCATAAAGATGCCATTAAAACGCTCGGCAGCAATTCTTGATGACGTTCTTCGCGATCGCTTTTGATTGCGCGCCGGGCAGTCTGCCACGAAAGCGTTCGGCATGAATGCGCTCTCGCAGCTTGAACACACTGTCAACCTTGCATGCGAAGAGCTGCCAAAAGTGCGCGTCGGCGGCATCGTCACGGAAGTCACACCGACACATTATCGCGTTTCCGGGCTGTCACGCTTTCTCAAGCTCGGCGAATGTGTCAGTTTCGGCAGTGCCGACCGTCTCCAATATGGAGAAGTCGTCCGCCTCGACGAACATGGCACAACTATCAAAACCTTTGAGCCTAATGTCGAGACCGGCCTTGGGGAAATGGCCTATCGCATCGGCCCCTTCCGCCTCGCACCCCACCCCAATTGGAAAGGCCGTGTGATCGATTCACTTGGCCGTCCGATCGATAACGCGGGGCCCCTGCCGCGCGGCGAACACCTCGTTTCGGTTGAAGCTGCGCCGCCCGCGGCCATGACCCGGACGCGCGTCAAACGCGCGCTGCGAACCGGTGTCCGCGTCATCGATCTCTTTACGCCGATCTGCGCTGGACAGAGGATCGGCATTTTCGCAGGTTCAGGCGTAGGAAAATCGACTTTGCTCGCGATGCTCGCTGGCTCCAAAGGTTTCGATACGGTCGTGATCGCGCTCGTTGGCGAGCGCGGGCGCGAGGTCCGCGAATTTTTAGACGATTCATTGGCAGCCAATCAAAAAGTCGCTGTCACTGTCATTTCGACCGGCGATGAAAGCCCCATGATGCGCCGCCTCGCGCCAAAGACCGCGATGACGATCGCGGAATTTTTTCGCGATCGGGGCGATTCGGTTCTCTTGATCATCGATTCGGTCACGCGTTTCGCTCATGCGGCACGCGATGTCGCCTTAGCTGCCGGCGAGCCCCCTGTGGCGCGCGGTTATACGCCATCCGTTTTCAGCGATCTGCCGAAACTTCTCGAAAGAGCGGGCCCTGGAACGCAGGGCGCCGGGGCTATTACTGGTATTTTCTCTGTCCTCGTCGATGGCGATGATCACAACGACCCGGTCGCCGACTGTATTCGCGGCACACTCGACGGTCATATCGTGCTCGATCGCGCGATTGCCGATCAGGGCCGTTTCCCGGCGGTCAGTATTCTATCTTCCATCTCGCGTTTGGCGAACAATGCCTGGACGAAAGAACAGCACAATCTTGTTTTGAAGCTGCGCGCGATGATCGCCCGTTATGAAGACACACGCGATTTACGTCTTATGGGCGGTTATCAGCCGGGTCACGATGCCGACCTCGACCAGGCTGTTTCGCTTGTTCCGAAAATCTACGAGGCCATGATGCAGTCGCCGGCCCATAAGCCGAGCGAGGATGCGTTTCGCGAACTCGCCGAAACGCTTCAGCCAAGAGCGTGAACGATGGCTCGAATTCTCGAAGGCGTCCGGCATGCGAATTGAACAGATTCAATACTCTATCTCACGCGGCGTCCCGCTTTTGTGGCCGATGCTTTAGTAGAGCATGTTCCGCAAAAGTGTGTGCGGTTTTACGAAAAGAACATGCTCCAACATATTGATTCGGAGCAAATTCTTATCGCTTGGGTGAGTCCACCCAAGCGGAAAGCACTCTAGCCATTCATGCGCTGGTCGATCATGAGCTGAGCTATGTAAGGCTCGATCATGTGCATGATGAAATCGGATGTTCCCGAAAGGCTCTCGACGGTCTCGGCGGCGATGCGTGCCATATCCCGCATTTTCGCTGCGTCCTGGAAAAGAGAGATGACAGCCGCGGCAAGCGTATCCGCATCGGTAACGGCCGCCGCGCCGCGCATCGCATCCAGGCGATCGTAAACTTCGATGAAATTGCCAACGTCCGGTCCATGGAGAATGGCACAGCCGAGCTTTACAGCTTCGATCGGGCTTTGACCGCCGCCACCCGCTAAAGATTTGCCGATAAAGGCGATTTCCGCGAGGCGATAGAACAGTCCCGTCTCCCCGACGGTATCGGCAATGTAGAGAGACTCGATCGGTTGTTCGCAGCTGTCCTCGGAGCGGAGCTGACACCGCAAGCCCCGGGCACGTGCGAGATCCAGAATGGCCTTGCCGCGGCGCGGATGACGCGGCACGATGATCGTCAGCACCGGCGGAAAACGCCGCAGGAGTTCGCGGTGCGCGTCGAAAATGATGTCCTCTTCACCCGCGTGTGTCGCCGCGGCGACCCAAACCGGACGTCCCCCA
>Ga0116230_10006949_pt1 | contig 11187 bp, 10 predicted proteins | sample S1TSphfallax_3_FD_88678 | JGI IMG/M metagenome (GOLD analysis project Ga0116230, IMG submission 88678) | Host-associated microbial communities from peat moss isolated from Minnesota, USA - S1T2_Fd - Sphagnum fallax MG | ecosystem: Host-associated > Plants > Peat moss > Unclassified | place...
CAAATCGTCCCGCCGCTGCAGGCGCGCGATGCGCTCGAACAGCTCGCGCTGCGTGTCCTTGTCGAAGTAGATGATGACGTTGCGGCACACGATGGCATCGAAAGGACCGCTCATGGGCAAGTCGTGCATGAGATTCAGCTGCTTGAACGTAATGAGTTGCTTGAGGTCCGGCGCGACCTCGTAGACTGCGTTACCGCCTTCCCGGCGCGCGGCGAAGAACTGCGTCAGGCGCTGCGCATGCAGGCCCTTGACGCGGTCCTGGCCGTAGACCCCGTGTTGGGCTCGGGCCAGCACCTTCGAATCGAGATCCGTCGCCAGAATCTTGATGTCCCAGCGCCGCCAGTCGGGAATGTTCTCGCAGACCGTCATGGCGATCGAATAGGCCTCTTCGCCCGTGGAACAGGCCGCGGACCAGATGCGCATGCGCCGTGTGCCGTCGCGATCGGCGAGCCGCGGCAGCAAGAGATGGTCGCGCAAGTAATCGAAATGATGGCTTTCCCGAAAAAACGCCGTCAGATTGGTGGTCATGGCGTTGCAGAACTCGACCAACTCCGCTTGGTCGCCAAATTCCAGCCGCTGCCGGTATTCGCTGAAACTCGAAAGCCCCAGGGATCGCAGGCGCCGCGACACCCGGCCGTAGACGAGTTCCTCCTTCGAATCGGCGAGCGTGATCCCGGTGATCTTCTTGATGAGCGTACGCAGAGCGAGAAAATCCTGGTGGTCGAACTCGAACTCGCGCGCCCGCAGGGTAGATTGTTTCATGGTTGCTCCGCGCGCAGATGCGCTGCCGCGCCTTCAGAATAGTTCGACATTCGTGCTCGATCCGGCGGTGGCGGCGGCCAACCGCGATTGTTCCGTGCGCTGCGCATGCTCGACGTCGCGCAATAGCTCCAGCCACTGTCCGTAAGAACGCTCATGGCCGTCCCCGAGCAGACCGTGCAGATGATCTAGGCCGCCGCGAATGTGGCCGAGCCGCTGCGCCAGTCGATCGTGACACTGCAGGCCGATGACGGCGCTCGACAATGCTGCGCCGATCCGCTCGCAGTTCATGCGGATGAGGGTCATTTCGGGCTCGCGGACGACGATCGAGTCAATCCGCTCGTTGGCGGCGGCGAGGTCCTGGAACGCCGTGCCGATGGCTTCGAATTCCCGGTTCGCCTCATTCAGGGAATCGGTCAATTGCGCGCCGAAAACGCCCAACAAGCGCCCGAATTCCTCGATCACCGCGCGTATGTCCGCGGTGCGCGGCGCCGGCGTTACCGTGAGGCCCGGAGTGGCTTCGTGGGTCATGTGCGCCGGCCGAGCACGGCTTCGGCGAGCCCGAGCCGCTGCAGGGCGTCAGTGAGGGCCGGCGACTCGCCGCAGAATTCGAGTTGCACGCCGCGTCGCGCCGCTTCGCGCCGGCATGCCAGCAATAGCTGCACGCCGGCGGTGTCCACCGATTCGAGGCCGCTCACGTCGATCATGATTGGCCCCGGCCCGCGCAGCCTCTCGAGCAGCAGGTCGCGCCGCGACTCGACTTCTTCGATCCGCAAACTCGGATCGAGGCGCAGCGGCACCGTGTCCATCGCGAAATCAGAACGACCCTGTTCCATGCGCGTCTCCCCGTCAGTCCGAGCCGATGCTCGAACTCACCAGCTTCTCGATATCCAACAGGATCACCATCTTGCCGTCGAGCGTCGCGATGCCCTTGATGAAGACTTGATCGATCGATCCGCCGAGCAGTTCCGGTGAGGGTTGAATCGCGGCGCTGGGAATGTCATGGACGTCGTTGACGGCGTCCACCACCACTCCGACGGTGCGTTCGCCGCGTTCGGCGGCCACGCGGATGACGACGATGACCGTAGTGGGTTCGAAAGGCACGTGACCCAGCCCGAACCGCATGCGCAGGTCGATGACCGGCACGATGGCGCCGCGCAGGTTGACGACCCCCAGCACGTACTTCGGTGTGTAGGGCACGCGGGTCACCGTGTCCCAGCCCTTGATCTCCTGGACGCGGGTGATGTCGGCGCCGTATTGCTCCCCGCCCAGCGTGAAGCTCACGTATTGCTCGTGCTGCGGGACCATGGTCACGCCGCGAAGTCGATGGCAGCGCCCGCACCCTCGAGGAACTTGCCGACGAGGCTCGGCACATCCAGGATGAGTGCGACCCTGCCGTCGCCGTGAATGGTGGCCCCGGCGAGTCCGGGGACCTGTCGGAAATTCGTGTCCAGGCTCTTGATGACCACTTGTTGCTGCGCCAGCAGCTCATCGACCAGGATGGCCACGCGTTTGCCGTCGGACTCGGCCACGACCAGCAGTCCCTCGCTGACGTCGCGGCTGTCGGGCTCGATCTCGAACAGTTCGTGCAGCCGGATGATGGGCAGGTATTCGTCGCGGTGCTTGAATACCTCGGCGCGTCCGGCGATCGACTGCACGTGCGCGCGGCGCGGCTGCACGGTTTCGATGATCGACACCAGCGAGATCACGTAGGTCTCGGGGCCGACGCGCAGCATTTGGCCCTCGAGGATGGCGAGTGTCAGCGGTAGCCGGATACGGATCGCGCTGCCGCGGCCGGGGTTACTCGACACATAGACGTGGCCGCCCAAGTCGTTGATATTGCGGCGCACGACATCCATGCCGACGCCGCGACCGGAAACATCGCTCACCGTGTCGGCGGTCGAGAAGCCGGGCGCGAATATGAGGTTGTAGATCTGTTCGGTGGTGGGCGTCACGTCGGGGTCCACCAGACCGCGCTCCCGGGCCTTGGCGAGAATGCGCGCCGTATTGAGGCCGGCACCATCGTCCTTGACTTCGATGATGACGCTGCCGCCCTCGTGGAAGGCGTTGAGCTCGAGGATGCCGGTTTCACTCTTGCCGGCGGCGCGCCGGTTTTCCGGCGTCTCGAGGCCGTGATCCAAAGAGTTGCGCACCAGATGCACGAGCGGGTCGCCAATCTTCTCGAGCACGATCTTGTCGAGCTCCGTGCTCTCCCCGGCGAGCCGCAACTCGACTTTTTTGCCGAGTTTTCGCGACAGTTCATGCACCAACCGTGGAAATCGGTTGAACGAGAAACTGATCGGCAGCATGCGGATCTTGAGCACGCTTTCCTGCAGATCGCGCGTGTTGCGCGTCAGGTGCGACAGGCCGCGCCGCAGCGACTCGAGATTGCCGGGATCATAATGTTCCGAAAACCGACCGAGCATCGATTGCGTGATGACGAGTTCACCGACGAGATTGATGAGGGCATCGACCTTCTCGGTGGCGACGCGAAAGGAGCCGGCATCCACGTTGGCCCGCGCGAGCGGCGGCGCGGCGGGTGCGCTCGCCACGGTCGCGCTCGCAATAGGCAAGGGCGGGTCGGCCACGGCCACGCTCACGGCAACTGCAACCGCAACGGCGGGCGTCAGTGGTGCAGGCGCCAAAGGCGCTGGCGTCAACGGTGCCGGCGGTGCGGGTGGTGCGGCCGCGGTGGTCTGGGCTGGTGGCGCAAGCGGTTGATAGTCGATCGATGAGTTCGCATCCACCCACTCGAAGGCTTCCGCGATTTGCGACTGCTGCATGGTTCCCGCGAGGGTCAGTCGCCAGGACAGATAGCACTGCGTGGGATCCATGTCGGCGAGCGGCGGCACGTTCTCGGCGTGCGCGAGCGCCTGCAAGGGTCCGAGCGTCTCGAGCTCCCGAAAGATGCGCAGCGGATCGTTGCAGGTCTTGAACAGGCTGGTATGCGGCCGAAAATCGATGCACCAACCCACGGCAGGTGGCTCGGGCGGCGCGGCGCTGGCAGCCGGAGCGACGGGGGCCGGCGCGGCGGCCATGGGTGTCGCCTGCGCGGTGCCCCCGGCCGGCTGCGCCAGGATTTGCGCGAGCAGGGACGTGAGTGCATCGGCATTCGGCGACACGATGGGTTTACGGGCTTCGGCCAGATTCGTCATCTCGCGCATCACGTCGACCGACTGGAACAGCACCTGTACCGCATCCGGTGTCACCGCGCGTTTCCCGGCGCGCATCTGATCGAGCAGCGTTTCGACGGCATGGGTGAACTGCGAGATCTCCATGAAGCCGAACATGCCCGCACCGCCCTTGATGGAATGGGCGGCCCGAAATATGGTGTCGATGGTGTCGCGGTCGCCGCCCCCATCGAGCGTCAGCAACCCGGATTCCATCGCCTGGAGTCCCTCAGCACATTCCTCAAAGAAGACTTTGAGGATCTCGTCCATTTCGAGGTCGTCCGACATGATCGTCACAACACCTTGGCGATCGTCGCCAGCAGTTTTTCGGGGTTGAACGGTTTGACCAGCCAACCGGTGGCACCGGCTTTCTTGCCTTCCATTTTTTTCTCCTGCCCCGCCTCCGTGGTGAGCACGAGCATGGGCACGTAGCGATAGGATTCGAGCCGGCGCAGTTCACGCACCAGCGTTATGCCATCCATGTTGGGCATGTTCACGTCGGTGAGAACGAGGTTGACCGCGTTGCCGCGCGCATAGGCCAACGCCTCGACGCCGTCGACGGCTTCCACCACCTCGTAGCCGGCGTGCCGCAGCGTGAAGCTCACCATCTGCCGCATCGAGGCGGAGTCGTCGACTGCAAGAATCGTGGTTGTCATGATGACCTGGCTGATTTCATGATAGGGAGTACGGCCGCACCGGCCGGGTCCGTTGTTCCAGCGCTTCCTCCGCCGTCGCACGCTGCACGGCGGCGCTGATCGAGCCGAGCGGCATCACCTGACCGACGGCCCCCAAGGCCACCGCCTCGCCCGGCATGCCCCAGACCACGCTGGTGGCCTCGTCCTGCGCGAGCGTCCAGGCGCCGGCCTCGCGCATTTCCCCGAGGCCGATGGCGCCGTCCTTGCCCATGCCGGTCAGGATCACGCCGACGGCATTGCCGCCCGCTTGCTGGGCCACGGACCTGAACAGCACGTCGACCGACGGTTTGTGCCGATTGACCGGCATGCCGTCGTCGAGCTTGCACACATAGCGCGCACCGTCGCGCACGAGCAGCAGGTGCCGGTCGCCCGGCGCGATATAGACGTGGCCGGGCAGCACCTGTTGACCGTCCTGCGCTTCGCACACCGCCATGCGGCAGCAGGCATTCATGCGCATCGCGAACGGTCCGCTGAACGCTTTCGGTATGTGCTGCGCGATCATGACGCCTGGCGTATCGGGCTCGAAGCCCATGAGGACTTCCTTGATGGCTTCGGTGCCTCCCGTCGATGCGCCGATCGCGATGATGCGGTCGGTGGTGCGAAAAGGGCGCGACGCCGTCTTCGGCAACACGGCCTCCGCCCCATGGCTCGGCGTGGCCACGAGTGTGGCGCTGTGGATGGCGCGTACCCGCGCCACGGCCGCCGTCTGGATCTTCTCGATGAGCTCCGCGCGATAGGCGGTGAGGGTTGCCGCCAAGTCGATCTTCGGCTTCGGCAGGTAGTCGACGGCGCCGGCCGCGAGCGCGTCGAGCGTGATCGCGGCACCGTGCTCGGTCAGGCTCGATATCATGACCACCGGCATCGGGCGCAATCGCATCAGATTCTTGAGGAACGTGACGCCGTCCATCTTGGGCATCTCCACGTCCAAGGTGAGTACATCGGGATTCAGCGACTTGATCTTGGCGCGTGCGCCATACGCGTCGCCGGCCGCGCCCAGCACTTCGATCGAGCGTGCGCTCGACAGCATGTCGGTGAGCAGGCGCCGTACCAACGCGGAGTCGTCGACGATCAGCACGCGGATGCGCTTCTTCAAACCGGTGGCTCGCGCTTAGAACTCCTTCCATTCATTGTCGGTGCCATTGGCAACCGCCTTCGCGAGACGCGCTTTGAGTGGCACGGCCGGCTTGTCGCCGGGTTTCCATGGACGTCCCCCCATGCGCCGCTCGTCCTTGTGCGCGGCGGTACCGGCCATGGCGCGGGCGGCCCGCTTGTCGGCAATCTCGTCGCCGTTGCCTGCGGCGGCCATGGCCGCAATCGCGGCGACGGTCGCCTCCCTGGACACCTCGTAACGCTCCATCATTTCGGTGAGCGCCTTGGCTTGGCTCGCCATGGATTGGCTCGCGGCGGATGCCTGCTCGACCAATGCGGCATTCTGTTGGGTCATTTCGTCCAGCTGCATCACGGCCTTGTTGACCTGCTCGATGCCCGCGGATTGCTCCTGGCTCGCGCCCGCGATCTCACCAATGATGTCGCTCACCTTCTTGACGGCCGTTACGATCTGTTCGAGGGTCTGGCCGGATTGCGTGACCAGCGCCGAGCCCTCCTCGACCTTGCGTACGCTGTCCTGGATCAGCCCCTTGATCTCCTTGGCGGCGGTCGCACTGCGGCCGGCCAGATTGCGCACTTCGGTGGCAACCACGGCGAAGCCGCGCCCCTGTTCGCCGGCTCGCGCCGCCTCGACCGCGGCGTTGAGCGCGAGCAGGTTGGTCTGAAAGGCAATTTCATCGATGACGCCGATGATGTCGACGATCTTCTTCGAGGAGTCGTTGATCTCCGTCATCGCGCGAATCGCACGGTTGACGACGGCACCGCCCTTGTCCGCCTGGTCGCGCGCGGCCGTCGCCAGCTGGCTCGCCTTGCTGGCATTGTCGGCGTTCTGCTTGACCGTGGACGTCATCTCCTCCATGGAGGAAGCGGTCTCTTCCAGGCCCGAGGCCTGTTCCTCGGTCCGCTGGCTCAAGTCGGTATTTCCCTGCGTGATCTCCTCGGCGCCGCGCGATACCTCGGTCGCCGCCGCCTGCACGCGGCTCACGACCTCGGTCATGTTGTCGGTCAGCTGATTGATACCCTTGCCGATTTCGGCGAAGACGCCGGACTTGCCTTCGAGCTTCATGCGCTTGGTGAGATTGCCGGCGTTCGCGGTATCGACGAGTTCCCGGATCTCGGCTTCCACCGCCAGTTCGACGGTCCGGTCGGCCCATTCGACCACGGTCCCGAGGCGCTTGCCCGTACCGTCGAGCATGGGATTGGCGATGATCCGCAGCGTGCGCCCGCCGAGCTTCAGCTGCGCGGTGAAGGTCTTGTTGAGCGTGGCCAGCATGGTGCGCTGATGGCTCGGATTCTTGTGGAAGGTGTCGATGTTCGCGCCCATGAGACGCGCGACGTCGAAATGCGGCAGGTCCTTGCGAATGTCCGACTGCGCCGTGGCCATCATTTCGCGCACGGTATTGTTCATGTAAATGATGTTGAGGTTCGTGTCCGCGACCATGACGTTCGAACCCAGGTTGTCGAGCGCGCCCTTGAAGGCCGCGTTCATTTCATTCTGGCGCTTCTGCGCCGTGATGTCGGTCGCATACTTGACGACCTTGAACGGTCGGCCGTTCATGTCCAGGATCGGGTTGTAGCTCGCCTGTATCCAGATCTCGACGCCGCCCTTGCCGATGCGCCGGTATTCACCGGCGTCGTAGTCGCCGCGGCCGAGCTTCTCCCAGAAGGCGCGGTATTCCGCGCTGTCGCGCTGGGCCGGATCGACGAACATGCTGTGGTGCTTGCCGCGAATCTCCTCGAGCGTGTAGCCCATCGTCTTCAAGAAGTTCTCGTTCGCATCGAGAATCGTGCCGTCGAGCTTGAACTGAATGATGGCCTGAGCCTTGCTGACGGCGTTCAACTGGCCTTCGTAGTCGGCGGCTTTGAGCTTTTGTGCCGTGATGTCAGTCGCATACTTGACGACCTTGAAAGGTTTGCCGTTCATGTCCAGGATCGGGTTGTAGCTGGCCTGGATCCACACCTCATGGCCGTCCTTGGCAACGCGCCTGTACTGGCCCGCATCGTAGTCGCCGCGGCCGAGCTTTTCCCAGAACGCACGGTACTCGGCGCTCTGCCGGTACGCGGGATCGACGAACAGGCCGTGATGCTTGCCGCGGACCTCCTCGAGCGTGTAGCCCAGGGTCGAGAGGAAATTATCGTTGGCCCACAGGATGGTGCCATCCAAGTTGAAGTGAATCACCGCCTGCGACTTGCTCACGGCGTTGAGTTGGCCCTCGTAGTCTGCGGCGCCGAGCTTCTGGGCCGTGATGTCGGTGGCGAATTTCACCACCTTCACCGGCTTGCCCTTGGCGTCCAAGATGGGGTTGTAAGTGGCCTGGATCCAGACTTCGCGTCCGCCCTTCGCGAGGCGCTTGTATTGCCCGGCGTCGTAATCGCCGCGCCGCAGCTTCTCCCAAAAGCCTTTGTACTCAGCGCTGTCACGCTGGTGCGCCTCGACGAACATGCTGTGGTGCTTGCCGATGATCTCCTCGCGTGCATACCCCATGGCCTGCAGGAAATTGTCGTTGGCGTACAGGATGGTGCCGTCGAGCGCGAACTCGATCACCGCCTGCGATCGATTGATGGCCTGGATCTGGCCCGCAAGCTCGATCGGCGACAAGCCGGCGGTGGCGGCTCGCTTCTTGGCCTTGGGCTTCTTCCTGCTGATCGCCATGTGCAATACCTCGGTAAGCGGTGTTCGGTGGTGAGGATTCAGGCGGCCGATTGCCGCAATGGATCCATGTCGTGGCGGATCAACTCGTCGACGTTCAACAGAATCAACATGCTGTTGGCGACGAGCGCGAGGCCCTGGACGAACTCGACGGAGACTCGACTGCCGAGATTCGGGGTCTCCTGCAGATTCTCGGCGCTGATGTCGACGACGTCCGACACGCCGTCGACCACGAGTCCGAATTCCCGTTGCCCGGCGCTGGAATTCACGGACAGCACGATGATGACCGTCAGCGGCGTGAACTGCGCTTCGGCGAGATTGAAGCGAACCCGCAGGTCGATGATGGGCACGATCGAGCCGCGCAGGTTGAGTACGCCGAGAATGTGGGGCGGGACCTTCGGGATCTTCGTCACCGGAGTCCAGCCGCGGATCTCCTTCACCCGCAGGATGTCGACGCCGTAGTTCTCGTCGCCCAATGAAAAAGTGAGTACCTGGCGGGGCGCTGGCACGTTCGCGGCTGCATGCGAAGTTGAACGCGCAGTCATTCCGGCATCTCCAATGGATCACATTTTTTGGGGTCGTTTGGCACGTTACGACAAATGGAGTGCCGGATTTAGAGATCAGATTCCGCATTCCAGATTGATGCAGTGCGTGATGCTGACTGGCGCTCGCCTTTTCGGATCGCCCGGCCCTAGACTACGATTCGAGCGCTGTGCAGACGAGGACACCCATGAACGTCGAATCCATTCACAACCATCAGGAACGGGCGGTCTTCGATATGGTGCTCGCGCTGGCGCCGCGCTATCCGGCGCTGGCGGGCGACGATGATCTGTTGGCCGACGTGGCCTGCATCGCGCTCAACTCGCTGCGGCCCCGGTACGTGCGCCACGACATCGACATGCATTTCTTCACGAGCAACGAGGAACGCGCGCGCAACGAAGCCGCCGTGCGAGCCGCCGTGGAAGCCGCCTTTGGACGTGTGAGCCGAACCGCTGGCAGCAACGCCTGAGGTGCTCGGCGCGCGTCGAGTCAGCGCGCGGCAATGGGGCGCGTGAATCTCCAGGCGCTCATGAGCCCGATGGCAAGCACCGGGATGAACGCGGCGAACACCCAGAATCCGGCCGTCTTGGCGGCAGCCGCGGAGATGCCGTCGGCGAGACCGCTCAAGTTCGCGGCGATGCCGACCGCCGCCGTGCCGACGGCATACCCGATGCGCTGGATCGTCGACGCGGCACCGGACGCGTGCGATTGGTCGGTGAGGGCGGAGCAGCGCACGATGCGCTGCACGATGGCCGGCCAGCACAGGCCAAAGCCTGCTCCTTGCAGTAGGCCGCAGATCACCATGCCGACGAAGGACCCGGACGGTACCGCGAACGCAAATCCGCCCGCGCCCACGACGACGCCGAGCGTGCCACCGCGGATCAGCGCCGCATCGGCCGCGGGTGTGGCCGATCCCACGGCAAGCGTAGCGAGAGTCCAGGCGATGCCTTCGCCGGCGAGAATGTAGGCGGTCACGAGCGACGGCGTGCCAAACAGGATTTTGAGCAGCAACGGGCCGTATGCCCAAAAACCGGTGGTGCCCACCGAGAGTGCGAACACCAGCAACAGACCCGCGCCGACTGGATGCTCGACGTCGAGCAACTGTGCCGGCAACAAGCGGCTCACGGCGGTCCGATCGAGCCGCGCAGCAATATATAAGAGTGTCGCGCCAACAGCGCAGCCGCCGATACCCAGCCCCAACCGATTCGTGGCGCCCGCCATGGCGATGAGCAACGTCGCAGCCGTAAGCAAGAGCAGTGGGCGCCACGGCCACGCGTCGCCGGGTGCGCGGGCGCCGGGTGAGCGTGCGCGGGGTGCGTGGGCGCGCGCTGCCTGGGCTTGCCCCGCGACGGGCAAGAAGGCGTAGGCCAGCAGACAAAGTACCGCAGCCTGCGCGGCAAACGCCCAGAACGCGCCGCGCCAGGCATGAGCACCCGCGAAGGCACCGCCGATGAGGGGCCCTAAGAGCGCTCCGGCTCCCCAGATGGCGGCGACGATGCCGAATAGCCGGTTCCACAAGGGTTGAGCGAACCAGGACTCGATCGCGATGTAACAGAGCGTGAGCAGCATGCCGCCGGCCATGCCCTGGAGCAACCGCGCGCCGAGCAGCACGGCCATGTTCGGAGCGAGGGCTCCCAAGGCACAGCCACCGCCATACGACACCGTCCCTAGCATGAATACGCGCCGGTTGCCGAAGCGGACGCACCAGAGAGCCGTGGCCGCGCCCGCGACAATGGCGCCGACTTCGTACAGGGAAATCGTCCAATTGACGTAGGCGACGCCATCGAGTTCGGCGACGATGTCCGGTGCGAGCGTGGCCGTGACCAGCGTGTCGGCGGCATGCAGCCAAACGCCCAAACCGAGCAGCAAGAAGCGTCCGAGCGCGCGCGGCGAGGCGAGTGTATCGAGGCGGCCGTCTTGCATAAGGTGTTCCGGTTGCGTTGTGCCGGCAGTCACGTTACAACCTCAACCATTGTTGAGGTCAAGGAATATCGAGATGCGCGCCAGATCGCACGAGTCCGCACCGCCGGTCCGCAAGCAATTGACGGTGGGTGAGGTCGCGGCGCGCAGCGGGCTCGCCGTGTCGGCGATCCACTTCTACGAAGCCGAGCGACTCATCCGCTGCACGCGCACGGGCGGCAACCAGCGCCGCTATACGCGCGACGTGCTGCGGCGTGTGTCGGTCATCAAGGCGGCCCAGCGCGTCGGCGTGCCATTGTCGATGATTCGCGATGCGCTGGCCTCCTTGCCGCGCGGCCGCACCCCG
>Ga0116230_10006952_pt1 | contig 11187 bp, 6 predicted proteins | sample S1TSphfallax_3_FD_88678 | JGI IMG/M metagenome (GOLD analysis project Ga0116230, IMG submission 88678) | Host-associated microbial communities from peat moss isolated from Minnesota, USA - S1T2_Fd - Sphagnum fallax MG | ecosystem: Host-associated > Plants > Peat moss > Unclassified | place: USA...
CAATTCACCTCTTCCACCTCGCCCGGCTTCGACGCCACCAGTGCTGCACTGGCTTCACCCTCTGCGGAGACGCGCATTACATCCAGCAGCGGTTTGCTTACGGGGGACTGTTCGGTAGCATGCGCGGGCAGCGCCATACTTAGGCATAGCAGCAGGATAAGGCTTCGCAGTTTCATGATTTTTACTCCAGTGGTTAGAGTTTCCAGGGTTCACGCATCCATATTTCCATGCGCGTGATGGTTGCATCACTGTCACTCTCATCACATAACAACAGCATCGAGAGCGCATATTGATCGTTCATCGCAATGGATATTTTCCCATCCTTCAACGTAACTGGAGACTTTGAATACGTCTTCCACCTACCATCAACAATTTCACCCATCAACAGCACTGGCTTGCTGAAATTATGTGATGTGTGCACTGTGACGTTACCAGTTGCCATGGGTAGCAGTAATAGGCGCGGTGCGGTGGCAATTGTTGCTTGACCAAAACTAATTGCCATCAGGTGCAGGTTGCTGGTGATGAGTGGTTGCTCATTTTCAAAAACATTGCCGCTACTCTCAATCGCTTCAATTCCTCTACCTGCCGCACTCACTACTACTCCGGGTAAATGCATACCCAGCGATAGCCGCACGTTGCCGTCGGCAGAATCGAGACTGACCTCCTGCGTCTTCGCACCATAATTTACCAGCAACTTTATCTGCCGTTTATCTTGCGATGGCACGATGAAACAATGTACCTCTGCATCATACGGTTCAAGCGCCTCCCCGCTTAGCGAGAGCCTGCCAAGCAGTGCTGTATAAAATTGGTGCCCATAGCTTTGATATTGTGCATCGGCGTGGAATTCAATCGGGTCCGCCGAGAAAATGACCTTACCTTTGCCATGCGCAAACTCAGTTACTACTGGATTGCCATCAACATCAGCAAGCAGCACCTTTGCGCCTGCAGGCCGCACGATCATCGTAGGCGCTGCTTCATACTCCGGCCATGGCCCTCCGTTGCCAGTGGTCGGAGCCGTTGTTATAGCTGCCGCTTCATACTGGATATTCGGATAGTGCTCTGAAATAAATTCAACGCCACAAAGTTCGTTCAGTCGCTTCGTCTGCGTTCTTGCCGCAGTGAATCATAACTAATATCGCCGGAGACATACAGTTGACCACCGTGCTCAACAAAACTTTTCAATTGCTCGACGATGGCATCGCTCGGGCAATAGGCCAGTGGGTACAAAATAGTCTTCACGCCTGCTGGCAGCTCGGCCAGGAATTCATCCGTCAATGTTCCAAATCGAACATTGGCATCGAGCAGTAATCGGATTGCGTTCAGTTGTCCTTCAACCACTCGCATCCCCTGGCCGCCCATGCGGTTATCGCTGGCCAGCAACATTACGGTCTCTGGCGCTTCATATTTCGGATGGAGGCTGCGAAACAGCAGTCCGCTATTGCGGTAGTACGCGCGCACATCGCGAGGCACCAGCTCATTGGGATAATTAATTCCCCACTCAAACGGCAGGTCTGCTGGATACTTCCAGCACCAGTTCTGCATCTTCGATGCGCCCAGTGCAAAACCATAATGAGTCAGTGATAGAAAATATTGGTGTTCGTAGTTCTCCGTGCGCGCCTCAATGTAATATCCAGTGTCCTTCCATGCGGGGTGAGTTTTCACGCCGAATTCGCCAATGTTGATGCCTTTTCCGCGCATGCTCTGGTCAAGAAAACGACACACCTGCGGAAAGCGATAGTAGTCAGAATCTTTCTCATGGAAGTAGCCAAAGTTGGCCAGCTCCAGCTTACCCAGCGCAGTCAGCAGATCAATACCCGACACGGGCTCCTGATAAAACTCTGCAGTTACCGGGTGCTGCTCGTCCACTTCGCGGATGGAGTCATGTAGAGCATTCAACCAGCGTCGCACCAAAAAAGTGCGGAAGTGAAAATCATCCACTGTTCTCACATCACGCCAGTCCTGCGATCCACGATGGATTTTCAACCTGCCCAGCATTGCTTCTGGCGGAGAAATTGTCCACGCCTTACGCAATGCTTCATCGCTACCATAGCGCTCAAGTAGAAATTGGTTATAAAGCCGCTGTAAGTCGGGCAGATTTGGATCATGCAGCTCAAGGTCGCCGTTTAGGTAATACATAATGCCAGCAGCCCTTCCGTAGCGTGCCGCAAATGCCTTCACGTATGCCTTCTGGTCTGCAAGGTCGGGATCACTGACTGCTGTATTGCTGAACACCAACATGCCGGGGAAAAATATACCGCCGACTTCCTGCGTGTTCAGCAACATCGCATCCACCCATCGCCACCATGTTTCTGTTGGCCTATGCTGTGGGCCGCGCAGTCCCATCAAATTCTCGTACACGTCGATTGCAGAATCGCGACATCCCTGCGCATCTGCTAGCCATGTCTGTGGATTCTCATTTTGATCAATAAATGTATGTAGATAATCGTCCGTGCCTTGTAAGAAAACAGATTGCCCATCCACATGGAAATAATTGTCGCGAAACTTAATGGGCATTCCGCTCGATAGTGTCTCCGGCTTCCACACACGAAAGCCGCTTTCAATGGAGTCGACAATTTCACCGCCCTCCCTTAAGTCAATCACTACACGATAATGTGCAGCGTCGAACTTCGGAGGCTTCCATGTCTCTTCGATTATGAGTGTCTGCCCGGGTGTCGGCGAAAGATCGCGTTGTGTGGTGAATGCAGCGGTATCGCCATCAAGTACGCGAATAGTGGCCTTCAGGCTTGCGGGATTCAATCCATAGTTGCTGAGTTGCGCTCGCAACCGAACCGGTTCCCCATTACAGTAGGTTGCATAGTTTGTTTCGATGCTGTGCAGAAAGCACTTCAGGGTTAGTGCTCGCACCGCCAGCTTGAGTGCTGCAAGTCCGGCAGCACACTCTGGCGCAAAGATGTCATGGGTATCGATACCAAAAAATGCCCAGCTGCTGCGTACATATTCGCCGTTGTAATGGTGCATCACAGCACCTGCCGCACCGCGCTTACGGCCACTGGCATCAATACCTTCTAAAACAGGCTTCCAGCGCGCGTTGTTCATGCCAACCACGCCACTAGCCGCATAACCTTCGGCGGCAAGCTGGGTTTCTACGGGTTGTGAATCTATATCTGACCATGTGCGCAGGGCTGTGACGCGCTTCAATCTGTAGTCCGCATCAAACACTCCAAGCTGCTGCCGGGTCACAGTCAGTGAATCTTCCGGCCAGCCAAGCGCCGTGTTGATGCGCACCGCATCGGGCCGCTTCTCCAATCGAAGGTCTCTCGCTTCTATCGTCCCAGTCGCGCTGCTCAGTGTGATGCGCACTCGCAACTTCGCACAATCCGGCACTAGATAGAAGAGACGCTCTATGGAGTGCCAGGGCGTGTCTTCGCGCAGCTCTTCAAAATATAAACGGGCAGCGTAGGCGGGTTCATTGTTGGCATCCAACTGCTCCACACCTAGGGTTGCCGACCCGTTCGGTGCAGGCTGAATCAATGTCGTTCTCAGCTGTGCTGAGAAATAATATTGTTCGCCATCACCCTTTGCGGGCATTTCATAAGTCCACTGTGCATGTTTCCCGCGCAGTGGTGCCGACACCTCAACCCGGGCAACGCTGCCATCCTCAACTAACGTGCAATACTTCGCATCTGAAGCTTTCCATCCCGATGATGTTGCCGTAAATGCGGGCAAAAGGTTCTGCGTAAGCCCTGGATGCGTAAGCGTTTTATCAACAAAAACCCAGCCGTTACCCCTTGGGATCACAGGTGACTCAAAGGCATAGCCACCCGTGCTAAACAAATCACCACCATCAGCCAAAAAATCCTGCACATTCTTCTTTGCTGGTAGTGGAAAAGTCTCACCATATGAAAGCACCAGCAAATCAAAATATTTTCGATTCAGCTTTGTTGGGTCTGTAATCTGTGCCGCATTCAAAAACTCAACATCATGCGTCGCAGTCAGCAGTTTGGCCAAATATTTTGGATCAGTTTTCGCTCCGCGTACCGGCAGTCCAGCTTCTTCAAACACCGCCGCGCGTGGACGTCTTCGCCCTGCTTGCATCAGCATTTCTTGTTGTGCCAGCTCCGCTGCTTCTGCCAGCGATATCGTCTCCTCCAGATCAGCGCCAGCTTCGCTTTCGACAAAGGTCAGGCCAGAAAACCATGCCTCACCCGCCGCGCGGTAAATTCCAGCCACCACTTCAAACCATGCTGTTGTCTCAAGGCATTTTACAGATTGCAAAAACCGCCTCCAGCTATTCGTTCCCGTGAAATTTCCATATCGGATTTCGGTTGCCTGTTTTCCATCGACGGTAAACTCAGTTGGCCGTCCCTGAAACTCAAATTGAGATGCGGCAAAATAAGCACCGGCACCCGCTTCACTCGCTATAACGTTTTCCGTCTTCACCCACCCCGTCAGCGTATAGGTCTTGCCCGCGACTGGCCCCAACACAAGGAACCGCGCATAGTCGCCAGAATTGGTATGCACTCTGATCGCGCCCAGCTTGCCCGGCCCGCCGCTTCGCAACACACTGGCGCCGCCCGTAAATTGCCATCCCCATGCGTCACCCAAAAATCCGCCATCTTCAAGTAAATTGATTTTCTTTGCATAATACCCAGCCGTGCGATGCAATGACTGCGGCACCAGCGCATCTGCTATTGCTGACTGTTCAAAGGCTGCTCTAGTACCGAACGCCACGCCAGCGGCTCCAAGTGATCCAAGAAAACGACGACGAGTTAGTTCCATGGGAATTCGTTGATGACTCAAGGGGAATGTATCTCCAGATTTTTTTGTTTCAATTGATATTCTTGGACGTTCTCAGCCCGCTTTACTCAGCACTGTTATTGCTATCACCAAAATCACAATGCCTGAAAACATCCATCGCAGTGAGCCGCGAGGCGCGCCCTTCCACTCACCCAGGAATAAACCGACTGCATTGGCCACCAACAGGCCTGTGGCCAAACTCAGTGGCCAGCCGATGGACACACCCAATGCTCCTAACCTTGGCGCTGCCGCTCCGTAGACGAAAATGCTGCCGCCCCACAACAGGGCCATCACCAGACCCAGAGCATACAGTCGCAAACTTCCAGCTTGATAAAACTTTCCCGCACTTTTGTTTTGTAGTAGTAGATAGCCGCAAAATCCAAGGTTCGATAAGGCTCCACCGCCCAGCATCAGCACCCATATAAGGTTTGTGCTTGAAAACTCGTTCAGGCCATTTGCCACGCCGTAGTCAATAATTGGATGTGCCAGAGCAAAGCCAATATTGAACACTGCTGAAAGTAGCCCCGAACCCAACACCAGTAATAATCCAATCGCCAGCGGTCTTGACTTGCCCACTAAATCACCACGCTGTGCTATTTCATCTTTTTTAGACTGCCGTTCTCGTAGTACACCCGCCCGTCCGCATAATGTGATGCCAACAATTTCAATGGCAATGCCAATCAGGATGGAAGCTCCCGCACGTTCATGCATTTTTTCTGGAGTAAGAAATAATATTGGCAGCAGTGACCCCAGCGCAGAGCTAATAGCCAGCACAAATGTGTTCGCCAGCGCTATGCCAATGGCGCTCACGCTTTGGCCAAACATCACGGCCCCAAATCCCCATGCAAATCCTGTCGATATCGCAATCAGCACAGCCGTGTGCGGAGCATGTGCCAGCAGCGCCCAACTTGCCGGGGCAACAAGTGTTACCAGCACCAATGGTAGTAGCAGACACGCGCCAACAATAAAAACGCTCCACACATTTTCCCATGACCACTTGCCGAGGAAACGCATTGGCAGGGTGAACAAGCCATTCATTATTCCAGAAACCAACGCCAGTAGTGCCCCTAGAGCGACCACACTTTGCAAGTTAGGACCTCCACGAAATTTACAATGAGGTTGATGATACCCGATCAAGTACACTGTCTGTGCAGTCGCACCGATTTCTATGTCGACAATTCTTGAACAACTTTATCATCAGCTTATCGTCTCCTGTCAGGCCTATCCCAATGATCCGATGGAAGACCTTCCGACCCTGACCCGCGTCGCGCAGGCCGCACTGCTGGGCGGTGCAAAGGCCCTGCGCCTCAATAGTGCAGACCATGTCCGGGCCATGCGCGCTGTTACAGATGTTCCCATCATCGCGATTGAAAAAAGTTATGCTGGCGGTGTACTTCGCATCACGCCGGATTTTGCCTCAGCAGCCGCACTCGCTGCTGCTGGTGCCAGCATTATCGCGCTCGACTGCACAGATCGTGTCCACGTTGCTGGTGAGCCCTGGCGCGAAATTGTTCAGCGCATTCATGACGAGCTTGGCCTTCTGGTGATGGCAGACATTGCCGCCCTGCGCGAGGGCATCGCGGCATCACAGGCCGGAGTCGACCTAATCGGCACCACACTCAACGGCTATACGGAGGAGACCCTCGGCAATGATTCCTTCAGCTACAAGCTCGTCGCCGATCTCGTTCGTGAGACGGGCCTCCCCATTGTTGCCGAGGGCCATATCTCCACCCCCGATGAAGCTGTTCACGCCCTCATCTCTGGAGCTTGGTGTGTTGTTGTCGGCTCTGCTATCACGCGCCCAGGTACCATCACCCAGAACTTTATCAGCGCGCTTGAAAAAATTCCCTCAAATTCATCCAGCCATCGCTATGCCATCGGAGTCGACATCGGTGGCACCACCATCAAAGCAGCCCTGGTGGATGATTGCGGCGAAACCACCTCGCACGTTCGCATCCCTACCCAGGCCTCTGGTGGTCGTGATGCCATTGCCAAATCAACGCTGGATGCGATTCAGCAGGCCCTCGCTGCTGCACAAAAACAAAACATCGCTCCACTCGCCATAGGTGTCGCCAGTGCTGGTGCCATTGATGCGAAAAACGGTACCGTCTTTGCTGCCACTGAAAACCTACCCGGTTGGGCTGGCTTCGATCTTCGCGAATTCATAACCCAGCACATCGCACTACCCGTCTTCGTTGAGAATGATGCCCACGCCGCTGCGCTCGCTGAATTGCATTATGGTGCCGGTCGCGGACTCGGCAACTTTGCCGCCATTACGCTTGGCACCGGAGTAGGTGGCGGCCTTGTTCTTGATGGCAGGCTACAGCGCGGTCAATATGGCTTTGCTGGCACCGTCGGCCATCAAACCATTCGTGTGGATGGTGTTCCCTGCAACTGCGGTCGTCGCGGTTGTCTTGAGGCGTATGTCTCTACTGCTGCCTTGGTGCGCGAGTTTCTCGCACTCAATCCATCCACTAACCTGCCTGACGGGGACGATGCCGCCAAGGCCATGCAAATCGCAAAACTCGCTATTGCTGGCGACCCATCCGCCAAACAGGCCTACAGCGCACTCGCAACCTATCTCGCTGAAGGCCTTGCCAACATTTTCAATATTGTCGATCCAGAGGCCGTTATCATCACCGGTGGTCTTATCGAAGGCCAAACCGGCTTTTTGGATGAGGTCCAATCAAAGACCCAATCGCTGCTCCATTTCGGCAGCAAGCGTCCACCAAAAATACTTCCAGCTGGCTCCAGCCAATATGCCGGAGTTCAAGGTGCTGCCGCCGCTGCTTTCGCGGGCCTATAAAACTGAATAGTTGCACTCCAAATTTCAGCAAATCGGATTCGTATAATTTATGTACGGGTTAATTTGCAGAACGGAAAAATAATTCATCTCTAAGCCGGAATGCGATCTTCTTTCAGATAATCTACTCAAAAATAAACGATAATAAAGTTACAGGGCCTGTAGCTCAACGGTTAGAGCAGGGGACTCATAATCCCTTGGCTGGGGGTTCAAATCCCTCCGGGCCCACCAATTTATTTGTCAAATATCGGACTATTTGATTTTGTAAATCCCGAAAGTTAGCAAAGATTGGTTTTTACTTCTAGCGCAAAAGTCAGTTATTCTTTTTGTTCCTGCCAAAATAATCAGCGTTTTGATTAGTTGACTTAACTAGAACAGCGCAGCTTACTAATATTCGTTCTCATGGCTAATGTGGACAACGTATGAGAGAGGCCAATATCAATAATCCTCCGCGAATAATAATTAACAGACGAAAATTCTGTTTTTCCGCAGCTACTCTTCTGGCATCCGCGCATGCTAAATCACTGTTCGTTTTTACAAAGAATGAAGCGGCACCTTCTATAACGGCCAGTGATGTGGCAAGTGTTGACCGTGATCGGGTCCTGCATGCAGCAAATGAATTCCTGAAGCAAGCCCCTCTAACCATCACCGCATATACGGCAAAGCGCAGTAGCGGTGGACCCAACGATTATTTTTCAGAGGGTGACTATTGGTGGCCGGACCCGAAGGCCCCCAGCGGCCCCTATGTTCGCCGTGATGGATTTTCAAATCCCGAAAATTTCAATGCACACCGCGATGCGCTCATCCGAATGAGCCTGCATGTCCCTGCACTGGTTGCGGCATGGTTGATTACAAAAGATGTGCGTTATTCCCATCACGCATCTGCCCATATACGTGCTTGGTTTCTCAATTCTGAAACGCGAATGAATCCATCCTTGCAATATGCGCAGGCCATACATGGGATTACAACTGGCCGCGGTACCGGCATTATCGACACAGTGCATCTTATTGAAGTGGTCCGTGCAATACAGCACTTGGAGCGCACGAACGCGTTATCGTCTGTGGAATATGCCAATCTTCGGTCATGGTTTGCAGATTATCTTGCCTGCATGCAGAATTCACCGAATGGCAAAGAGGAGGAAGCATCGACCAACAATCATGGGACATGCTGGATAGAACAGGCGGCGGCCTTCGCTGTATTTACTGGGAAGCAGAATGTTGTCGAATACTGTCGCGATTGTTTTCGCAACAAGCTACTCCCTACCCAGATGGCAGACAACGGCAGCTTTCCCCTTGAACTGGCACGTAGCAAACCTTACAGTTATTCAATTTTCAATCTCGATGTACTGTCCATCTTTTGCCAATTAGTTTCCGAAGACAAATCCACGCCAGATAGTCTCTGGCAATACAAATTGCCAAACGGCAATACCTATCAAAAAGCTATAGAGTTTATGCTCCCGTTCCTCGCGGATAAGTCAAAGTGGCCCTACCCTCATGACGTTGAGTATTTTGACGATCTCCCAAACCGCCAACCCAGCCTGCTCTTTGCCGGTCTTGCATATCGCCAGCGAAAGTACATCGCCTTGTGGAGTATGCTTCCGCCTATGCCAAAATCCGCGGAAATCATCCGCAACTTTCCGGTCCGGCAGCCATTGCTTTGGCTCTCCTAGTAGGACAGCGCGCGACCTCTTCCTCAAGGCTGCCAGATATATAAAATCCTACAACCTTACTAAAGAAGCTCAGGGAAACATACCCCTGCTCCCAGAAGGCGATGACCTTGTACTCAAAGGTTTTGAGGTTGCAGGCTTAAGATCTGAAATGAATGGTGGGACGCTATAGTCGATGTATGACACAGCCTATTCGCTTTCTGTTGCTATGTTTCGCACTCGCGTCCATACAATCGCTTATCGCGCAAAAGAAGGATTGCGAATCCACTGTTGTCGGTGACCTCCGCATCCATACCTTCCAAAGCAAGATATTTGGTGACACGCAAACATTGCGGGTCTGGCTTCCGCCTGGATACGATGACCCGGCCAATGCAACCTGGATCTACCCGGTCCTCTACATGCTCGACGCGCAGAACCTTTTCGACGTCTGCACAAGCGGGTTCGGCAACGAATGGCAGATCGATGAGACTTTGACGAAGCTGATTGCGAACAAGTCTGTGGAACCGATAGTTGTCGTGGGCATCGACAATCCGAGCGCTCGTCGCACCGATGAATACACTCCTTTTCCCTATGCGGTGCAGCCCGGAACACTTCCTCACCCGCATGGCGCAAAATTTCCGGACTTTCTGGTCGATGATGTCTTTCCTCTGGTGTCGGCGCAGTATGGTGTAAGTACCGATCGCCGCCAATCGGCAATCGGCGGCTCATCGTACGGAGCGGTGGCCGCCCTTTACATCCTTCTGCGGCGTCCTGATATGTTCGCGCTCGGACTACTCGAAAGTACCTCGCTGCAAGTGGGCAACGGCGAACTGGTGCGTGAGTCGGAATCGCTCTTTCAACGGCCGAATCGTGTGTACATCGGTGTGGGACAGACCGAAGTGAGTATGCCGGCTGAGGTCGCCCGGAAGGTGGGTATAGACGTGACATCTGCTAGCCTATGTTTCGCCCGCGCTTCAGAGAAACTCGCGGAGAATTTGAAGGTTGCCGAGATCAACCGGCCCGACGTTATTTTCGTCTCAACGCCGGCGCACACCACGAAGAGAAAGCTTGGGCCGCACGTTTCCCGGCTGCGATCAAGTTTCTTTTTCCCGCTTAACCGACGCCCTAATTGTGAAGTTTCAATAAGAACAACCTGTTGAGACTCCATAGTCAGTCAGAGGTCGATAGTTTCTCCCTCAAGCTGCCCGTCCCACCTCGCTGATGTACTCTGATTGACATGCAGTCTGCTTTGCTCGATGTCCGCAATCTCTCCATCCAGTTTGCATCCGCGAGTGGCTCTCGCACGGCTGTAAACGACATCAGCTTTCACATCCAGCCCGGTGAAGTCTTCGGCCTCGTCGGTGAGTCCGGCTCCGGCAAGTCCGCCACCTCTCTCGCCATCCTGCGCCTTCTTGCGCCCAACGCGTCCGTCAGCGGTGAAATAAATTTCGCTGGCCGCAATCTTCTCTCGCTGCCGGAAAACTCGATGCGCTCCATCCGTGGCCGCGAAATCGCCATGATCTTCCAGGAGCCGATGACCGCGCTCAATCCCGTGATGACCGTCGGCGCTCAAATCGCCGAAGCTGTCCGCGTCCATCAGCCGCATGTATCCCGCTCCGATGTTCGGGAGTGCGTCCATGCCGCCATGCATGAAGTTGCCCTGCCAGACCCAGTCCGCCGCGCTCGTGACTACCCACATCAGTTCTCCGGTGGCCAGCGCCAGCGCATTCTCATCGCCATGGCCCTCGTCCATCGTCCCCGCCTGCTTATCGCAGACGAGCCTACCACCGCCCTCGACGTCACCGTCCAGGCCCAAATACTCGATCTCCTCCTCCAACTCCGCCGCACCCACAATCTCGCCATGCTCTTCATATCGCATGACCTCGCCGTCGTTAGCCAGCTCGCTGAGCGCGTCGCCGTCATGCGCTTCGGCCAGATCATCGAAACCGGTCCCTGCCGTGATCTTTTCCACGCCCCTCA
>Ga0116230_10006954_pt1 | contig 11185 bp, 12 predicted proteins | sample S1TSphfallax_3_FD_88678 | JGI IMG/M metagenome (GOLD analysis project Ga0116230, IMG submission 88678) | Host-associated microbial communities from peat moss isolated from Minnesota, USA - S1T2_Fd - Sphagnum fallax MG | ecosystem: Host-associated > Plants > Peat moss > Unclassified | place...
AATACTTCAATTTTTGGAAAAGCATATAAGCAAAACATTGCAGAAATTTTCTCGATCCAAGACCTAGATTTATCAGAAGGACAGTTACGTAATGAAGTTCAAAATATCTATTTTATTGTTATTTCTTTTCGTCTTCAGTTATTCGGCATTTTCTGAACCAAATAGCCTGTCTCAAAACTGGGTTAGTCGAGGCAGTATTGTTTGTGATTCCATAGAACGTACATATGCTTTATTGGTACCACCGGCTGTTTCAGCCAAGGGAAAGAGGGTGCCGCTGGTATTGGTTTTGCATGGCGGTGGTGGTAATGCACAGTTTGCCATGAAAAGTTCTGGGTTTAATGCTAAGGCACTCAAGGAAGGGTTTATTGTGGCGTACCCTGAAGGAAGTGGAAGAATGAAAAACTTTCTTCTTACCTGGAATGCAATACATTGCTGCGGTTCGGCTATGAGAAATAAAGTTGATGATGTTGGCTTTATCAGTAAACTTATAGATAAGCTTGAGCAGGAATATCCTGTTGATCCTAAACGTATTTATGTAACTGGCATGTCTAATGGTGGCATGATGACTCATAAGTTAGGCATTGAGCTATCGGATAAAATTACTGCTATTGCGCCAGTTGTTGGTACTTTGTTTGGAGACGAAAAGCAACCAGTACATCCAGTGGCAGCGATTATTTTCAACGGGCTGCTTGATAAATCAGTGCCATACAGTGGTGGAACTCACGGAGGGCGATTCGCCGATTCTTGGGACAACGTACCGCCGTTAAAAGTTGAAGATCAAGCTACTTTTTGGGCGAAAGCAAATGGTTGTAAGTCAGCTCCGCAGATATTTGAAAATAGTAGCTTTAGACATTTGAAATTTGTTTGCCCAGCAGGAAAAAATGTGGATATGTATGTGATCAAAGACCAGGGTCATGCCTGGCCTGGCGGGCTGAAAGGTTCCAGCATGGGCGATAATCCTAGTAAGGCAATCAATGCTACTGACCTAATGTGGGAATTTTTCAAAACACAGTCAAAGTAAAAACTGACTTCACTAATCTACTTGACAGCAATAACCGTCAATTGATATTGATCTATAACTCGGATGGGTCAGGAGTTTTGGCAGTTAGTTGACTGCTAGAAGCTGTTTCTGGAGATCTAATTAAAGAATGCAAATTAGTTTTAGAAACCTTTCCACTGCTGATTACTTCTACAGTAGTACTGCTAGTTGGATTAGGAACAAGCAATTGTTGGGCTATAGATTTGTCTTTTAAAGCTATCTTTTTTGTTTTTGTAGCTTTGTCTTTCATAAGGCGTTGGGTATTATCGGCTTTTTTATCCAAGCTTTGGCAGACAAATGGTTTGTCAGTGGCTTCACCCGGTTTGACGATTTGCCATAATTTTCCAGTTTGGGTGTCTACTAAAAATTTTTCGTTCTTAAGTGGACTAACTACCAAAGAGTAGCGGCCGGGGTTGGAATCGGCAGCTTTTGACAAGCTAAAGGGGGTTGTTGCTACCAGTGGTGCTACATAAGCGCCGCAGAGGAAAGCTACAACAGCAACCAATAAAATTAGTAAGGCGGTAATTTTAGACATATACATACGTTCCACGTTCCAGTACCTCAACTCCATACTTATTCCAGATAACCCGATGGACCAGTAACAGATAACAAAGAACACTTGAGAATAATAACATGTACTTTTAAAGTCGGGCTGATACCACGTTTGGTGAAAATCAGCTATCGGCGTGGGCTGTAAAAGGCAGTCATTGATCTTTCAAGGTTAAAGGACAAAAACGACATTCTGCTAGTAATTTTGTACAATTGAAGTCACATGCAAAACAAATTTAGCGCACATATGGCTCACATATGTATTGAAGCATATTTAATCCATTTATAAATATAAGGCAGGTTTCTCTTGACAGTTACTTTGAAAATCAAACGGTTACCGCATTGTAAATCGGTGCCTCAGTATGCAACCAGTGGTTCGGCTGGTTTAGATCTCACAGCAGCCATTGAAAGTCCTTTAACTTTGGCCGCGGGTGAGCGTACTCGCATTCCTACAGGTATTATTGTGCAAATTCCAGAAGGTTATGAGGGGCAAGTAAGAGCAAGATCTGGCTTAGCCGATAAAGCTGGCATTTGTTTGTCTAACGGCGTGGGTACAATTGATAGCGATTACAGGGGTGAAGTAATAGTGCTGGTTATGAACGCTGGCAAAATAGCTCATACTTTTCAACCGGGTGAGCGTATTGCTCAATTGATAATTGCACCAGTGCCAAAGGTACAAATAATAGAAACGGATGATTTAGACGATGGTGCAGAGCGGGGTGCTGGTGGTTTTGGATCAACGGGTCAGACAACTATCACCAATAAAACAACTATAGCTGCCAAATAAAGCATAATTATGGATACCAATACAAAGTCTATTTCTTTGATTATTGCGGGCATTAATGGACGCATGGGGCGAGCCAGTGTGCAAGCAATCAGTCAAGATAACAATATAAAACTCGTCGGTGCTTACGGTCGGCAGGGGTCTAATTACACAGGTAAGACTGTTAATGACTTGGTTGGGGTGCCAAATAAGAATGGTCAGGCTGTAACTGTGCAGGATAGTCTGAAAAAATGTCTTTCTGGTTTGAGTAACATGCCAGATGTTCTTTTAGATTTTACCAAGGCAGATAGCGCTGCCGAGCATGCCTTGCAAGCAATTGAAAAAGGTGTAAGGGTGGTCATTGGTACTTCTGGATTAACAGAAGATCATCTGAAAGACTTAAAGCATGCTGTTAATAAAACTAAAGTAGGTATTTTAGTTGTGCCTAATTTTTCGGTGGGAGCAGTTTTGCTTATGAGTTTTGCCAGGCAGGCAAGCAAATATTATCGCAATGCCGAAATTGTAGAAACTCACAAATTAGGTAAGCTAGATGCGCCTTCTGGAACAGCTATGCATACGGCCAGGGTTATGAGTGAAGAGATTGAAAAGGCAAAAAGCAAATACAATGAGTCGCAAGTAAATGAGCATGAGTTGTTGCCTGGAGCGCGCGGCGGACGTCTGGAATCGGGCATTCGGGTGCATTCCTTGCGCTTGCCTGGTATACTATCCAAACAAGATGTGTTCCTGGCGGGCGAAGGTGAGTTACTCACTTTGCGGCATGAGAGTCATAACACTAAATGTTTTGAGCAAGGCATAGTGTTAGCAATTAAAGCGGCTACGCAACTTGATTCATTCGTTTTGGGACTGGATAGTATAATCACTGAGTAATACTGGGAAAAGAAAGTATGGCTACTGCAACTAACGGAAAAAGACCAATAAATTTAGCTATTCTTGGCGCAACTGGCGTGGTTGGCAAAGAATTGCTCAAAATACTCGAACAGCGTAACTTCCCTATCGGTAAGCTTAAATTATTAGGAAGTGAACGTTCAAAAGACCTTCATTTGCCGTTCAAAGGTAAAGATTATCCTGTCGAAGTAGCGGAAAAAGAGTCGTTTAAGGGAGTGGACCTTGTTTTGTCGGCAGTAAGTGCTGATCTAAGCAAAAGATTTGCACCTATGGCGGTTGACTATGGGGCAACAGTAATCGATAAATCTAGTGCTTTTCGTATGGAGCCCTCAGTACCGCTGGTGGTGGAGGGTGTCAACAGTCATGCTTTGCATAATCATAAAGGCATTATTGCCAGTCCGAATTGCACCGTTACCCCGGTTGTTGTGGCGTTGAAACCTTTACGTGATGTATTTGGGCTTAAGCGCATAGTCGTCAGTACTTATCAATCAGTAAGTGGTGCTGGCAGTCCTGGTATAGAAGAGCTTGAAGACCAAATACAAGCTTACACACGTGGCGATAGGCAAAAACATCATGTCTTTAACAAACAAATTGCCTTCAACGTGATTCCACATTGCGATTCCTTCAATAAAGACGGATACACTAAGGAAGAAGAAAAGGTAATTCAAGAAGCCAGGAAAATCTTGGAATTGCCTGACTTAGCTATTACTTGTACGGCAGTTCGTGTGCCTGTTATGGTTGGTCACAGTGAAACGTTGTTGGTTGATTTTGAAAAGCCAATTAGTATTGAGCAAGTTCGCGAAATTCTAAAAACAAGTGAAATGATTGAATTGTGGGATAATCCTGATGAAAAACTTTATCCAACAGCTTTAGATGTTGCGGGCAATGATCCTGTTTATGTGGGCCGTATTCGCAAAGATACATCCTCACCAAATGGTTTGCACTTCTGGGTGGTTTCTGACAATGTCCGCATTGGTGCTGCCCTTAACGCTGTGCACATCGCTGAATATTTAGTGGAACACAAACTGCTTCGGCAAGCAGTTCCAAGTTAATATGTATAAGTTAAGAGAGAGCCAAAGAGCGCAGCGCGGCGATGAGCCGTGCGGAATCGAACGGGTGCATTGTTATGCGAGTGAAAGTTGGACAGAAGTGCAGCAAAGCGCACGGCGCGCCGAAGAGGCGGCGGGAGCGCAGCACCTGCCTGTCCGTTGCAGCGAGGAACGAAGCTGCAGCAGGACTCAGTTAGATCTGCAGGGAGTATGAAATGATCAGTAATTTGTCCGCACCTTTTGGACCATTAGTTACAGCTATGGTTACTCCGTTTGGCGAAGATTCGAGTGTAGATCTAAAAGCTGTGGAGCATATAGTTGCTCATCTTATTGCTACAGGATCAACGGCAGTTGTAGTTACCGGTACCACTGGCGAAAGTCCTACTCTCGATGATAATGAGCGTAAAGTGCTTTATCGTCTAGTTAAAGAAAAAGCGCATGGCAAGATAAAAGTTTTGGCCGGCGTTGGTACAAACTCCACTGCTAAGACTATAAAATATGCCCATTTAGCAGAAGGCTGTGGAGCAGACGGATTGCTTATAGTTACCCCGTATTACAACAAGCCACCTCAAGCTGGTCTGGTTAAGCATTATCAGGAAATAGCCAAAAATACTAATTTACCGATCATGCTGTATAACGTTCCAGGTAGAACAAGTGTCAATCTTGGTGTCGATGCCACCATTGAAATTGCTGAGACCTGCAGTAAGGTTGTGGCTCTTAAAGATTCAACTGGCAGCACTGATCAAACAGCAGAAATGGCCGGCAAAATCAAAAGAAAAGACTTTTGGATTTATACCGGCGATGATTATTTGACCCTGCCGCATTTAGCTGTAGGAGGAGCTGGTGTAGTTAGTGTGGCTAGCCATTTGGTTGGTCGAAAAATGACCGAAATGATGGAAAGCTTTTTCAAAGGTGATTATGATCAGGCTCGAAAAATTCATTATGAGTGCTTACCTTTATTCAAAGGGTTATTTGCAGCTCCCAATCCTACTTGTGTTAAACATGCTCTTTCCAAAATTGGGTTGTGCAAATCAACTTTGCGATTACCTCTCATTCCTTTGACTTCTGAAGAACAAAAAAAACTGGAAGCAATAATGGAAAAATCGCCCATTGACGTACTTAACCGGCTTTAACTGTATAATGTAATAAGTTTATTTTCAAACCAGGATTCAATTGTCTCAAAATAAGCACGAGCAAGGCAAAGAAGTTGCTGATCGATCCACCGTTAAAGTCATTCCTTTGGGAGGGCTGGGCGAGATTGGTAAAAACACCATGGTTCTGTCTTGTGGTGACGATTTCATTCTTGTTGATGCTGGCTTAGGATTTCCTAGCGATGATATGCCTGGTGTTGATTTAGTTTTGCCCGATCTTACTTATTTAGTTGAGAGTAAAAGACCAGTGGAAGGTCTTATGATTACCCATGGGCATGAAGATCATATTGGCGGCATTCCTAACTTACTTAAAAATGTCACTGTCAAAAACATTTACGGACCGGCTTTGGCACTGGGTATTTTGGAAAACAAGTTACGTGAATATGGATTGGAAGGTCTAACAACTTTGCATAAAGTACAGCCGCGCCAACGAGTGCAAGCCGGCTGTTTCAATGTTGAATTTGTTCGATGTACGCATTCTATTGCTGATTCATTCAGCTTGGTAATACGCACGCCCATAGGCAATATCGTTCATACGGGCGACTTTAAGTTTGACTTTACACCTGTAGATGGTGAGCTTTTCGATATAGCGGCACTGACAGCAGCAGCTAAAGAAGGGGTGTTGTTATTACTAAGTGATAGCACTAATACTGAACGTGCTGGGTTTACGCCCTCTGAACGCACAGTATGGAAAAAACTTAGTGAGGTATTTTCCAATGCTAGCGGACGTATTATTGTTACTACCTTCGCCAGCAATATGCATAGAATTCGACAAGTTTTAGAAGTAGCTATGCGCTACGATCGCCGTGTCGCAATATTGGGACGTTCTATGCTGAATATTGCTGCCTTAAGCCGAGAGCTTGGATATATGAAATATCCAGACGGACTGCTTGTCACCGCCGATGAGGTCAATAGTTTGCCGCCGCAAAAGGTAGTGATTTTAACCACTGGCAGTCAGGGCGAGCCCTTATCGGCCCTAAGCCGTATTGCTAATAACGAGCACAAACAAATAAAAATAAGCCCAGGAGATACAGTAGTTATTTCGTCTACACCAATTCCTGGTAATGAACGTTCGGTAGCTAACACGATTAACGCTTTGTCTATTCGAGGGGCTGATGTTATTTACGGGCGAGATGCGGGGGTGCACGTATCTGGGCATGGCTGCCAGGAAGAGCAAAAACTGATGATTAATCTGTGTCGCCCCAAATTTTTTGTGCCTATACATGGCGAATACCGCATGCTTGTCAAGCACACCGAATTGGCAGTGCAATGTGGCATACCAAAGGAAAATACTTTCGTAATGGAAAATGGAGAAGTATTTAGGCTGACGGCAGATTCCGGTGCTAAAGATGGGCGAGTGCCGTCCGGTATTATCTTGGTGGACTCATCGAGAGCCTGGGAGATTAACGAGCAAATTATTGCTGAAAGACGAGATATAGCTAGGGATGGTTTGGTGACACTTACTTTGTCGGTTAGTGGTGATTACAGTCAGATATATTCGTTTAGTTGTAATCAAAAAGGACTAATTCTTCTTGACAATACCGCTGCCGAGCAAGTCTCTAATCAGCTAGAAGTTGTAGTCAAGAGTTTGTTGAATAAATATAGAAGCCGGCCCAGTAATCAAAAGGTATCTTGCCAGGTCTATCTACAAGCGGCAGTTAGAGAATTTTTGGCTGAAAAGCATAAGATTGAACCACTTACACAGGTAGTAATCCATATTTTGGACCAAAAAGAACTTCCTTCTTCAGGCGAAGAAGGAAGTATTGGTGGTGGATTAGGTAAGGAGGAAATCCAGTGCAAAGCAGATTAACCGCCTGCACTTCCATACTTAAATAATATCAGTGTGCAGTGACAATGGCTGTTAAAAAACTTGAAGCGGATCAACCGAAACCAAGAAACGACGTAAGTTGAAATAACTTTAATATTTCAATTGCCGCCAAACCCGCTTGATAACCATGACTTATTTAAATTTTTATCGGAATTATATAAAAAGTCCAATGAAGGCATATGCGCGGCACCAGCAGTGGGAGTTACTGAGGCGCTGGTTGACGATATTTTGATATTACTAGGACAAAATACATAAACTTGTTCACTTAACTTGTGGAAGTTACCCGAAAGGGCAGCCGAGGCGCCAGCAACAAAATCTACGAGCCTCTTAGCATCATGCTTTTTCATATTATCAAGGGTTACTGTAGTTGCAGCCCTTGCTCTCAGGCATTCAACAATGTCTAAAGCCTCGTCAAAAGTATTTGGCGTGAAGACAGATATTTGAGTGCCCACTTTGGTGGCAATCGGCGGTCTGATGGCATTGATTGGCATTAAGCGCTTATCTGCCAAAGCGGGAAATAAATCAACAGTATTACTGACTGTAGCTGTAGGAGTTGTGTTTATCTCTTCTTCTGATTTTTCTTTGACTGGTTCTTTAAATTGATCAAACATAATTTCCCTGCTTTTTTACTAGTAAAGTATTCACTAACCTAATTTTTTGAATGCCATTTGATATGGTGCTTATTTATATTCTATCTAAGATTGATATCGGAATGCCACCATTATAACGATCAATGATAATTGCGCAAGACATATTGCTAACTTTTTTTATGCACTTCGCTCATTCATTCTTCATTCGCTCCGTGCTCGCTACGCTCCGGTCGCCGCTCATGTCGCCTCCCTTCGCTCACCTTTCCTGGACGCCATCCATAGCTTTCAACTAAGGCTTTGGCCATAAGGATGTCGTCTAGTTGTGTGATTTTAAAATTTAAACGAGAACCTTCAACTACTTTGGTATCAATACCATACGCTTGGATGATAGCGGCATCGTCTGTGGTTGCATGTTTTTTTTGTTGTGCAAAACGATGTGCTTCCAGCATCAGTTTAAAATCTGACCCTTGAGGCGTTTGCATAAGTGCTAATAAATTACGATCCATTTCTTCGACAATGGCCGAATTTTCTATCCTCCTAATAGAATCGGACAAAGATATAGCGAGAGTGCAAGCGGACCCACTTTCTACCTTAGACATAATCTTATCTATATATTGAGGAGCAATGAAGGGACGGGCGGCGTCGTGAATTAGAACGTAAGTGGGTGGCTTCTTTTTCGTAGCTAGCGCTTCTAAGGCCATGTAAACAGATTCTTGGCGTGATTGTCCTCCGGGAATAATTGTCACGCGACCAGAGTCTTGGGCCAAATGTTCTGCTAAGAGAACTTGCGCTTTCTCTAGCCATTGTTTGGGGACGACAAGCATGGCAGTATCAATTTTTGGATGTTGCATAAACGTAGCCAACGACCAAATAAAGAGAGGAAAGCCTCCGAGTTCTGTAAATTGCTTTGGTTTATTAGCAGTGCTTTCAGCTAGGCGATCGCCGCGCCCGGCCGCTGCGATGATTACTGCTGCTTTTTGAAATGTCATCAAATGCTAGAAATACTACTTGAAGCAAGCTCAATGTTTTCATTGGCTACTATATCGTTTTCAGCAGTCGTTGGTCGATTATCTATGTCGCTGCTGTTTTCAACCTCGTCAGGGCTTGATATCTCGTTACGAGCTTTTTCAACGGAGGAAGTTTGCTCGTCTATGCTTTCTGTGGAACTTTCAGCTATCACGATGTCTTCAATTAAAGTTTCGTTTATGCTTTCTGTGGAGGTTTCAGCCTCAGCTGTGGACGCAATTAGAGCTTCGCTAACACTTTCAGCTACAACTAATTCTTCGGCTTTATCGTTAGGTATTAGTCCGGCTATTTCATCAGTTGTTCCATCAGTGGGTTGTTCAGGTTTCAACTGGTCTTTAAGTTGGTTGCGCAAGGCTTTGGCGTCTTGAGACAAGCGGAAATATTCCTGGAATTTTTTTGTGGTGTTGAGAAGAGACGATCGTCCTTCTTCTTTTTTGGTGATTAGTTCTTTTTCTAGTAGTTCTTTTATGTGGTCGTAAGCACCGGCGCCACGAATGCGGACTATTTCAGATTGCAAAACCGGTTGTTTTATAGCTATGGCAGAAAGAGTTCGCACTATTGAAACGGGAAGGTCAATTGGCGCTAAGTCATTAGCAAAAGTGGCATATTCGTCTTTCACCTGCATCATATAGCCGCCGTCATCAGCTATTTCGAGCGCGGAATTTCTTTCTTCATAATCATGGATCAATTCAAGAATAGACTGTCTGACATTTTGTACGTCTACATTGACCAGCTGAGCTATAGCAGCAGCAGCCATTGGCTTATCGGTTAAGAATAATACTGCTTCGATTCGTGCTTTTAAGCTCATACAGCCTCCGCCTGTTTAGTTATTTCTATGGGATGTTCAGGACGAACTATACTCACCGGACCATAAAATTCAGTTTGTTCAATGAGAACTTTGCCACCATTGGCTAAAAATAGGATAGCCAAAAATGCATCAACCCAGTCTGATTTTTTGCCAAGTTTAATAATCAGATCAACTAACGGTATACTCTGCCCAGGAATTACTTGTTCGGTAAGGATTCGCTCGGCTCGGGTAATCGTTACTTCAATGTCTTCATCGTGAGCCAAGTCGAGTATATCGTCGACATCATTAATTTGATGAAAACCTTCAAGCTGAATGCGCGCCTTCGGCTTGCGGTCACGTCTTATTTGTTCTATGCGCTCAGCTTCTCTTAAAGCCGCCACCAGTTCGTCTAATGTCACTTTGCGAGGTCTATTCTGTTTACTGGCGGCTCGGCGTACTAGGGCTTTCTCTAGATCTTGGAGAGTAATTTGGCGTGCTACAACTTGTTTGTCAGAGTCGAAAACAAGCATGCCATCATCGTCACCAAAATCAAGAAAATCATCACTGGTGTCTGGAACTTTATTGGCAAGCAAAGCTTCTGCTTTCATACGCAGGAGGACTGATGCATGGAAAATAACTTTGCCGCTTTGTCTTAAATTTTCTTTGGGCTGGGCAGTAATAGCCTGCAAGAATCTGTCCGTAACAAAAATAATATCTACGTCTTTGGGGTCTATTTCGCCTCTTTCAGCGAGCTGGACCAAAAACTCGATACCGCTGGCAAAAGCCGCATCAAGAGCCGCCGAGATTGTTATCGAGCCGATGTTGTTAGCTTGCCTGCCGTTGTCAGGGACAACTTCAAAATTATTTTCTGGATTGTCTGGTGAATGGTACATTTCTTAAACGCTCCGTCGGCTTATCCTTCGCCGTCTCCGCTTGTTCCCGTTCGGATTGACCGCACAAGTCGCTTCATCCTCACTACTATTTCGTTTCATTTTGCTCTTTGGCGGCTGCGCCTTCTCCTTCTATAAGGGTTCAGGCAGTGACTAATTCTTCTTTTTGCCCTTCTTCTATTTGCGGTTGTTGCTGTTCTTCCGGAATGACAATTTCTCCGATACCCACCACTCGCGAGTAACCATCAGCGCGCAGCGAGACACCGATAGCGTGATCAGCATTTTCAATCATCGGGCGTCTTAAGCTTACTACTACGAATTGAGCGCTAGCTGACTGCCGTTTTACCATGCGGGCAAGACGCTCGGCATTGGAACCATCCAACATCATATCTACTTCATCAAAGGCATAGAAGGGAGCTGGAGCATAACGTTGGAAGGCAAATACAAATGAAAGAGCAGTTAGAGACTTCTCACCACCTGACAAGGCTTCTATTCGTTGCATTTTCTTGTCGCGGGGCTGAGCGCGAATAATAAGACCACCAGTAAATGGACTGTCGGGATTTTCTAATTCTAGTCTGCCTGTACCATGCGACAGTTCAGCAAAGAT
>Ga0116230_10006958_pt1 | contig 11183 bp, 9 predicted proteins | sample S1TSphfallax_3_FD_88678 | JGI IMG/M metagenome (GOLD analysis project Ga0116230, IMG submission 88678) | Host-associated microbial communities from peat moss isolated from Minnesota, USA - S1T2_Fd - Sphagnum fallax MG | ecosystem: Host-associated > Plants > Peat moss > Unclassified | place: USA...
ATTGTCCCATGGGATACAATAGCATAGTACCTTGGTAGCTTTGACTCTAACTATATCAGTTTCACAAATGTTTGAAATTTTAAAAAATTGGTTTTTTCAAAGAACAAGACCTTGCAAAGGAAGATATTGAATGTCCAGAGAGGAATGTTTTATTTGTGACAATGAAAATTTCAAAATTAATTAATTATTTGACAAATGTGTGTGAAAGTTGCCAAGGTACAATGGGTACTCACTTGATTTTCTCAGCTTTTTCAACAAATGGTTTTGTTTCCTGAAGCTGTCATGCTGCAGAACCTTGCCTACAACTTTGTTGTCATGATGTTCACGACCATGAACTTTGCTCAATTCCTTCAATCTCCTGCTTAACTTGGAATAGGGCATGTCTAACCTAAGTTTGGCTCAGGAGCTCAATCTCTAAATTCCATGAAAACTTGGTCTAAGTAACTACCCATTAAAACATCCAATTAGCTCTTGAACAAGGAAATCTAAAAAGATGGGTAAGATCTATCATTCCTTGGTCTATTGTTCCATCCAAACTCATGTGAACAAGCAGAATGAATTCTTTGGTTGGGATTCACATCTCTCAGCTTCAAGCAGCAGAAATGCAGGGGAAACAAAAGACTTGAAGAAAACATGTATAAAGCCATCTAGGTATGGCAAAACTTACCATCTCTTACACGAAAGTTCTCAAGTGTGGAATGCAGAAGAGTACCAGCTGCAGCCGCTAAATCTCTGCTTCTTGTTCCCATGTCCAGCAATATAAGGTTTCACATGGAATGCCAATTTCATAAAGACACTACCTGATTGAGAAACAAAGGTATTTTGAGCAGAATCCTGATCAGTACCTAGACTAAGAAATCTAAGAGTTGATGAAATACTCAAGCTGTATTTGTCAAGTTCAGAAAGGAACTACAGTCATGGTTTGGCAAGGAATTTCTGTTTGGCAAAATCTGTTGTATATTGGGAGCTTCTTCTGCAAGGGCATGACTCATCATTCCAGGAGGTTTGATTAAACTCTAGTCCAAGATGGCACGCTTTAGCACAGGAATAAGCAACTCAGGACAGCTGAGCTGTGGCAAATGTCCCTCTGTTTGTAGAATCTCCACTTTTGTTGGCCCCCCCAGGGAGTGGAACAGATAGTCAGACACCACCAATGGCACTGCCAAGTCTTTGCTGCTTTGCAACACATAACATGGAACCTTAACCTGCACAAACAAATTTGTGGCACTTGAGAACCACAGTAAGGTGAAGAGAACTAGTGCTAGCTGCTGCTGCAAAGGCTGCTGCTACTTATCTAGACTTAGAGTTGTTTGTATGCAAAACATATGCTTTTGAAGAAATATATGACAGCAGAGTTGAGAAACAGTAGAAAAGAAGCTGCTTGGGGATCACCTGAGGAAGAATGCTGCGGAGATCACTCTGGAAGCAAGTCTTGGAGATGCAGAGAGCAATGTCAGGTCTGATGCTGAAGAAGGTGCGAGTGAACTCCTTCACTGCAGTGCTCTTGAGGTCTGCACCCACAGCTAGCGGTGCAAAACCTGTTACCCATGCCCTGAAGTTGGATTGCATTGCATCAAACAGCTGGTTCAGTTCCTCTTGCTCAAAGCCTCCATAGTAGTGCTCATCATTTATATACCTGCATGCAAGAAGATCAGTTGGAAAAAAGCTCATGGGTGGATCAATCTCTCTTTGGCATGATGAGGAGAGAGAATCACAAATTTGATTGTGAACTAGAAGATTTTGAGCTTCCAAAGCTCTGGGTTACAAATTGTTCAGTAGTAATAGCATCTTTTCATTAACCTGCTGTGATCACAGCAGCCTAATGGAAAGCCACTGACATATATGCAATTAATCATGATAGGAACTCTGGGAACACATGATCTTGTGAAAACAAGGACACAGATGTCCCTGCAGGGTGAGTCACAATTGACTCACAGCTCTCACTGCAATTGGTCATTCAATACTTGTCCAATAGAGCTGTAAGATGACTGTGAGCACAGCTAATTGAAAAAACATGATGGAAAGAATCTGTGATCATGACAGCCTAATGGAAAGAAAGATGTCCTAATGGAAGGGCTGTTATGATCACAGCACAACGCAGCAGCCTAATGGAAAGCCATTGACGTAGGGCCTTGTTTCTTGTTACTGCAGGGACAGTCCTTTCCATTGGAGAGGTGCAAGTGCATTGAAAGTATATAATTAATCATGCTAGGAACTTTGGGAACACATGCTTTCATGAAAGCAAGGACAAATGTCACTGCATTGTGACTCACAGTTTGACTCACAGCTCCTGCAATTGGTTAATGCTGATCAGTAGTATTGCTTGACCAGTACTGTTGTGCGATGACCTTGAGCACAGCTAGTTGAAGAAAGCTGAATTTGTGATCACAGCAGCCTAATGGAAAGATGTGGTAAATAGCTGAGGATTTTGTCCATACTGTAGCAAGCACACAATGTGATGAAGTGACTACAGGAGATATTCACCTGGGAGATGCAGACAAGAGAACAAGCTTCTGGAAGACTTGAGGACGTTCAATGGAAGCAATGCAAGCAATCATCCCAGACATGGAGTGGCCAACAAACACGCAGCTCTCGATCTCCATCTCATCCAGGATCATAAGCAAGTCATCGGCATAAGCGTGGAGTGTAGCATAGCGTGCAAAGCTGAAGTTGTGGGATTTGGTGCTCCCAGCTCCCATCAAGTCGAACAGCACCACTTTGTAGTCGTTCACAAAGTAAGGCAATATGAACTGCCATACGGACTGATCGCTTCCAAACCCATGTCCCAGAACCAGCACTTGTGACCCATTTCCTATCACTCTAACATTGTGCGCATCTAGCAGCTCATTCCCACAGTCACCACCCATGATCTCATCCTCACAATTAGGTACCATTCGTCTGCAACTGCTCTCTCACTTTCTCGCTCATTCCCCTTGCTCTTTGTTTTGTTCCCCAAAAGCTGGAATGTTTCCCAAAATCATCTGGAGCGACGAAGAAGAAATTGGGGACACGGCAGAAGAAGAAGAAGAAGAAGAAGCTGACAAATGCTGATGGGAACAAAAACACTTTCTTTGTCCGGCCGGTCATGTTGCAAATAATGTCAAGCAGCAAGTTGTGCAACACGTCCCATTTTGCAGCTGGGTGGCTGGGTGGCCAGCACAAGTAGGCATTATATTTAGACAAGTGCACGAGATCCATGGAGATAACTGCGGACAAGACTGCTATTCTCAGGCTACTTACAACCCATCCCTGGACCTCTTCACTCCTCTTCCTCCTCTGTTTTTTCTCGTGACTGCCAAAGTGCAGCAGCGTCAAAAAAAGACAACAACCCAAATTGTCCATCAACCCAGATATGAACTAAAGCTTTTTTAATCAACCTTCTATATTTATGGCTGCACACTGAAAACCAACTATAGGCTGCCAACCGACCATCTGAATCTCCTCATCACAACTCTCTGATACTGTAGTATCCATTCATCTGTCATGTGATGAATCAATCAATCCCTTCCAAGCAATCAATGCTTGAGATCTCAGCATCAGCTCCTCAAGCTTTTCTTGCTCTGAAACTTTTTTCAGAGAAAAAGGGGAATTCTACACAAGGGATAGGTAGTAGTCATAGGGTGTAACATAGGAATTGGATGAGAGCAACAAAACAAAAAACCCCCTTCCACAAAACAACACACAATAGCAACAACAACACACCCACAAACTACAAAAATCCACTTTTTGATGCAAAAAAGCAGATTGTGTGCATGGGTACCTATGTGTGCACAGAGACACACATTAGGTACTGATTTTGGGCCAGAGTGAAGGGGCACCCACTAGCACACCATCCACTGGATGCCCCCTTGTGACTCGGTTGCGGATGAACTGAGTCAATATTTGCTTTCACCTTGGTAACCTATTCTATAAGAAGGTGGTCTGACATAGTGGCTGATAGGTAGGGAAATAGATGACTACTAAGTAATTAACTAGGACCCAACAAAGAACTGTTTCTTGACCACTTACCATCCATCCTTCATGGTGTGGTGATCATGCGTGCTGGTTCACTCTGGCCTTGATTTTGTGCTGCTGTGTTTTCTGCAACTCTTTTTTAAGCCTTTTCAGCAAAAAACCTAAACCAGATGCAATGAAAACAACACATATCTCTCAAAATTTGAAGGATATGCATGCTCATGAAATTTGCAAATTCAGCATTGATTTGGCTGCTCCAATTTCTGCAACTCTTTTTTTCTCCTTTTTTTCTCCAAAACAGATGCATGAAAATATTGATGAGATTTTAGATGTATGTCTTTAGCATGGATGATGAAAGAGGATGGTATAAATATAGTTTGTGCTTTTCTTATATTCCAAGTAACAAACAATTGAATACTTAAGTCCACCACACCTGATCATGACTCTTCTTACAATGGATATTTGTGAGAATTTTGTTAGCCACAATTGTGTTTGTGTGTGTTGTGGTGGAAAAAAGAAGTCATTCATTGTTCATAAATCTTCATTGCTTAGAGCAAGAGTGTCTGGCTGTTCCAAGCTTGGTGGTGCATGTTTGAAAAGCTCAAAATTGCTATTTGGAAAAGCTTCAAAAAAAATCCTCCCACCCTCCAAAAGAGGGCTAAAATCTTTGCATATTCCAACCTGGACATCAAAAACCGATTTCCATGCAATGGAATTAGCATTTGTGCAATACATAATTAAGCTTCAGCAGCCCTACTACATTGCACATTCCACAAATTAAAAATGTGTGAAAACTTGTTGGGTAGAATCTAGAGTAGAATTTTTTAACAAGGCATTGAATACTCACTCTACACATCCAAGAGCTCCATTTAAAACAAATCATTGTTAATTTCCATAGTAATGCAAACACCTGGCTTTAACCACCATCATCATCAACAACAATTAGAGATATTTACTCGAAATACAAAATGTCCTCAACCTAGGGAGGAGAGGCACCATTTGGGAAGTATGGGACAAAAATATCCACAAACTTGAGCCACATAGATTTTGAAACATATGTGGATTACACAAACAAGTTCATCATGTTCAGGAAAATATTTTGTATTCTTTGTTTAAACATCTCACCCTTTTCACTTCTGAGGAAAAAACTACAGAAAACAATGCTGATGGGTACTAAATTCTAATGCTCTGTCACTAACCAAGTTGTACAATTAAGCACTAACTTAGAGCTCAACACCTAATTAATTACCCACAATCTTGTAACACAATGCCTAAAATAAAGGGAACTGGATAAAAGAGTGACCATAAATCCAGTGGAAAACAGGCCGGCTGCTGGCATCACCGATTATAATTTCAGAAATCAACAAATCCTTGGGACTTCAAAGAGTGGTGGAAGAAATTTGGCATCCTTCCAAAAAAAACCTGTTTCCTCAAACTTCATGTAACAAAGTTGGTGGAAATGCAGTGGTGACAGTCACTACAGACCCTCCTGCAGATTTCTTTGAAAACAAAGAGTGGAAAGAGCAGGAGTTTGTTACTGATGAGCCCCTTTTAAGATAGGCAGTCTTTTTTTTCATTTTACTATACTGGCTGGCACCATGCTTTTCTTCTTCTGCTTAATTTGTTGTCTGGTAGCACACACTCCCCGCCATCTGCCTGGATTCTCTTTCAGTTTTGTGCCTGGACTTTTGATCATTTGATGATGGGTCAGTCAGTCAGTCGGTCAGTCTTGATCCACCAGAAAATGAATCCACTTGATCATTCCCTTCAATCTATTATACTTCACAATCCCTTTTCCTTCTGTGTCACTAAACATTTGCCACCAAAATCCCAATTGCCAGTTGCGCAGCTGTTCGGCAGAAGCAAATAACTCACACAGCATTGCCAGCAGTGGGTCCATTCAATTCGAGAAATTCCTTTTTGTGATGCATGCAATCACCCATTTGAACAGCATGTCTTTTGCAAGCACCAAGAGCAAGGCCATCATCAACACAACGCACTTCATTCAAAGGACATTGAATTGATGAAATTCCTCTGCTGTCTCGTCATGTAGATGATGCAAGAAGATCAAAACCACCGCAGGAATGCCGTTCCACAGTTGTGTAAATACTGTATATAGAACACAACCCATGGGAATTCGAAGTAACATGGGTTTTCCATCTACCAGGCCCACATTGCTACAAGCTGACAGAAGATTAACAAAAGTTATCTAATTCTCTACACCTACTTCCTTCATACATCTGCAACAGCTTTGTTCATGTATCAATATGTGTATGTATACCTCCCATCTTCTCTGTGTGCCCACACAATTGGATGGACAGAAGGACAGAACAATTGGAAAGACAGAACTTCGCCCCTTTCAGAGAAGTATGCAGAGTAGCAATGAAGCAAATGCGAGGGTTGATGTGAATGTAAGGGAAAGTTTTGAGGCAGCACTCGGCTTCACGACTGTTGGCGAGGGTGCTGGGCTTGAAGCAGGAACAGGAACCTCAAACGAGATGGGAGGTTCCACAACTTGTAAAGCAGGTGCTGGAGCTTCGGCAACAGGTACAAGAAAACCTCCTGGCATCACCGTGAGCATTGTGTAGTTTGCAGGCATCATGGACAAGGTTGGTTTATAACATTGATTCTCTGTCCACATAACCAACCTCAAGAATGTGAACATGCATAAAAACAATTGTGTATGGTTCAAAAAACAGTAGATTATGCACAAGACAAATCTGTGCATCTGAGGAGACTAGGTTGATCAATTACAGGAATCTACTAATATAGTATAAGAAAAACCAGCACATCTCAATGGTTCTCAAGCACATTGCAGCCCATACTATCATAATGTATTTTTGCACGGTCAGAATCACATGTGTTTAGAACATGGTTATAACAAAGTTGAGTTCTAGGATTTAGGGTTTAGATTGCATACTATGAAGGAAATCATAAACTGTGGCTGGAAAATCGGTGATGATGCCATCCACATTATGGAACGATACAAGAGAGTTTATTTGCAGGATGGGGTCAGACCGATAATCAAATGCAAAACCTTGGAATTCATTCTCTTGCCAATAGTACAAAACTGTCAGATTCAGAGCATGTGCCTGTTTCACCACTTGTGTTGCAGCTGCCAGAAAATAAGTAGAAGCAGTGCCGCTGAAATCATTAAGGGGATCAACCAACTGCTTTGGAATTGCTACAAAGCTTGCATAGTTTTTGATTTCCTGTGAAATGAAAAATTATCACATTTAGTGTAAGACTATAACTCTCTGAGTGTGTGTTCCAAGGACTGGATTTTTTTCTGTGACTGATCAACAGGTAGCACACCCAGAAAGTCTAGGATTTAGGGTTTAGGGTGCAGTGCTTTGGAGGGTGAAAGAAAAAGGAACTAATAGGTTATCATCTAATGAGAACTTAGTTTAGCACCAGATGTATACTAGAAAATCTGGAATCTGAATCTTAGCCAATCATAGAGAGACTATGGAGGTGAAGAATCAGCAGCACAGACCTGAAGAACTGGGGGTGTGACTGTGACAGCATTGGGGACGCGATATACTCGTTGATGATATGGCATTGCCTGCTGAAAGGCAACCAAGGCTGAACTGTCTTCTGACGCAATAAGAACCTTGTCTGTCTCACTTGTCAGGTTTGCAGTTTTAAGAGCATTTATCACCGCATCCACAATGTCCAGGGAGTGAAATGTCCGTAAGTAAACCGCATTCTACACCAACAACCAAAAAAAATGTGAGGAAGAAACACAAACCCAAAACCAAAAACCCTAAACATAATTACCCTGAAGCATTTCATTTCATAAATGCATCCCAAAAGCTCTTCATTGTCTAATATTACTCCAGGGAGCGAATCCACAGTAGCAGAAAAAATAACTACAGATGATGGAAGTTGTTTTGCTCTAGGTCATTGTCAAAGCTTTTGCACTTTGAAAACAATATTTCCACCTCTATAATAAAATGCCTTCATGTTATAAAACTACCCATCAAGGATAGCAAGGGACAACTGTAATTCATCTTAAGAGATATGGGTCAGTCCCACATACCTGAACATCAATATAAATGCCAACACCTGAATTGTTCTTTGCAAACTGTAAAAATTCAGCAAGAGTCAAAATGGCCTCAGCATTATTATTTCCCTTGTTGCGTGATATCTCGGCCAAAGGGCTATAAATGGTAGCTGAAAAGACAAGCCACAATTCAGTTTAGCATGTTTTGTTCTCCTCTTCCTCCTCCTAGCAAGATTCTGGTCATCAGAAGAAGGGGGAAAACTAAAAATAATAATATAGTAACAAGTTAAATAAATTATTAAAAAAAAAACCCTTCATCAAAGGGATGATGGCTAAGGGGTTGTGATCTTTTACCTCTGAGAGTACTGAGGTCTGCCCAAGGAATATCAAATGTGAAAACCCCCTGTGTCCCATTGTCAAAGCCAGGATACGAACTTAAAAAGTTCTGAAACAAAGCATGGTTGGTGGCAACATTGGTGCTTTGGAGGAGATCAGCAGATTCTCGACAGATGGGTACACCGTCACTCGTTATCTGAACAGGGCAGTCAATGTAGTCAGCGCCGCCGTTGATTGCTCCTGTATATGCAAGCATTGTACACCCTGGAAAGTCTCCACTGTCACCATTGTGGGAGATGACCAGTTTACTTGAGCTTTGTGTTGGCTCAGGTCCTGCTGTACTCCCATGATTCCACAACACTCAAGACATGTCAGAATGCAATTAGTGAGTGGTAAAAATCAGGTTGAAAAATAGGACTGTTCCATAAAGGAAGCTAAAGACATTTCCAAGCTGCTGCTGGAATTTTCACCGACCATCAACCTCCATTACATACCTTTGCTAGCAAGAGATAATTGGTAGCCAGTTGTGTAACAATCTGCAAAACACCAACAAGTTATCAGTGGATAGAACCCAGTTACCAAGATGCTTTATAGTCCTTAAAACTGAAAAAGATCTTTGCAATGGATTTCATCTGTTTGCTTGCACCTCACCCCCAAAGAAAAGAAATTCGAAGTCACATACACTAAAGACTGGATCATAGATATGAAAGTCACACCAATCAGCAGCCAAGACTTACTTATTGCTTCAGATGCAGTGGATGGGAAGTCAGTGAGCACACCATCCACTGAGAAGTCAGGCTGGCCTACGTATGCCAAATACTCTGCAATTGGATCGAAGCTGTAATTGTAGCTGTTGGGATACTGGTCATTGGCAAAATCATAAGCATAGACAGACAGCTGTGCCTTGTGGGCATCTTGAACAAGGCTCGTATGTGCTTGCAAATAGAGTGTAGTGTTGTCAATTGGCCAGATGAGTGTCTTGGGGACGAGTATTCCGGAGGCGTATGTTCTGATGTCTGTCAGGTTTTGCAACAGTGTTCCATATGTTGTGTTTGTACTTTGCTCCACATCGGTGGGTTGCAGTATCTTCAAAATGAGTGTAGTTCCACTTTTCTTTGCAGTGGGTCCAATCAACTTCAGTATACCCACCTCAGTTGCTGACAAATATGCTGGTGAAATATGTGGGGATGCCACAAGATTGGTAAGATAACTTGCCAGGCTATTCTTCGCTGGATGTTGCTGGTAGAAAGATGCATGCTGCAGAGCCACCATGGTAGAGCCACTCAACGATTATTACCCATTGCCATGTGAGCTAGGAATATCTACATCCCTCAAGCTTGCCATTGAGATGAAAACCCATCTACAGCACTGACAAATTGGGACCATCCTGGAACTGGCAAGAAAGACCAATGAACAGAATTGCTCAAACCATGCAATTCACTTGTCAAGAAAAAATAAGTTGTTGAACAAATACCTCAACATTCAGCCAGAAAGTTACAGGGGAACCTTGCTGTACACTGCCAAGAGTCTCAGGTGTAAACAGGTTATACACCTGATCAAATATGGGAGAGCGTGCAAAATTGGACTGAATAGCTGCAAATTCCACACAAGGGACACACACACATCCTGTCAGGCACAAAAGACCAAAGGCAGCTGCTCTCAAATACAAAACTGATACATGTCTTTTTTTCTGCTACACCATGACAAGTGTTTTGGTACTGGTAACACAGCTTTCCAGCTTCATAAGTTTTCGCCAAACTGTCAAGAAATCTTTGCAGATGTCTCAAGGAAAAAAACCCTTCTGGAATCCTGAGTGGATGGGTTCTGTTGTGATGATGATTGCTCTTAAAGAAAATTTCAATCTTCTGAAGAGAAACGATTGATATTGAAAACCCCAACAGTTTGCATTGAGCTGCAAAACTGTAGTATTCCATGAGCACAATTGAAAGGAAAAAGAAGAAAAAGAAAAAGAGTTCAGAGCCAGCACATACCAGTAGTATTTGGACTCAGCAACTCAGCTAGAGTGTAGTCCACTGAGAAGTATCCAAAGACAGGGACCCCATCCACAACGTAAGTGTTAGTCACGTTGAAATAAGGGCTTACAGTACTTTGTGTCAAGTTGAGCCCTGTGCGGCAAATCCCTAGGTTGTCCTTGGTGAGCTGAAGATCACACAAGAGGGAAAGAGGCAGAGAACTGGTGTTCAATGCATCTGTGTAAGCAGGAAGTGTTTGATCTGGATACAAGCCTGACGTACCGCCATTGGCAATGATCAGAGGAGTTGCACCTGCATGATGAAGAAATGTACCACCATCCCCATATGATTAATGCTTGCATTCAGACCTCTCTCCGCCACTGCAGAGTTACAACACAAAACACAACAAAATACTGCTGCTACAGCTACTTCCATTTATCTTCATCTGTGCACTCTGGCAAAGGAAAGTTTTGTACAGTTTGGGGTGGTTGTGAAATTTGCACATTTGCAGGAACAAAAGTCTAAAGGTTGTTGGCTGTTCTAGATTAAACCAACAACTGAGTGTACTATACAAATTGTCTGAGCTAGCTACTAGAGGTTGTTGGCTTCCCAGTGTTGTCATTTCTGAAGACTAAACAGAGCTGTTCAAAATGCAGAGTATTATCCATCTGAAAGTTACTTGAATCAACCTCGAAGCTCAATGCAAAACAGATCTTCAAAAGCTTATTCTGACTACAACCATGCCCACCCATTGACTGTTATCCTAAAAAGAACCTCGCTCCTCAATCTCTGAGTTCTCTCTCTCTCTCTCTCTCAAACCCTGCCAGTCCCTGCAAGTACTCTCTGAAACGAAACTTCTTTTCTCAGAACAAGAAGCTGAACACAAACACTCCACAGCAGCAGCAGCAGCAGCA
>Ga0116230_10006959_pt1 | contig 11182 bp, 11 predicted proteins | sample S1TSphfallax_3_FD_88678 | JGI IMG/M metagenome (GOLD analysis project Ga0116230, IMG submission 88678) | Host-associated microbial communities from peat moss isolated from Minnesota, USA - S1T2_Fd - Sphagnum fallax MG | ecosystem: Host-associated > Plants > Peat moss > Unclassified | place...
AAAAACATTTGGTCATTTTGTACTAATTTGTTTGGCTTTTACCATGGCTTTTTATTATTTTGTTGTCTTGTACTTACTATTTGTGGATTTTAACATGATTTTTAATATTAATTTATTTTAATTCATTCATTTTTTGTTTTGATTTTTGAATTGTATCATTTATTTTTTTGATTATCTGTACCTATTATTTCCAAATTTTACCTTTCTTGCTTTCATTTTCCCCTTTCATCATACAACATTATATTTTGCTTGAATATATTTACATGCCACTTTTACTTATTCCTTCATTTTCATTCATTAACAATCTTATCAACATTTTTCCATGAATGATATTGTCCACCATTTTCCATGCTTCTATCTCTATTCAACAGTGTTTGTCACATTCTAAGCAAATCCAATAATTCATTGTAATATAAAGTAAAAAGGGGATAAAATCCATTTTACACCTAAATATGTTAATCTGTTGATTATTTCAAGGAGTATACGTAACATGAAAGAAGGGGGAAAAAATCAATCAAGGGGTTTAAGTAGGTATGTCTAGATTGGACAAAATAATCAAGTTGAATAAAAAAATGTTCAATTTGGACCATGAATTGGCAAAATGCACATGAACATACTTGTTTAATGTCATTCATGAGGTAAGGTTGTTTAAGTTTGAATATTGGTTACATTTGTTTGAATTGTGGGATGTGATTTAAATCCCTAAAAGAAAACTAGATTTTTGTAACCAATCAATTTGTGACTACCTATGACTATTTGTTGTTTGCGACTATCATTGGTTATTTCTTCAACTACTTTTTGCATTTGGTTGTGCTTACAACTACCTTGCAACTAATGTTTTTTCATTACTCCATTTGAAGAATTTATAACATGGTTTTCATTCAAAAAGACCCATTTATGTTCAATTAGTTACAAATGTGGTAAATTGAATTGCAACCCTATATGTATATAAAATGTATTTTGCACATTACAGGGTGTATGGATATATAATGGTGTAAAATATGTATATTACTCAATAATATATGGGTGGATATTAAGATAAACATCTATATATGAGGGGCAATGTGTAATACTTGTATTTTTACACAAATTATCATTATTTTTCAATCATAAAACTAATTCCAGTAATTATAATAAAATTAATTACTTCAATAAATGTAACATTATTGTAGAATAAATATATTCTAGAAGTTATAAATTAGTTTTAATAAAAATATAATTCATATTTGAAATTAATATTCATAATTTCTGATTTTTTTAGTATTATGATTAAAAATATTCATAGTAATCATAATGTAAAAAGATTCTTTGACATAATTATTGTCATTATAAATTGAATTACAATAAATTATTGAATCTAATAACATTTTTAAATAGCCAACACATTGCACATGTTTTGCTAGCCACCAAACCAAATGTGTTCCAATAAATCCTCATGGGTAGCTATTCACATTATTTAAGATATGAGTCGAAAAAACATTGACCCAATTGTGTCTAGCTTTACACCTAGTGGGTCTATTAACCTCATATGTGGTAGCCCATCTAATTTTCAAAATGCACAAATCACTTCCTTTTTAATGTTTAAAAATTGTTAATCCTCCAATGATACAAGTAAAATATTGCATCAACATGGTGCTAGCATTTTGTAAATCCACTAATAATAAGTCTATACTCACAAGCACTTACAACATGCAACACATGGATCAAAAAGTTCACATGCATAATGTTGACAACTAAAAAGTTTCTTGTTTTATTTCTTGTTGTGAATTTTTTTTTAAACTCTTCAACATGTACTCAAAATTATAAATGTTGTCAATCCATCATGTCAACATTGCACATCTCCATGCAATTAAAATAATTCACAAAATTGTACCCAATAATTCAACAAATTGTGTTCCCTTAGTCATCACTTGATGAAAAAATATTAGGAGCCATTTAATAATCACAAATGATTGGTGGGAAAAATGATTAATTGATAAGGTACCATATATTCATATTCAAACCACTATTGGGCAATTATTATATATAGGAATAAACCAATGTTAGAAAGATAAAATGTAAATGTACACATATATTTGTTGTGTAAAAACTAGATAAGAGTAAATAGTTTACATTTGCCTTTTACACTCACATTACCCCTTATGTAAATAATTGTTTTACATTCACATAAAGGAAGTGTAAAATGTTTTCAATTACATGTACACAATCTTGTGTAAATGTTTTTGGCAAGGTAAGTGTTTATATTATATACCCTTAATGACTATACTTTTTGCAATCCACATTATTTAATTGTGGGTCTATCCCAATGTGGGTGCATCTCAAAGCTCAATTTCTTTCATAACATGCCACAATGATTGGCCTTTCACAAAAAAAATCAATACTTTTAATGTTCCCTTCATAAAAGCTTTTACTACTAATAAGGGATTCTTGAAATGCTTCCCTTTAGTTCAAGTATATAGAATACAAGCCCACACCTTTGGGCAAGGATATGGACAAACCCTGCTGTTATTCCCTTGCACATTCTTGAGTGCATATTGGGTGCATGTTGCGCCACTTCATTGCTTGAGTTGAATTCCATTCTTATCTTTGTTCATCAACATTTTTGACTTAGGCTTTTATGAAAACTTGGGTACTCATTGTGATTTAAATATTAATTAATTTTAAATTAATCGTGGTGCATCCTAAAGTTGTTTTTTGGGGAATGAGCAACTTTGATTGGCATATCATTCAAAAAAATTCAAACTTTAGGAATGTTAGATTCCCTAGCACCCATGTTGTCAATTTTTGCATAATTTTTTTGTTTTCAAAAAAACTTACATAGATTTGCGTTGATTTACAAATAATTGTAAATCACTTACACTTACATGGTTTTACATGAATTAAAATGAAAATTTACATGGTTTTACATTTCCAAAATCAAGCATTTACACTTACACAAATGTGGTGGAAAGGTTTACACTTACATGAAGTGAAATAAGTTTCAAATTCTCATTTACACTTACACACAAGGAACCATAAAGGGTGTTAAATGTCAAATTCTATCATTTGAACCATGGTAATCATGGCACATTATTTCTTTTTAACACACATGAATGTCAAGAAATTCAAATAATTTTTTTGTTTGATTCAATTTTAGGATTTGGTTTAGTTAAAGATTTTGAAAGTGAAAATTTCTATCATTAAAAATAGACATTTTTACAAAGGACTTTCAAAGGACTCATATAATAAAAGTAAGTTGATGGTAAACAAAATGAGATGAAAATAACGTATTATACACACTAGAAAATCATTCGCAATTCTAAAAATGTGGAATTCTAAAACTTTGAAAATTCACAAGTTAAAAACTTCAAGAATGTTTTGCCACATATAAATGGGGTCTAATGTAGATGATGTATTGAACAAAGTTGTAGTTTATGTTACATTAAATTGAAATTTAAAAATTAACATTTTTTTGTGTGATTTCAAATTATCATTAATATTTCAAAATGAAACATAGAATTTGCAAAAAATCTATACAATTTTACAAATTCACATTTATTCAAACATGATTAAGAAAAAAAATTGATTTCTTGAAGCAATTCTAATCATCTTTCATAACAAGTTACAAAAACAATCATTCAAAAATTCATTCATGTGAAAAAGTTATTTTGGGGGAAAAAAACATGTATGCAATCCAAATGTAAACTAATACTTGTGGCTCCTTTGAGTGCACTTTGACTCAAAAGGTGTGTCAAAAAACCATATACATGCCCAACACCAAAACAAACCCCTAGCAAATATTAAAGTAATTCTTAAGATTCATAATTTTGATTTTAAAAAAATCAAGACTTGATTTTGGTGTATAACCATAGATAAATGTTTTTTGCAAATATCAAATAACTAACATGAAAACCACCAATTTTTTATGAAAATTGTGGATTTTTAAAAGTTCTTGAAATAATTAAATTCAATGGTTTTCCTATTCCATTTTTTAAAAAAAATTGAAACCAATAATTTTCTAATTTTGAAATATTTAAAAATTTGAATCCAATTTTTAAATTCTTCAAATAATTGTACAACATTGATTTAAACCATCATTTCTTTCATTCAAGAAATCTACCCTTAATCAACACATAAAATTGATTTCATCAAAATGTGTTTGAGCATAATTTAATAAGTTTATTATAAAATGAAGCACATTAAATGAAGAAATGTTTGTTGTTGAACAACTTGTCTTTATATCAAAGAACACCTATTTTAGTGCTTTAACTAAGGCTCTAACATGCCAACATAAAATTTGGTGTATTGTTGAACCTAATTTATGTCTTTCACCTAAAATTGTTATGTTTTATTTTTATTTTTTTATGGGTTTTATTTTGTTGCAAAATTTTGATTCTTTGTGAATTTTTTTAAAAATGTTTCTTTTCACTAGAATATCACCATTTTTGCAAAATAAGTAAAAGTGTAAAGGAAGGTTTCTTCATAAAATCATCATTATGGTTGATAGTACATGAATGAGGGCATTGGCCCCAAAAGATATTGAGGAGGGCTTAAAAGAAGAAGTTTTCCCAGGCATAATGCACTTATAATTTTTAAATGGAGGTTCCTTCTCTGAATGGAAAAGGGCTTTGTAAAAGGAACCAAAACAATTGACATAAGGGTATTTTGCAAATAAAAGGGACTTGGAGAGTCACATAAGATTTTTTTTGCTTGGTACCTTAATATTTAGGCAATTCAACACACAATTGTCAATTAATTAATTAATTTTGAAATTTTCATTTCCACAAATAGAATATGCTCAAAATTTCAATAAATTTCCTTCATAAATTTTGCTATTCAAAAAACACAAAATTTGAAATTTTCAACATTTCTGAAAATAATATAATTAATGTCAAAGTTGCCAAGTTAATAGGGTAATGTCCAATGTTGGACGGATATCCTAAAAATCTAAATATCTTAATCATATATCACCCAGGATATCACTTGTAAATTTTTTTCACAATTTGTGAAATCCAATTATATAATATCAAGACAAGGTAAAAATAATTTGAAATTTTGATATCTAAGAAGGATATAGATCCCTACCCATATATGGATATGAAGGGCGTTTACATTTAAGATGTAGGTTGTAGGCTATAAAAGGGGGCAAAAAGTGGGCTTTGCACCTAAATCTAAAAAACTCTAAAACTAAAATAAAAAGAAGCCCAAGCTTTAGTTGAAGCACACATTGTGTTTTGGCTCCTTTTCATGCCTCCTATGCTCCTCTTTGTACTAGTTGTTGTTCCCCTCTTCATGCTAGCTATTGCTTCTTTCTTCACGTTTATTATTGTTCATCTTTTTATGTTTGTTATTGTTTTCATCTTCACACTTGTTGTTTTTTTTGTTGTGCTTGTTGTTGCTCCCCTCTTTGCACTTATTGTTGCTCCCCTATTCAAACGTTGTTGCTCCCTTCTTCATCTTGTTGTTTCTCCTCTTTGTGTCTACTGCTTCTCTTCATCATGCTTGTTGTTATTCCCTTCTTCACACTTGTTGCTTCTATTTGTGATTGTTGTTGTTCTTTTTTTAGTGTTTGTTGTTGCTTTTTGTTTTCACACTTGTTGCTACTTTCTTCTTCATGCTTGTTGTTGTTCCTCTCGTTGCGCTTACTACCGCTTCTCATTTTGATTTTGTTATCCAGAATGTTAGGATATCCAATGGATATTATTGTTAATAGATATCCATGTAGATTGAAATCCAACATTTGATTAATTTATTTTTCGATATTGTTACAAGATATTACAAGCAAACCCTTTTCAAAGGATGATGCTCCATTATTTGCGCTTGTTGCTTCTCCCCTTTTCACGCTTATTGTTGCTCCCCTCTTTGCACTTATTGTTGCTCCCCTTTTCAAAGGATGCTGCTCCATTCTTTGTGCTTGTTGCTTCTCCCCTCTTCGCGCTTGTTGTTGTTCCCCTCTTTGCACTTATTGTTGCTCCCCTTTTCAAAGGATGCTGCTCCATTCTTTGCGCTTGTTGCTTCTCCCCTCTTCGCACTTGTTGTTTCTCCTCTTTGTGCCTACTACTCCTTTTTTAACATTTGTTATTTCTTCTCTTTACAATTCTTGCTATTCCTTTCTTTGTGTTTGTTGTTGCTTCTTGTTTTCACACTTGTTGTTGCTCCCCTCATTGCGCTTACTGCTACTTCTCGTCTTGATTTTGTTATCCAAAATGTTAGGATATCCGATGGTTATTATTGTTAATAAATATCAACCCATATTGAAATCCAACATTTGATTAATTTATTTTTTGATATCGTTACAGAATATTACAAGCAAAGTTTTTTAAAATAATAATAATAATAACTGGAACAGGTGGATAATAAATTGACAAATAGCCAGAACCAGTGGACATTGAAAAAATCTTATATCTGCTGAACACTAGTAATATCCCCCTTCAAATACACCAGAAAGTGTGCAGCAGTGCTTTTACATGAAGGGTAAAAGCCTGAGGGGGCAGGCTTTAAGGGAATAAGGGGGGGCGCTTGGAGGCAGGGCTTAAACAACAAATTTCTCAAAGCACCTCTGAGAAAAGGCTTGCCCATGGTGGGTAACTTACATGAACAATGTACATTATTCAGTCCAGATTCAGCGTTCCATAATAGCAAAATGTTTGCGACCTTAGACAAATGGTGTGCGCCTTCACAAGAAGGCTGAGATTAAATTCCATGTCTTGTAAGCTGTAGCGGACCATTCTGGCAAATCAAGATTGATGGCAGCATGGAGGTTGATGGAATGTTCCAGAACAATATTACTGGAATGGACCGGGCCTCACACATTCCCCGTAGAACCGTTATCCTCCCCAATCCGCTGTGTTGTTGGCGCAGAAAGTAGAGAAAGAGAGAGAGAGAGAGCGCGCGCGCAATGCACACACTTCGTTTAGAGATGCGGGCCGCTACATTAGCCATCGCTCGCTTTACAGGCCGTGTGCACATCTCTTCTTCTTCTTCTTCTTCCTCGGATTCCTTGTGTACGCTCTTCCCGCGCACCTTCGAGAGCCTACCTTGTGCTGTTGTTATTTCTCCCTCTCGTTCCTTTAGCATAGGAAGTAGGGCTGTTTTTGCTGCTAGGAGGTCTCAACGCGGAGAGGAGGGTCGTGAATTCAGGGTTTTTTCCAGGAGAGCGTTGCAGGGAATTGTGAACATGGCCGCGGCGACTGCTGATACTGCTACTACTGCTGTTCAGCCTATTGAAGTCCTGGTGAAAGCTGCAAGTGGGGAACCTGATCGGCTTGGTGATTGTAAGTCCTCTTTCTTTTTATTGTGGTGAGGGTTTTCGTTAAGGTAAGGAAGGGCTTTGCTCCTAGCTGTCCTTATTGCTATCGCTGAGTTTAAGACATGAGCCTACTAAGGGTTGAAGAAGACAATCGGTAATTCAAGGTGGCAAGTTTACACTTTTATTTAATTGCGTGGAGCGTTTTGCTGATGGGGCGCAAGTGAAGACAACATTCCATCTGTATGCAGAATGTTGAATTTTGTAACGGACCTTGATTATCTTAGGAAATGGATGCTTCTGTTTCATTGGAGGTCATTTGGCCTATACTGCGGGGCACAGTGCCGGGGCCTTCTTCTTGGAAACCCGGGCTTTGGAAACTTGTTTTATCCCTAGTTCTGAAAAGTTAGAGCGCTTTGAGAGAAATGAGTTTGTACCTGCAACTTGGGTGATGTAGTGAGATGTAATTGCAGGTCCTTTTTCGCAGCGAGTGTTGCTTACTCTGGAGGAGAAGGGCATCCCGTATAATGCCAAATATGTTGACACTGCAAACAAGCCAGACTGGTAAGCCTTTCTGGTTGTTTTGATGGTAAGATAAGCTCTCAAGTGTTTGTAGAAAAAAAAATTTAAATCAATGACAAGTTGCATATGACAAATCTTGAATCACACCCAATCAAATTCCAATGATTGCATCGCAGTGTGTCTTTTCCTACAGTGATGTTAAGGCTGACATTCATAATTGATGCTTGATGGCATTCTGGCTTTCTTATCTTTGTTTGCTTGTACTCAAAACCCATACTGTTGTTGCATTGTATCTTCAAAGGTCAATTCAGTGGTATTGTAAACATAGACCTGCCAGTCCACACGATCTCATCTGCTTCTTTTGCAACTGAATATTGTCTGTTGTGCACTTTGAAATCCCTATTTTTTTCTTATGGTAGTTGATTTCTGACAAACGGGGTTCTTTGTGTGGGTACTTCCCAAGGGTTTCAATGACAACAGCACTACAATTTAGCATCTTGTGCTTATTTCACAATGGCTTCTTATATGATGGCTGGGAGTGGCCAGGTTTCTGGAAGCCAATCCAGAGGGAAAGGTTCCAGTGATCAAGTATGAAGGCAAGTGGGTGGCGGACTCTGATGTTATCACAAAGATCCTTGAAGAGACATACCCACAGCCTTCTCTTGTGACCCCTGAGGACAAGGCTTCTATGTACGTTCCTCCCCATGGCTTGGTGTGAACCCTGGAATATAAAGTGATGCTTTAGGCATAGTTTGACTAGAGTAAGTACAGGGAAAGGTAAGAGATGGACACATGACACAAGACTGTGAACTTGATCATTGTGTTTGATTGTGTTCTTGCAAACTGATTAATGGGATGAAAACCACCCACATCTGATACTTTGTTGAATTGCCTGCAGAGGGTCCAAAATCTTTTCGTCCTTCGTGAAGTTTTTGAAGAGCAAAGACCCAAGTGATGGCTCTGAGGAAGCATTGGTGGAGGAGCTCAAGACTCTAAATGAATATCTCAAGACCAATGTAAGTATTTGGAAATGTTCTGATCATTTGTCCTTGTTCAAACTAGTTGCTTGTACTGGCTAGTGTAATCTTTTGAATGTCAAAGGGTGCCAAGGTGGGAATGGGGTTACCATAATTGCTTCCTGTCCCTGCAACTGGAACTTAGCTGGGTTGCCACCAGTTGAATTCAATATCTGGCCTTCTTCAGGCTTCTTATGATCCTCACCCTCATGTTGTAATGTAAGATTCAGTCCTGATAGAATAGCTTGCCTTCAATCTCTTGAAGTACTAAACTGGAAGATTTTAGAATTTGTTTCTACTAGAACTGCCACTGCAATTAATGTTTTGAGAATTCGTGAGAATTGACCTTTCACAATGTTCATTACAGGGGCCATTTATAAATGGTGATAAAATTTCAGCAGTTGATTTGAGTCTTGCCCCTAAACTGTACCACTTGAAAGTTGCCCTGGCACACTACAAAAATTGGTCCATTCCAGAAGATTTGACCAACTTGCAGAACTATATCAAGGTATTTTCTCTTGCCTTCTCCAGTCTTTTTGATGATTAAATCTCAGTTTCAGGACTGAATTGTGCTGGGTGTTGGGGCAAATGCTGTGTCCATGACACTTGTTGAGTTACGTGCAGTTGGTGCATTCCCGGGAGAGCTTTGAGAATACAAAAGCCCCAGAATATGTTGTTATCAAGGGTTGGTCCACACATGTAGCATGATTTGGCTGGTCATTCGTACAGGTTTATTGCAACAGGTTCTTCCGCAATCTGTTGGTCTTGCTGGGAAAGATGCAGAAGAAACAGTGGCCCTTTATGCTTCTATGTAGTTCAAGTTAATCTTTGGCACTGATTAATGTTGAGACTGAAGTACCATCTTCTGTTCATTTGATGATGTGTTATTACTGTAAAGTATACCATGCACAATGAAAGAGTATCTGCAGTAAAGTAAGTGATTTCTTCACTAAGTTGATTGCTAAAATGACTCTTGTGCAATTCTCTATTTAGATGTTGCAAAGACTCAAAAAAATCCATGCCTGTCAGATACCAGAAGCTGTATGTACAAACATAATCAAGGGCATTGCAAAGTTTGAGAACTTATCAGCAAAAGCAGGACTTCTGCATGCACCTTCATTCTAACCTCCTCAAAAATTACCGCGCCCTAAGTAAAGATTAACTTTGGATATAGGCCTACCAATAAAAAAATAAAACAAGGTAAAAATAACAGTAAGTCTGAAATGCTTACCAATCCAGTAGGGTATACGGTTATCCATAATATTCTACCCAGGAGTATACATGGGTAAAATACCCGGGTGTCCAATACTTACCCACCCAACACTGGTACCCATTATCCCTTTTGTAGGTTGGTTTCCAGGGGCAATGGGTGCCAGCAATACATATTTGTAGTGTGGGTCTTTCGTAGTGTGGGGGCGGTTACTAGAAATAGGAATAGACCCTCAGGTTCTCAGGGTGGTTCTTAAAGATTTCGTAATTACACAGTTTTACCCTGAAAACCAAAGACCCAGTTGTGGTAATATATATCCCCAGAGTTTTGAATCAAATGGAAGGAATCAAATAACCGGACAGAAAACTTCCGGTTCCTTACCGGATCTTTTACGAAAACCGCAGGTTCTTAACGTTATTTTAAAATAGCCTGGACCAGTGGTTTCGTTGATTCAATTTGTAAAACAATTCTGCCATGTTACCTACCGACACTGGCAAAAAGGGTTCACCGAGCATTCTGGGTTTGCCGCCCCACAGCAATGCCAGCCAATTGTTAAATAATTTGTGTGTTGATATATGTGATAACCGTGGCTGCTCTTGCCGGTTATCTCGTCCATAATCGGTTTCTGTGTCCAATTCACAGCCTTTTTCCTAGGCAGAATGGGTAGCTATTTGTTGGCTCTACTTTCTTTTTTCCCGGCTATCAGAGTCAATTTTTAACAAGAAAGGGGTGTGTCACACTCCGACCTTGCCATTTACATTAAAAAGTATCTTAAGGCAAAAGAAGAAGAATTATAGATGGAAATTCAAATATTTCACCATGCAAAAAATAAAAGCTTCAAAAGAAATTTTTTCAAAAGAAATTTTTTGCATGGTGATTAAAATCTTCAATAGAAATCCTCTAAAAGAAACCAAAAATCCTTCAAGATATCATAACTCTAGAACTAATCTCAAGTTTCAACACAAGCCAAAATACCATCTTTCAAAAATCCTCATATAGAAACAGACCTTTTCGGTAGGCCCGGGGCAAAATCCCTTGAGCTACTATACTCTATAATGAATCTAAACACAACAATATCCTTGCCTTGCTTGGTAGGCAAGGCCGACAAATCAATGACTCAAATATACACTGGAAATTTGAATTGTCAGCTAAAAGTCAGGTTACGCTGTGGAACAGGTCATGGAAGAACCTCTTACCACTTACTTCATG
>Ga0116230_10006960_pt1 | contig 11181 bp, 5 predicted proteins | sample S1TSphfallax_3_FD_88678 | JGI IMG/M metagenome (GOLD analysis project Ga0116230, IMG submission 88678) | Host-associated microbial communities from peat moss isolated from Minnesota, USA - S1T2_Fd - Sphagnum fallax MG | ecosystem: Host-associated > Plants > Peat moss > Unclassified | place: USA...
ATGGAGAGATTTTGACATCTAGTTTGAGCTCACTTGATGTCCTGTAACTTCTCCCTTTTCTCTTTCTTATTCCTTTGTACATTTTCTAAATGTATGGTGTGTTTATTAATAAAATTTTGCAGGGATTCATCAAATAGTACTTTGAAGTATAATAGACTATATATTTGGAGTTTAATGTTGAAACTTGAGATTAGTTATAGAGTTATAATATCTTGAAGGATTTTAGTTTCCTTTAGAGGATTTTCTGAAGATTACATTTTTGCATGGTGAAATATTTGAGTTTCCATAATTCTTCTTTTGCATTAATATAATTTTTATTGTAAATGGCAAGGCGCCAGTGTGACACACCCCTTGTTACTGGTGTAACTGTTCTCCTAAGTGTATGACACTACAAGTTATGACTTCTAGACATAATTCCACAGCACATGAAGCCCTCACCAAATAGGAAGCCCACATCACCTACACGTGAGCAGAGCCAAATTTAGCTGCCTCGGCCCCCACGATGTATCACGGTGGACGTTGGGAAACATTCGGGCTTTTCCAGCAAGCACAGAGGGAACCTAGGCAACATTCTTTGGAAAAAGCTTGGACAGTAGTCCTGAGATTCTGGAGAATAGTCCTACTACGTATAACTCTACTTGGAAATAGAATTGTCAAGCGTCAGTTAGGAATCCACAAAAGGCCAGGTGGACCCCATCGCCACCAGAGTTTCCGCAAAGAAAATTCAATCAGAATAATATTGGTAGGGTGAACCGGCCCATCACCCATCGCCTGCCTATGATGAAACTTATTTATTTGAGTTATTTGAAATGTTATGGGAGCACTACTTGCTCTTGATACCATCTTTGAAGTGCAAAGGAAAAGGAGTAATAACAAGAAAACAAATAAGCTTTCCAACTTACATAACATGGTTTTTTTTTTTTTTTTTGGTTCTCTTTGGACCCCTCCTACTTTCAAAGCTCATTATTTTTTTAATGTCTTATTTATCTTAAATGATTTAAAGTGCTATAGGAGTGCCACCTGAAGTTTTACAAATCATCTTGGAACTGCAATAGCAATAGAATAACATACAAGGATTTTTTTGGGTGTTTGGGAATTAGCCTTTGTAGGGTTCGGTGGTTTGTTTTTTCTGAGTTCATCACCCCCTCTATTTTTGACAGCCCTAACTTTCTCAATTCTATTAATTTTAAACTATTTTTAATGCACTAGGTGTGCCAATAAGAGGGGTTCAAGTTTTGAATGGTCGTTAGAAACAATGGAGCTCTCCCCTTGGATCCAACCTGCCCTAAGTGCTTAAGTGTTCAATCACTGGCCGGTTTACTCTGTATCTCTCACAACCCACCCTAAACCCAGAAGTTGTTGTATGATTTTCTGGAGTTTATTGGACACTTTGCTTTTTAATTAATTGTATACGAGGCTGACCCACAGGTAGGGTAAAAACCCCAAACCCTAAATGCTTCAAGTTTCAGTCCTTCATTTTCTAGAAAAACATTTAAAAATTATTAATGTTTAAAAAGTTTGTTTTTTCTTTTCCCCCCAACAAGTGTTTAAAAAGTTGTTAGTTTGAGAAAAAAATTCAAGTATACATTTTTTTTAAAATAGTAGATTTTGAGGTGGAGTGGGTGGGTGGCATTGAGAATGTAGTTGTTACTTTTGGAACATGTCTCACTTATTTGCATGGTTTTTTCTTTTTGTTTAGGCATGTAGTTGATATAAATTGTAATCACATTTTATTGGTTGTACAGTGCCTCTTTGGACCCCCAGTTGCAAAATAGAAACAAATGTGCTCCCCTAGATTTGACCTTTTCAGTTTTTGATAAGTGAGAGTGAACTATACAGAATAAAACCCATGTGCTATTGGGAACCTCTTAGGGAATGCATTTGGGAACTTGATGGGAACACATTGAGAATAAGGGAAAAAAACAAAAAATCCCTCTCTCTCTCTTTTTAAGAAAAAAACTGGACTGTTCACAAATGGATGCTGAGCCTTCCTATTGGCTGCATGAAAATTCTCTTTCCAAAACTGTTTGTCATCATTTTTCACCTAGGCTAATGGTCGGGGCAGAATTCTGGGGACATAGTAAACAAGGCATGTGGCCTTGCCAATAGATAAGATGTTGTACATCTATCTACTGTGTCCACACTCTGAACACCAAAAAAATCCATTCCAATCTAAACAGTCTAAACACTTTCAAAAAAACTGGTTCACTTAATGTGAAACTGGTTCTAATAACTTCCAAAAGTTTGATCCAATGCGACAGTTCCTGTCCCTGTGGGGGCAGGGCACAACAAATGAGAGTTTATATCGTGAAGGTGGTCATAAAGGTGTTTTCATTAACAATTTGATTTTTTTTTTCATTGATGTGCTAACATGGTATTGACAACAAAGGGTGCCAAAGGCCCTCCTTTATCGATGTTGTGTTCATTTTATAAATATAGTGTTGGTGGCTTTACAGAAAACATATCTCAATGGGCTGTTTTGTAAGGGTAGGTTCTTCTAAGCTTTGAGTTTTATCAAGTTTACCTCCCCTTCATTTAGTTGATCTTTCAAGTGACTAATGAAAGTTTTGGTATTTAGTGGTTCCCTTGCCTCCTTGTGGCCTGCCTTTTTTGGGTTGTTTGCTTGCCTGGACTTTGGTCTTTGCCCTTTGTTTCTTTTTCTCTCCCTTTTCTTGGGTGTTTTCTTTTTATGAAGTTTGGCACGATTTCATCAGGTGCTTCTATTGGGGGCATGCCCAATGTTCCATAAAAATTGCCAATGGGCCAATCAATATGGGCTTTTTTATAAAAAAATTATGAGCACACTCATAATATGAATCACATTTTGTAGTAATCACCAAGGTTATAATTTTACTAGAGGTAGCAACTGTTAATTGTGGAGAACGAACCAACACATGAACAGTTGAATTTTTTTGACCATCATTTGTTGAACCCCTGCTTGACAAGAGCTGAAAGAAATCAAGTCCAAAAAAAAAACTAATTCAACACTTGGGCAACTAGGGTGAACCAACAACCAATTGGTATTTTCACCTTCTTAAATGATGCCTCTTCATGACCATATTTCATCCAAAAATGTTAAATTTGGACTTTGAGACCTTACTTTAGTCTTTGGACAAGGTATTTATTGTCATTAGAGACAACCTAAAAAAATTGTGTTTTTTCAATTTTTTTAAAAGAAAACCTTTGGTCCTAATTTTAACATGTTAATTTTTATAAAAAAATTCTTTGAGTTTGAGCTAAAGCCTAGTTCTTCCAATTTAAGACTTTTCAATTTTGGTTTTGGTACATTTTTTAAAATTCAAGAATATTTGGGCCTACTTCAAAAGTTGGGTTCAATTCCATGCAAGAATTAGATGTCTGCATCTAGATGCTTTTCAATGCTAGAGGTTGTATACAATATAAAATTTTACCACAAATTAAAACATGAATTTATATAGCTACGAAGTTTAACAACTAATTAAATTTAATATATAACTATAATGTTTGACCTACTTATCAAGTTTTCAAAAGGTTTACACTTGCTTATTTAAAGAACTTGAGCTTGTGTCCATGGTTTTAGATTTAAGGAAAGGTTACTTTTACGGTTTGATTCTCAAGTGTTAGCTCCAACAAAACCCTAAACCTTGGAGGTAGCTCAAGTCTGTATCAATGTTGGGTCAGTATCAAATTTTTATGATACTTGTTAGATCCAGTTTTCATAAAACAATTTATAAAAGGGTTCAATTTTCATTTTTTTCCCCCTTATTATTTATATGTCGGGCAAAGGTATCAATATTAAAAAAAACCGATTTGGTTTTCACAAACTGAGTATTACTTATTAATTGGTTATTATTTTAAAAAATTCTAGAAAATTAAAAATTAAAAAATCTCGATTTTATTATTATTTGTACTATTGAAAAAATTACGAACATATTTTTAACATTGAATAATAATCTATTTATTTATTTTCTACATTTCAGCAACATCATTCCTTTCAAGGAATTCCAATAAGTTAGATGGAGACTTACAACCTATTATAGGATCATTAGGCCAATTTTTGTTGATAAATATTAACTTTTTAAAAATTTCAATTTGTAAACGACATCTCTTAAGGTTAATAAGTATTCTACAAACAATGGGGTTGAAGGTTAGGAAAAAAAATAAAGTCATCCATTTTTCTCTCATTAAGATTACAAAAATGTATAATGATAATTAAAAAAAATTTGTTTGAGTTCATGGATATCCTACACATTAACAAACATTTTTTTTTTTTCTTAAACAAACATATTAGAAGAATCGAAAAAATAAAACCAAAATAAAATAAAAAATGAATCTAAGATGAAGAAGTATTTAGCAAAAGAAAATTAAGCACAAAAAGAAAAAAAAAAGAAAGACAAAACTTCCCTGGTTGTTGGACGGCTTGCTTTTATAACCTTCAAGCTCCTCCCTGCAAAAGAGGAGGGAGAGAGGAAATACCAACCAACACAACACATCAATAAGGGAATGAAGCACAAGGCAACAAGGTAATGAAGCAACAAATGGAGGGGGGTTAGAGGTACTTGAGGTGCAATGGAAGCCAAAAAGTGAAAGGCAACGAGGTAGTAAGAGGCATTGAGAGGTAGAGGTAGCAAAGCAACTTGAAGAAGAGGTAGCAAGGTAGCAGGTCAAAGTAGCAGGATGAGGCAACGAGGCAGTAGCTAGAGGCAGCACAACGTAGTTGCAACTTGAGGCAACAAGATGAGCCCTCGAGATAGCATAGTGACATAATGAGGCAAGGCAACAAGACATAAGGCTCAAAGGAAAGAAGCAGAAAGGAAAAAAAAGAATGAGAATGAAGAAAGGTGAGGAAAAAATAAAGAAAAAAGAGAAAAATTTAACTCTATGATCCAAACTCCAAAATCTAAACAACACAAAAACACTAGAAAACACGTCACGCACAACACTCAACCTTTGTGAACAAAGTGAAAGAAATGTAAGAGGAAAAATTAGTGTAAAAAAGTGCATTTTATAAAAAAAAATCGGATTTTCTAGATGTGGCCATTGAAGTGTGACACCTCCACCTAACCCTAATTTTTTCACATAGAGTTCTCCTGTGACTCTTACCCAGGTAAGGGATCAAACCTTAACCGGGTCTCAATATTTTTATTTTAAAAAACTTAATCGATTATCACTATTATCACCATTTGGTTCTCACACAAGTGAGAACAGGCGATCTGATTTTCAAGCAGGGTATCACTTAGTGTGATACCCTGAAGGTTTCAGATTCTGATGCTGGACTAATGCCCGCGGGATTTGTGCTACTCGCCCAACACTGGTTTGTATGGTCACATGAACCTGAACCTCAAGATTTAACATTGCAAACTGAATACCCTCACAGGAGACTGGCTTTTACCATGATACTAGTGTAGGTGCTAGTTCACCAAAGGTCACATTGGGACCCAATAAGACTTGAAGGTAAGGTATTCGTTTTAGTCATTGCGAATATTAACCTTTTGCTGATTCTGCAACCATGTGTTGTGAGTTGACTTATGTTAAGTCCCAAGCTTAGTATGGTGGTCACCCAACAGTTGAATCAATTAGAGTGTGAACATATACACCTTGGCAAAGTTTAAGGTCACATATGGACCTTTTCACCTGACGAGGATCTGGACATGGTGAGATGAGGCGCCAGTGAAGCAGCACCGACCAGTGCACAATGAAGGATGGATGGTGCACCATGGTTAGCTCAGTTGCTTTTTTTATCACCTACTAACAATAGTAGCTAGTAAAAGCAGCTTTAACGTCTGTATTAAACCAATGACTTACCTGGTAGTCTATTTTCCTACCTATCTATAGGACCAACTTCTTACAGGCGGGGGTACCAAAGTGATTAACTGATTTGTTGAAAGTTCATTCACAACTGACTGGATGGCGCTATGGTGGGTGCTGGTTCACTCTGGCCGTAAGATGAGGAGCTGGATGCCCGTTGACAAAATATGAGATTCCCAAAAGACAAGAGGAAATTTCGCAACTGTCAATAATCTCAAGTCGACGAATATGATTATTTTCCGGTGACTTATCAGTAACTTATCACAGGTACTGGGGAATACACTTTAGACAATGCCCCCTAGTGGGTGATTCCTAGTGAATTGCCCCAGTGAGTCTCACTAAGAGGCAGGTCAGTTCTCGCGGAAGCATATCGCATCCCTACCATTGATTCTTTTTGTTGGCGAATTTTTGCCAATCTTCGCCAACAAGTGATTTTCCACGGAAAAAGATTTTGAGAATAAATTCGCCAAATTTTGAGGGGAAAAAATTGTAAACTACCAAAATCTTATGATAAGTTCCAGTACGTAGCCAAGAATATAGAATGATTCTGATCACCACTTTGGGTACATCACAAAATGCTTAAGAAAAACACTGATCCATAGGGCATGTGCCTTAACCTAAAGGTCCATATGTAGGTCATAAACTAGCGAAGGTCGGTCGTTATAAAGCATCGTTGAGTAGGAAATATCAGAATCCGCATGCTTCCCCCATTGAACACAACTTGAAAACCTGCCAAAACCGCAAGCGAAGTATGGACTTAAAGTTACGTGGTCCCCTCGCAACTAGAGTCGTGTAGACTGCGAATTCTCCAATTCCTTTCATGAGTGCCCTAAGTAGATGGTAGATGAACTTAGCTCGGTCAATTCGAGAGGAACATGGTGGTGTTGTAACTGGGTGCATTAGCTGCAGGGGAACAGAGAACGGTATGGGTTGCAGGAGGAAGAAAAGGGCGAGGGCGGGATGATCATGTTGGATCATCACCTTGAGATTGATCAGAAACCAACCACCGAGTCGATAGGTAGCTGCGCCGCCCTTCAAAACGGAGGGCGAATCCCATCAATGCCGCCAGCGACCCGCTAGCCCACTATATTTAGCACTTAAAATAAATTCTCATCCACATGAAGCTTAGATGTTAATCAACTGCCTAGCGCTATACCTGAGGGTGGGACCACTACCCAGTTCATGCGGCCATCCATTCTGAGGCGGGCCCCAAAACAGACACACCCCACTTCCCCTCACCCCCACAACGCCATAAACCATCCCCCCTTCTCTCTTTTCGCAGCACGATTTCGCACCTGAATCCCAGTTGGGGATAGCCAATTTGCAGAGGGAGCGTACTGTGTGCAGAGTGATCAGTCCCTGCGAGAGAGGGGGTGGCCTCCACTGGCCAGCATCCGTCAGTGGCAAACATGCAGTGTCCTGCCCCTGCGGCTCATCATATTGTGGACCATCGGTTCAGTTTGAGTGTCAATATTGCTTGTGCTGAGAGCAGTGACAGAAGAGAGTGAGCACAGTTGCTTATGTACGCTTGGGTTGTACTTCGGCAGGCGTGCTCACTCTCTTGCTGTCACTCCTCTCGCCCTTTGTCTCCTCTGCCTGTGTCTGAAAATTCTAATGAAATGAACTAAATGCTAGTTAAACATTTTGCAGCAAGTTCCATACATTTCCTGGTACAGCTCTAGTACAGCTAGTAGATGAATTATACTTCTTATACCTTGCTTGTGACTCCTTTTGCTGCAGGTTAGTAATTGCTGCTTCCTGATCAGCTAGACGATATTGCGATCGGCTCTTTTCCTTCCGGATATGGATGATACAATTCGCCTCAACGACATATTTGGCTGGCGACCGATTCTCGAGATTTCCACTGCACTCTTGAAAATGGGGCCCTTGGCCGATGGAGAAGGCTTCACTTGATCAAAAGGTACGTGCTGAAGCTAGGTGACTAAATTCCACCAGTAGATTTTTGGCCATCAGTACGTTCATAACTACAGCAGTCCAATATGGATTTCCATCAAGCTTGCTGCTAGGCTAGCTAGTGAGAAGCACAAGTTTTTCAAAATGTCTCGGACCAGCTCCTGAAAGCTTACAAGAGCATATTACTTGAGAGATTAAGTTCAATATTGAGACGTGAAATCCTTCCTAATTTGTACCCCGTACCGCCGATCGGGCAACTGCACTTCGCGCAATAGGAATCAATTTGTATCGCTGTTCAGTGCTCCAAGAAACTCTTTATATATAGATGTGTTGAATGTTGTGAGCGGGCATGTCGGTATGATTAGAAGAAAGGTGCGTGTTCCCGCGTATACGCTTGAAGAGAACATATGTCAGCTAGTAGCTCTGAACCGGTCCGCTTTGAAGATTTTGATTTACTTGATATATGGTCTGCACGAGAATGTTTTGAGACGATCTGTTTTAATTCTTCCAGACTCGCTGCTTTTTACTTTGAGGGTTTCAAGCAAATAGAGTATAAACCACAAGCCTTCTTCATGATCGAGAGACTATTCACCAGAGGATCAGGGAATTAGGTTCAGTCTTCTGAAGTCGAGATGAGTACCAATATAAGCACGTCTTCGAGAAACAAGATATAAGCTTTTCTTTGTCAATTGGTGTTTTTGAAAAATCAGCAGGTTTGATCCGCCATCGTGATCATGTGGAAGCTCAAAGCAAATATATATGTTATTTTTTTCTGCTACCTTTTAGCTGCTAGAGCGTGTTATGATATTTCATTCATGATTAGAATGTTGAACTTACGTGACTTGAACAAAATTGCTCGATCGGAAGTTGAATCTTGATTCCAAAAACCTCAGTACCTATGATATTCTCGTTTCGTGATACTCGAAATTCTGATCTATATGGCTTTGAAAATTCTGACCTCACAAGTATTCGAAATTTTTTGTGCTTTGAAAGCAACATCTTGTGGAGCAATTAGTACAGAATATAATCTACATAGCCAATCAAACTGGAGTCGACAGTAGTGATGAGTGCTCCCCAGGTAGACTGTGGATCCAGGTTGCACCCAAGGTGTCTTACAATGAACCATTTTTGCAGGATCACGGTCTTACAATGGTTTGTCCAGATTTTGAGCGGATTATCTAGAAACACTTATCTAGAGACAATGGATTTTCCAGACATTTAGATTCTAGAGACCCACCTTCTCTGTGAAGCTGATGATCAGTAAGTAGTCGTGGCAGCTGGTCACTGCTATGTGTGATGAAGGTGCTGACGGTCTGATCACTAATTTCTACGCTAAAGTTCATAAGGTTATGACTTCACTTTTATTGGACCACGTTACTTTCAAATTGTTGTTGTGGAAATTTCTATAACGATTTAATAAATTTACTTTGGTTTTTCAAGAATGGTTACAATTGCATACCAGTCTATATTTTTGGTTTGAATTGTGACGCATTCAAATTGTGTTGTCCAAATATCCTTGAGCCAGCTCATGATCTCATCTTTAGTTCCTTGCTTCAAATTTCTTGATTACCGACCCCTACCAATTTAGAGTAGTCCTATGAATGCATTGTAATCAGTGCTGCATAGTAATTTAGTTGCTCTTTGGATCTAGATTCTATCACAAGAGTGGTACTAGTATTGAAGACTTCAGAAGGTAATCATTTATCATATCACCTACCACGCAGCTTCCCCAACTATTGTTTGGACATGGTGTCGGCCAGTTCTTCCAAGCCATGTAGAAAATTAGTGGTATTTGATGTTGTGTCCTTTGGAATGACTCAGTTCACTATGGGTCAAGCATATCATCATGTCAATAATTGGCTGGCGTCCATATGCAGGACAATTATGCATTGTAATGTGGAGAGAGGATGGCATTCAAGCTGATGTTATCATTATGTTCCTGGACCCCAAATTTAACATCTACACATTTAAATTTTAGAGTATTTCAAACTCTGCAACCAGTCTTCTTGGTGTTTGGTAAACCTGAAATGGAACAAGTCATTAGCACAGTAAATACTAGTTTCCCATGATCCTTTTGAAATAGAGGACCTCAAAAGAAATTTAAAGCAATTCAAATCATTTCAAAAGAATCAAAGGCATAATGTATTTAAGTTGGTTTTAAGAAAAGGTCTAGAGCTATTGACATACTCTTGTAAATAGATTGTTTTATATTCAGTTCTAAATACTATCACTATATTTTGAAGGTGAACCAAAAATAATAGAAAGAAGGATGTTGTTGGACAAAGAGGCATATTTTGGAACAAATTCTAAACTTTGTGTCACCGAAAGCAAATGAAATCAAAATTTAAAATCTATATTAGTTGCCAAGTTATGCATTCATGCTTTTTATCACATAAATATAAATAACTTTTGTTAAATGCACATTTTCAAAATCTATAATCTTTAGGGTGAAAAACACTTTTTGAGCCACATGTGCTTAAATGGGTTATAAAATCATTGAATTTCATTAGTTCAAGTCCTTTTGCCTTTCTAATTATCAATGTTAGAATCCTTTCCAATTTTTAGAAAGAATGGTGCACATTTGGTAAAAAAAATAACGTTTGAAAAAAACAAGGATTATCCACTTTTGAGGTTTTAGTGCTTTGAACATGCAAAAACATTTTTTATTTGTGTCAAGCTTTGAACATTTAAACTTTGCAATTGATGAAAAAAAATTTCAAACAACACTATGATAATCCAAACTATTATGCTTCACTCAAATGATTTTTCAAACATACAAAAATGTGGTTTTTAAGGAATGTCCACTCACTTGAGTGTTTCCTTTGATTGTGTTTTTACCCATATGTTTTCAAGTATCACATTGGGATCTTAATAGGTTATACATTGATTGAATATCATGATTCAAGTGATACATTTAATGGGTTAAACTAATATAATCATCCTAGGAAGTGGTTGTTCACGATATGTTTTGAATTCAATGATTACATTTTTAGAACCAACTAAAAATTGGGGTTTTTTAATGTTCATGAATGGAAATCCAAGTGTGATCACAATCAAATAAGCCAATGATGACAAAGGGTTGAAAGCATGGTTAAGTGTTTCAAAAGTGGCATTTGAAAGTCCATAATTTAACACTAGTGATTTTTTTGTAGTTTTATCAATTATCAAACCATAAATCCTACAATTATCTTTTATGTTTTTAATCATAATTATTAATAAACCAACCTATGCATATCCCTAAACATGCGTTGATAAAAATATCCGTGCAAAAGATTAAAAAAAATAATTTGAAAAGAACTTTCAAGGATAAAATTTATAATAATCACATCATTTACAATTTTGAAAAATTAAAAACATATATATATATATATATATTTGTTTAAAAATGTATAGATCTTTCCAGATTTTATGTTTTGTTTTGAAAAACATTTATCATAAGTTCAAATTATATATGATTTGTTATCTTGTATCATAAAATAC
>Ga0116230_10006961_pt1 | contig 11181 bp, 11 predicted proteins | sample S1TSphfallax_3_FD_88678 | JGI IMG/M metagenome (GOLD analysis project Ga0116230, IMG submission 88678) | Host-associated microbial communities from peat moss isolated from Minnesota, USA - S1T2_Fd - Sphagnum fallax MG | ecosystem: Host-associated > Plants > Peat moss > Unclassified | place...
ACAACACAAATGCAGCAACAAAGACAAGAAGAAATATTAACGAAGGTCACGTCTTTGATCAGTTATAGAACTCGTGCTGGTTCAATTATCACAAGCACAATCGGCAATCCACAAAACCGGCAAAAAACAGAAAAAAAGATATTACAGAGAACGACAGAAGCACACTTGAAAGTACAGGAGCTCCTTAACCGAGGCAAATTCTTTACTGTGAAACGAATACCAGTAGCATTGACATGTAAACCTCAAACCAGTCGAGAATTGAAGAAGAGAAGAAGAAGAAGAAGAAGAAAAAAGGTAAGGAAAAGGTAGGGTTCGCAGCTGCACTGATTGTCCTACTCGGTGCACATGCAAGCAAACGACCTCCAGACGACAAAAGTTACAGGAAAAGAGGCTACAGGGAAGCAAGAAACGAAAATGTTGGTTTCTTCTGCAATGTGAGTTCAGGAGATTTTGGAGTGGTGAATAGATACCGAGCGGGCAGCGACGATCGGGGGCTGGTGATAACGGAGCTGAAACCAGCTGCTGCAACGCACAGAAGCCCCGCTGTGTGCAACGCTTCGCTGCAACAATAGCCCACTACGGGAAAGGACGCTTTGGGGGAAGGGTAGGGAAGGTAAGGCGGGGGAAACAAAAGGAAGAAAAGAAGAGGACGATGCACTCGATGCCGTCCATTCTGAATAAATTCATCCATCCACTGGACGCAATCCATTTTGAATCATACCCGAACCGCTGGATCCGTTTCATATAAAGAAACTCATCCATCCACTGGATGCAGTTGTTTTGAATGAATAAATCAACTGGTTCCATTTGCCATTAAACCCTAATCTGTTGTTATCATTCCCGCCACCCACCATCACAAATGTCCACACATTCATTCATTCATTCATTCATTCATGGCCCTGCCATTAGCTCAGGCCAAAAACGGTGACAAGATAGTGGGGGGTGTGGCCTTCCTCCAGTTTTTTTTCGCTAGAAGGGAGTCAAGGTCTTTTCTTTTTCTTTTTTTTTTGAGAGAGAAAACTCTGCAAAAATTTTATTTATAAGTAAGTAAGTAAGTAAGTATAAACACTTCCAAAAATGTTCGAAGGAATAATGGAAAAAAAATGGGGAGAATTTAAAGGGTGTTAGGTTACCACCAACTACATGTCAAAATCTCTCCATCTCAACCATCAAGTGCATGTAACAAGTTAGCCATGATGATGGGGTGTGTCTTGAAGGGGCAGAAGTTGAGAAGTAGGTAGACCTACCACTATTGTCCAACTTAAAATGGACGATGTTCATTTTACAATGTAATTGAATTTTTTTGACAAAAAAAAAAATTCATGCTAAAACAAAAGAGTCCTTAGGCCTTTTGAAGCTCTATGCGCACAATTGTGTAACATTCTTTAGCTTGAGTTACATGGAAGGTAGCAAATTTTTGAATTACGCAAGATCAAAGAAATAAATCCACTTGTGTTAAGTCAACAATGACAATGTTAAATAAAGTGCAAATTTCATCTTTAGTGAAAATGTCAATTTGTCAACGAGAGGAGTTGAACGTTACTGAAGGAAACATATATAATTATTTTCATCCCACATGGAAGTTAGCATCTCGCACAATGACAACAAAAATGTCGTGAATTGCATCATGGGTTTTAGTGCATTCGTTACCATAGGCATAAGGTAAGAAGTGGATACCCATAGGGTTGATGGGATGTGTGCACATGCATCAAAGGATACATGCAATTAAAGGATGTGGTAGTCCAAGGTATGTTTAATGCATTGTCCAATTTTGGAAAAAATAACAAGTTGCTAAAAGCATAATGTCTTTGCCTTAACATTCAAGAATATTATTCCCAAGTGTTATATGAAATGAAATATGTAGGTCATTATTCTTTCATCATTATTTTTGTTTTATTATTATTGTCAATATCTTTTAAAACAAAATTATTTTTTACCTATGTGATAGTATTGTCAAATGTAATCTAAGAATTTGAATGCATAATATATTGGTTTATGGCCAATCCAATAAGCTTCAACAACTCTTGACATGCATTGTTGAATGGGTGCATTTGTCCATACGTGATCAATATGGGATCCATAAATTGTTGTAATTTCTTTAAATTGAAGTTCCATTGAATATTGGTCCATAAAACTTTTGAGTTCATTTGGTTGTGTTGAATTTTGATCAAACATGTTAATATTGAAATCGCCAATTATTATTGTGGGACAAGAAATTGGCATTAGATCCAAAAACTTTTGAAGGTGAATTATGAACATTGACAAGAATAATGTTGAAGGTTTGTATATTGTTATTGTATGAATAGCCTTTCTTGTATTTGCATTGAATGTTGTTGCAATATACTTAACCCCTAAAAATGTAAAAGTTTTATGTGATGATAAGGTTGTGAAATTGTCATATATAATCATTGTACCGGTTCAACCATTTACATTAATCATAGAATGTGTTCTTGTATCAATATTCAAAGATGTATTATTAGACATTAATGTGCTTCATTGAGGCACAATATGTGAGTTGTTTTGAAATTGTAATATGAGAAAACATCATATTTATATAATAATAATGATCTAGTATTGAGAGAATAAATTAATACATGTGAATCACAAAATGTATGTGGTTTGAAGACATCCCATCGTGCAATGGTTTGCAATCAGTGCATATCCATGGCAACACTTGGATCAACTTGAAAAAAATTCATTTGCAAAGGTTATAAAAGGAAAAGATTTTCCTTTTTTTTTAACACAAGAAAGTGTTGGATATGTCAAACCATGTTTATAAACATTAGTAAGATCAAATATTAAATAATCAAGTGTTAATCCTTGTGCTCGATGTATAGTGCGTGTTATAACCAATTGAATGGGAAATTGTGTTCTTGTTATAATGTGAGAATAATTTGAATATCTTTGGATATGCGTTATATTAGTGTCCATGTAGGAAGTATTTCATGTTCATATAAATGTGCATTCTTTAATCTTATGAATTGAGCACATTTGGGATTATTAAATATTATCCATATGACTTCTTGTGAATTGAATATTTTAGTTGATCTTTTGAATATTCCATCTGCACCATTTTACAAAACCATCATGTGTTCCATAATTTCTAGCACAAAGTTCAACCAACATTTTTTTTTTTACTTGAACCTCTAAGTGTAATCATGTTGTGAAATTTGCATCATTTTGTAATTGAAATGATTGAGAACATGTATCATGATGTCTATTTTATGCACACAATATATATTTTTAATGAAGGTGACATAAAAGATAATATACTTGAGTGAATCTTAATTTTAAGGTGGAATTATTGATACAAAATTTGTTTGTTATATCTTTTAAAGTGGAAGACGGAAATGTAATCAATAAATTTTCTAATTGTTCATTATGCATGGGTTTCCAATGGAAATGTTTAGGTTTTTCAATCACATTTTCATGTGATACTTCAATTTTTTGCTTTTGCGAGTGCATATTATCATCAATTTCATACAAAGAAAGAGATCATTTTTGACCTCATTGTTTAATGGACATTGTTGTTGGTTGGTTGGTATGTTTTGTTTGTGGTAACATGTTTTGGTCTACTTACCATGAAACATTGTTAAAAATGATTAGTTTATAATGCCCATTTTTAGCATTTACCATGTCATCATGATAAAGTAATTATAATGTGTTATTGCTTATGAAATCATCACCCATTCGAAAGAATATCACACAATTTGTTTTTGACCAAACATGGATGGGCCTATGTAAATAATTTGCCAAACAAAATATGGTACAAATATCATCCCATAAGCCTCCAAAATTGGCACTTATGTTCATTTTTTGAATATAGGTTTGTAAAGAATTTATACCATGATCTTCATACAATAATCAAACATTGAAATGAATATGAATCAATTCTTGAATTTGGGGGTTAATGGGTTGTTGAAGGGATTGTGCAAAATGGGTTATGCATTGAATTTGGAGTTGAAGTGAAGTTTGGGAATAATGAAGTAAAAATGCTAAAGAATCAAACAAACAATCACCATGTACAAAAGGATAATTTTGAATTCGTTGAAGATGGTGACCATGAAGCACAAGATCAATGTTCATTATGAGGTCAATAAAAATAAAGGAAAATAAAAATATTCTTGTGTTTATGTAACTTGATTAATGGGAGAAGCTTAATGTTTTTCAACAAAAATACAATGACAAACCCAAAATAAAGTTTAAAATCAATGGTTAGAAAACTACTTAAATGTTAATTAACTAATGTGCGAAGCAAAATCAAGAAAAAGAAAAGGGAAAATGTTGAGGGGTAAAAGGAAAAAAGAAAAAAAAGCCTAGTCCATAATGTTAGCTAAGTAATCCTTGAGAAAAAACAAAAAAATAAAGAGAAAAGAAGGGGCAATGGCCCACTATTAACTAGCTATTGATACATTACCAAATGCATGATACAACAAAATGCCATTAATTTGGAGATTTCAATTTCACAAAATAATTTTGAATTCTAATAATGATATAGATTTTGGGCAAGATAATGGAATATTGGCAAACAAAATAATTGGGGCAATAAAAAAACCCTAAATAATAAAGATAACATGGAGTGAGGTATATGGTGGTATATGGTATGTGGTATGTGGAATGTGATATGTTGGTATGTGGGTGTGTGGAATGTGATATGTGGTATGTTGATATGTTAGTTGTGATATGTGGTACGTGGTACATGGTATGTGGGTATGGATATGTGATATGTATGTGATATGTGGGTATGTGATATGTTGGTATGTGGTAGGTGGTATGTTGATGTTGATATGTTGGTATGGTGATAGGTATTGAAAATGTGGATGTTTTTGTCAATTTTTTGGTAGTCACAAGTGAACTAAAAGATCAACAATAAAGAAAAAATATGATCATATTGAAACTTTAAAGGTGTGACCTTACAATATGTAGTAAAGACCTTTGTACATACAAAAATAGTGAACTACATAAAAAATACAAAATATCTCAATGAAAGCAAAATCCCAAAAAAGTTCAAACATAAGAAAAATTTCCAACAACTTCTCTAATTATGAACTAGCTTGATCCCTTTTGGTTATGAAAGGATTTTAAACCCAAAGAAACATTTAAATGTTTGAAGGAGGGAGGAGTCAAAAGAAACAAGGGATTCTATGAAAGTGGAAAAAGGAAGTGTGCATCATAATAGATACAATGACCATTGCACGAATCAATGAATTAAAATTCCAAAGGCTATTTAAACATCACCCATTTTAGGAAAAGGTTGACATGTTAAATATTTTATAACATGACATTTTTTATGAATGATGATGTTAATGATGAGGTGCCCAATGGAAACCCCAAAATTTTAATTCTTTTAGATGGGGTGTTAAATTGGGATGGCATGTTGAAGTTGGGTGGCAAGCCAAAGGGGGACCATGTTACACATTTTAATGGTTGGATATAAAGACATACCATATATAATTTGGTTTGGAAATGTTCATAACCAAATGATATAATTGAAAAAGGGCCTATGATATGAGTATCATCGATAATGGATGGAAATAAAGAAAAGGGTAAGTGATTAGTTGTAGAATCTAAAGCCCTAAAATGAGCTAAAACAAATAATGCCCCTCCTAGGGGATCACTTTAACGAATTCCCATGGTAGATGGGATGACTATGACATCACCTTCATGAGTACAATGATTGTAAAACAAGGGAGATTCAAATGCATAGAATGCACAAACAAAGGGGATGAGTTGTATGATGTCCCCACTTATTTCATGAAGTTCTTAAAATATGACCCTTTTTAACACTAAATTGAAAGCATTTGTGACATCCAATTAGAAAACAACCTAGTTAGGGTGAAGGTCTAGAATGCACTTGATGCCAAGGATTATTGTTTCACATCCATCCTTAGTTGCAACTCCAAATTGGTGCAAAGACAAATGTGTTAAAAAACATCCAAAAATTGAAAATATAAAATGTCGCTATGAGTTGATACAATGTTTCCCTGACTATAATGGGACGAATTCCATTTAAAGGTTTGGTCATGATTAAAGAGGTGGGCCATTTTAAGGACATGTGCAATTTGACATGGAATGTGACATTGTGTGATATGAAAACAAAATTAAAATAATTGAAAAAATCCACTTGTTAAATTTTTTAGGTCAAAATAGTTTTGAAGGTGTTCGAAAAACATCCTAGAAGGACCACTTGTCAATAAATGTGGCATGCATTAAAATGCAAGCTTAAAGGAATTAGATGAAAGTTCAAAAACCTAGTTTAGTTCCTAGTCTTTTAGGAGAAGTAAGAAATAGCCATCCAATTCATGATGTAATGTGGTGAGAGCTAAGGTGGCGTTGGAAGATGTGGACGTAAGGGAAAATAATGCCAAAATGCAAGTTGTTCAAAAATATTCCCTTGCACGTCCAAGAGTTAAATTGTGAAAGAAATATTTATGAACTAGAGGATCATGTTGGGGAATACACACTGAGCTCGGATTGGCCGCCAAAGCATGGGCCAACAACAAGAATTTTTCCAACAAGTTTTTATAGTTGCCTACTAAAAAGTGCTTAAGTTGGATCCGATTTTCCTTATGCCTTGTTGCCTCGCCATGGGGGGACAAAATGAAACACCATTGGGGTAACAAAACAAACAAATATCAAGTTGTCACATCATAGGGGTCCTATGCTAATTTATCCAATGGAAAATGAAATGCCATTGTTCATCACATTATAAAGTGGTAGGGATGTGATTGTATAATTGAAAACAATGAAAGCCTAAACGGAAGGACCTAAAGACATTCAATGTCAAAACACAAGCCTAGGTTTATGTAAACGAGGTGGGAGTTGGTGAAAGTATTAAGCCAAAATGGTCACGGGGTTTCGATTAAATGAATTGGATGCCTGATAAGAACGTTAATAATAGGCTAACCCTTGATTGGTAAATTGACAATCACAAGTGAGGCAAGAGACTTTAGGTGGAGGTTGCGGGCATGTTGGGAAATGGGGTTAGGGGGTCTAATCATGAGCAACCATAAGGACTAATAGAGTGGAAGGGGGAAAAAATCCTACATGTGCATTATGAAGTGGGTTTTGGAAAGTGTAGGATTACGGCCCATTCACATGAAGGCTAGGGGCCGATAAAGGGAATTAGTAGGTGGTGTGTGGTTTCTTAGAATAAGATGGGGAATTAATGGATGGTTCATGGTTTGCATGGGAGATGGGGTGGAAAATAGGTTTATGGTGGCACATGATAGGGCAAAATGGCGATGAGAATTACGAAGTTCAATGAGACATGATGAACTAAAGGACAGGGATGTTTGGTGCCCATGAAGAAAGAAGCTTACTAAGAGCACATGCCCCACTTTCTAAAGACTACTTACTGTTACAAGGCAATCCTAAATCTACAAAGCTATGCACACAAGACTAAGTGGATCAAAAGAAAAAATATAAAAAATTGCTTAGGGGTCCTTTGTTAGGGCATTATGCTAAAGCTAAACCCTAACTTCGCCATAGTCTTGGGTGTCATCATCATTACTTTATTGGGTTCGACATAACCTATACACACTAATGTTCACTCCTTGTCCATAATCATGTAAGACCCGAAAGAAACAACATCGTGTAAAAGTGATTTTAGTGGATTGGTTGCCTTCTTCACAAGAAACCCAATCCATTTCAAAAGTTATTTATAAGAAAGTTTCAAGTGTTACCTAATTTTGTGTTGGAAAGCTTGATGTGTCCTCACACATTTCTAAGACCCACCATGGTGCTTTTAGTTGGGTGACCCAATGAAATATGTATTTTATGTTGCATTTATCTTTATCCGTCTTATAAATGCCCATTGGTACCAAGTATTATAACTCTCAATTGCTTTCCCTTGTTGCCTTGTTCCCACAATCCACCTATGAACCAAATACAAAAAAAACCTTTAGAAAAAAAACCTTTTTAATTTAGGCCTTAACTTTTTTTTTTTCCTTTTATAATAGAACAGAGCCACCTTCAACTCCTCTTGTGTTTTTTTAGCATTTCATTGTGACATTCATTGTCCTTATAGTTATCCTTGCACTAAAGAAATAATTTTTTTTAAAAACTACCATTTGCAACTATTTTCCAATTGCGAAAGACATTTGATAATAAAAAATTGAATGTTGATGAAATGAATTTACTTTGTTATGAATGAAAACTTGACATTCATGCATGCCTTCATTACTAAATGAGTGAAGTTGATTACATGAACTATGATATGGAATATTGTATTTTTCTAATTAATCATCTTAATTTTTCAAAATATCTTGTACTTTTGGGGTTGGTTGTTGGATGTGATGAATAATATGAATAATAGTGATGTGTATATGAATGAAATTTGATCTTGATGTATAAAATGATAAAAATAATAACAGTCTTACATATCTTACATTGTGAATTATAACTTGTAAAAGGTTAGGAATTAGAACATGCTAGGTCAATTTCATATGAAATATTTTAACCTTTAACACTAAAGTGCAAAGTGTGGAAATATATCAATGTCTTATAGTTTTTCATGCAAAAATATTGAAGCATATCATCATATGTAAACTACCAACTATGGTTGGTGAACATATATTGTAATACTTTTACCATTTTGGTAGTTTGTTGTCGAATACTTAATAAAAATTTAAATACTAACTTCGGCACTTGGTTTTTTAATTCTACAATTTTTGATAGTAATGATTATTATAAATAAATAAACATGTTGTTGTTAGAGTTATGGAATAGTCTAGTGGGTCTAGATTTACTCACTTTCAAGTTGTGAACCTGGAAGGTTTAGGGTTCAAACTTCATTGTCAAAGTTTTGATTTTATTAAAAATTTTACACAAATAATAAGTAAAATTCAAAAGTTTGGCAAAACCAAAAAATATTTTACTTTATGCCAAAATGGTATAGGTACTGCGGTATAACTTTTGTTGATTTACCTCAATCTCAACCACCACCTAAAGTTTCATATAAAAATAACACCCATGACCCCGCTTTTGAAATATATTTCTACATTTTTATACGCTAGGACATGTATTAATATTTCAAAAATACAACCAAAGTATTAATATTCTATGCAACCAAAGTTTTGAACAAATAAAATATTCACAAAATGCACAAGAATAAATTGGAATCTGGTGTACACCTACCTAATAAAGATCCACAACTGAAAATGATATTTGTAATGACATTTTTTTAGGGACCCCAATATGCTTATGCCCCAATTATGGTTATGCAAGTTTCAAAAATCACTAAAATTATTATCCATGTATAGGAAATTTTGTTTCAAAATAGCATTGGATGAATGTTAATTTTGTAAAATTGTGATAAAATTTAAGTAAATGTGTAAAACCTTGCTAAAGATGAATAGATGCTTAGTTAATGGACATTGAAATTTTGGTCACTTTAGTGTTTATGGATGCACCTACTTACCATATTTTGGGGGTTAAGAGTTAAGACTTGAAGGGAGGTTGCAAATTGGATTTTTTTTAATCCAATAACAAAAAAGTGACCTCCTCCACAGAGAAAATTACAGTTTAAACTTACAATTGTTAAAAAGTGTTCACTTGATAAAAGATAGTAATAAGCTTTATAGTGTGAAAAGTTACTTAATTTTGTTTATTCACAAACTGAATGAAATTTCCCTTTTCTGTACTAGGTATGCAAGTAGTTAGAAACTCATGACTCACCTTTAAGCTCTAATGCTAATCTTGCATGAGGAATCAATTTCAACACATATCAATTCAATCATCTGAATGATACTACGCACATCCAAAAGTATTATTTAATTTTCATTCATGCAAACTTTGGTTTTTTAAGTTTTTTTTTTTTTGGTCATAGGTTGGATATACATAGAAAAACATAGGATGTATGGTGGCATTGACTGGTTAGTCAAATGCTGCACCTGAGAAGGTCCATGGAAGGCAACAAACCTTTCTCAGTCTAATGTGAATTTTGAGTAATTTTGCAAAAAGAATTGCTTCTTACATGCCTTTTTAACCCTTAAAAAAAGTACAAAATATAAACTGGCCCTTGCAATTACCCTTTCTAAACTAAGTTTTTACCTTTCACAAAATGGTCTAGTTAATACCTAGCTCTCCAAAAAAGGTTCTTTCAACTTGGCCTTTTATGTGGAAAGAGAGGGGCCCTCCTTTTAAATTCCACCCCTGAAAAGCACTATATTAGGAGAGAATGCAGAAATTCAAACTTTACTTTTTTGACCTTTGTTTCTTTCTTTACACAAAGCTAGATAGAGTAGGAAACTATATACTCTCATTGGTAGTGTAAAAATTACAAAAATGAAAATTACCCATTTGTCTACATATTGTAAGAACCATTGTGACCGGTTATGGGGTGGCCGGACGGCAACCTAATTATGGCTACTGGGTTTGAAAATCGGGTTGTTTGGTTTAGGGGTTTAAGAAATTAAACCTGCTAAAAAAACGGACTCAAGGAAGGTGGCCAATTTATGATTTTGGGGACATGACCTTGGAACGGGGATGGAAATGGTGGGGCGGGAAGCCAAGCAGGCAACGGCTGGAATTCGGGAGGTAGGAGTGGCGATTTTGAGACACAGGAGGTGGTCAGCTTTTGGACTCTCTGGAGTGGTTTTTTTTTAGGCAGCTGCTTAGCTTGCCGCTGAGTTTTTTTTCCGCTGCGCCAGTAGCCAGCAGAAGCAGATGCAACTCGGATCAGTAAGCAAAATCTTGAGAAAGTAGCAGAGCTGTAGTAGGAACAAGAGGCAGCTTGAAGTCGATTTTGCATGATGAGCTAGGATTGGAGAGGGATCGTTTGAAAGCTGGTATCGAGCTGTCTGTGGATTTTGAGGTCCTTGTACGTATTATCGTTTTAATGTATGCAGTCCTGAAGATCCGAGTCAGGAAGAGTGCGGTCTGATTAGTGTTTTGCTGAGGGAAACTGGTCTGTGGTGATGTCAAGCATTTGTGTGCCATGAGTCCCGGGTCTGAAAGGACTAAGGTGTGTGTGTTGTCTGGTTAGTGGTAGATCGACTGGGGACGAAAGGCGCTTAGCCTCTGTAACTCTCGTAGATGCAAATGAAAGCTCTGGGGTTCCTGATCAGAGCAGCAAATGTTACAGGAATGAAGAGTCTGTGTGTTTGAAGGTCCATGTGCATACACAACTTGGGTCCTGATCAGGACCCAAGACTGAGAGGAGATCAAGGGCCGTGAGTA
>Ga0116230_10006962_pt1 | contig 11180 bp, 8 predicted proteins | sample S1TSphfallax_3_FD_88678 | JGI IMG/M metagenome (GOLD analysis project Ga0116230, IMG submission 88678) | Host-associated microbial communities from peat moss isolated from Minnesota, USA - S1T2_Fd - Sphagnum fallax MG | ecosystem: Host-associated > Plants > Peat moss > Unclassified | place: USA...
CCCTACACATGAAACTGAAACTGGGACACAGCAAATAGCAAACCACTTGGACCAATCATAATAATGGGGATAGCAAACCACTTGGACCAATCATAATGATGGGGACAATAAGAAAGACAGAGCAGCAGAAGTCACCATCATATTTATTGCACTCTTTGCTACAAGTGCCTTGGTGAAGAGCATTGCTGGCGCCATTTACCAGCCACTACAAAGTGTACAAATTACTGCTTAACCAACCAAAACCATTTTCGTCCGAGCCAAACCGGCATATTTTGACATTTCTTCATCCAATTTTACTGTGCACGAATCGCATACTCAGCACCGCTGGAGATGCTCTAAGGAATGGCAGTTCAATAATTGAACTCGATGACTTTGAGTAGGCTACCTACCACAAGTTGATCATGGAAAGCATTCCAGGATTTAGGGTTTGGGATTTACCCTTCAGTACATGTCTCTTCATCATGCTCGAACATGTGTAGGTATCCAGAACCCTAAACACAGGCTGCCCACGCTCACACCCCGGAAACTAAGTTCCTCGCGGAGTGTTTTTAACCAGTGTTGGGTGAGTACCTGGATTGACAGGTTAGAATCGTCAGCTTTCAATTCGGGTTAGTAAGAACCAAATGGAAACCGGGTCTGGCTTTTGGAACAATCGGTTGCAGAAACAGAACTGGAATTTATTGGTTCGAAGAAGAAAGAAGAACCGCCGCCCCAACATTGGTTCTTTACTTTTTACCAAGAGCTTGGGTGGTATATAGAGCTTGCTGCACCTGGTATCAAGGATCCTATCAGGGTATCAATCACTCGAGAATCTTGTCAATAGTACAAGGATACCAGTTGGGTTTTGTACAGGGGAAGCCACTGCTGTCAGCGCCTCGCCTTCCGCCTCGTACCAGTGCAGAGCCCAAAGTTATACGGGTGCAAGACACGGACTGACAGCACTGCCTTCTTCTGCTGCTCATCGCAACCAAGGACAGATGAGCAGCAGCTTCCAAATTTAAAGAATTCTAGTGCTGAATCTGCGCCGGAGTGGAAAATTGCGCCTTGTGACGCGCCTATCAAATACACTCAAAGATGAATCTGAGAGGTTGTTCATTTTACGTTATTTAGTTGTTCTGTCTTTGTAAGAGTTTAGTAGTAGCACTGTACATCTATCCATGAAGGAAGATAGTCTTCTTTGTTTTGTTTTGTAGTTGTGAGATCCACTGAACCGGGATGCTTCAGATTGTGTTCTTGGTGTCTTTCAAAAGCTCTCGAACTCGACCAGGAGAGATGGTGCATGGGCTAATTTTTCATGATGTTTGGACTTCCTGTGCAAAAGTTCTTGAATATTGAATGATTTCCTCACTAAGACTTAAATTAAAGCGTCGCTGAAATTTTCAGAGGAATTGGAATGTGCCTTTGGTAATGTGCCTTTGGTGTTGTCAGAAAGATCTTGATGAGCCAAAATTTAATGGAATTTATTTGGTAAGATTTGGATTCAGAGTGTGGGAGATATTGATTTTTAAGTGATTTCTGCCGCTGAAAATTTTTTTAAATTCCAAAAAAACCAGGTTTTGAACGGAAAAATCAGTTGAGGACGTCGTAATACTTGGGCCGATGGCAGAGGCCACACTAGTCCTAATGATAGTGTTCAATTTTGGCTGAAATATTTATTATTTTGAAAGTTGTATCCAACAGCCCCAATTTTGGACATTGTTGTACTTTGGACGGTTTTGCAACAAGGTGCCAAATAAATAATTTGGGCTTCGCGTTACTTTGCATTATCAGTAACGATCAATTGAAATAAGGTCAAAATACTAATATAAATTATTTTTTAAATAATTAGGCGCTAGCCATTGTTAATCCATGATTGTATAAATTATCTATGAAATTATTTTCATTTTCACTAATTTTAGAATATGAGATTTAATTCTCTCCTATTAAAAATTTAATATTTCTAACATCAATGATATCTTTTTTGTACTGTTATTGTCTCAAAAGAATTTTTTGAACTTTTCCAACAACCCTCAATTTGTTTTTATATTTTAAAATATTTTCAACTTCAATGTTCACAAATGTCCCCTATGTAATTATTGGTGTCTTTCAATATTGTATCCAATGTCTTTGGCCCTCAATGTTTTAATGCCCCTTTATGCTCAAAAAGAAAAAAATCATATCCAACCTAATGCCCTTAATGATTCCAACATGCATTTTCAACACCCTTTTATTGTTTTCTGATTTTTTTCATTTTTTGTCAATATTCTCATATTTTTGTTGTTCCCCATTTTTCATTATCCTTAGTGTTATTTAAGTGTGTTTTTATCGTTGACCAAGCTTATGTCATTCTTAAATTAAAAGGTTACGCCAATTTGAATTTTGAAAAAGGATGTTCAAATTTGGAAACATTTGCTAAACCAATGTCCAATCTTGGAATGTCTTTTCAAAACCTTAGTTTAACAACAATTATAGTGGTTTAAAGGTTCAAATGTTCTTGGAAAAATGGGTCAAGTTTTCACTAATTCTAAAGAAATCAAAGTTGAAAGGAGAAATATATTTATTGATTTAAAAAGGGAAAATAATTAAAAAGGGGGAAAAAATGTTTACCCATCCCAAAAAGAAGTTGGTTAGAAGGGGCAAAATAAGATGTCCACCCCCAAGTCATATATAGAAATGATATTAAAAGATTGTTAAATATGACTTCCCATTAAATATTAATAAATTTAATGTTTAGAATGAGTTTATTGATTCTAACTAATTTCATAAACATAACATTGATATAAATAATATAAACTTGTTTAACTTTGATAAAATGTTGTGATGGACTTTTTTTTTCAATGATGATTTGAATATGTTTTAAATTATGATTAAAACATGTCCACTAAAATATAACAAAAAAATTAAGATGAAACTCAATGGTGTTATGTCTTTATATTTTATTGAAATAATTTAAATGATTAATATTTATTTTATTTTTACTAAAATCATCATTATTTTGAAAATAAAAATACTCAATTATAAAAATAAATGTCAATACCTTTTATAATTATAATTATTATGGAATTTCATATCAATTTTTTTGTAATTTTTATTTTCAATACACACCAAAAAATATTACTCATGTCAAATTAAATGTTACCATTTGTTAGGACTATGAACATTATGAAAATTAATCAATATTAAATCCATTGAAAATATATATGGATGTAAAGTATGATTTAACAACTTGGGTTTGTTGTTCATTACCAGTGACATTGAACTTCATGATTATGTGTTTGGGGATTCATATATTGTGCAATGTAAATCTAGTGTGGATGTGTGTATTTCAACTAAGATCCAATGGTTGTTATTTATGAAAACGTGTTATAAACATGTGGATAAGTATCTATGTACGGTTCTTATTGCATATGTGTGTTGTTAATATCCTAATGGTTGTAACATCTTTGGAACTACAATATGTGTTTGATAATTGACTTGTGTTTAATTGTTTATTGGTTTTTATGGGTTATTTATTGACATGGACAATACAAATTATTACATTTTTATTAAATATGTTTGAGTTAGATATATTTATAAGTATTATATATGATGATTAATTCATTACATATTACACATGTAAAATTTTATTTTACTTGGTAAAATTACAACTTATTATAATCATAATTAAATATGATACACAACTTGAAAGTGTTTTGACAATTGTGACACATCAAAGTCCTAAGGGATTGCGGGGGTGGCCGCAAAAACTCAAGTATTTGGGGTACTACAAAGTGGAGGAGTACTAGTTGTTTGTAATGTGGTGTTTATCGTACATTTTAGACCACCTTGATTTAGGAATTGACTATGTTGGGGGGTTTAGGGGTGTTGTTAATAGAGGTCTGTTTACTATTTACTGTTTTTAATTTTATGTCTGTTTGGGACCAGAGAGTCCATTAGACGAAAGGTAGATCATGGAGGATAGATTGTCCTTTGGTATTGGCAGCATGCCACAAATTTGGCCAGGGTGACCGTGTTCGTAGTCTGCATGAATTTAGCAAGAGTGCTTGTGTGGGTGAGGGGTAGGGTCAAACAAAAGTGTTCCCTAACTTTCTGCGTATTTGGACAGATAAGGAGCAAGTGCTCTTCATCCTCTACCTTCCCCAAGTCGCAGCCTCGACAAAGCCTCTCTATGTATGGCACACCCTTCCACACACCTAGCATTGCCTCAAGCTGTGTGTTGCCACATCGAAACCCGGCCAGAGCTTTCCGCAGTTGGACATAGTTGATGTCACACAAGTATCTTTCACTTTCGTACAACATACCCTTGAAGCGCAAGTATCTTGTTTGCACGTTGGTCCCAGTCTCGCGGATAGTAAAGAGGTTTTCAATGAAAGCCAGTCACATATTATCCTTCAACCTTTTTACATTCAACATTATGTGGGGGAAGCTTGGAGGGGGTGGGATCCCAACCTCCTGGTTGATCGGGCCTCTTGTTGTAGATCTACCACCAATTGGCTACACTAGCCTTGCTAGACAGGTCGGATGTATGTGCGTTGACCTAGGAACTGTTCCCAACAATAGTTCAGTAGTCCCCGCTTGGAACGCATGGGTCGCTACAAGTTGAAGTGTCGTTTCCAGCGGTGATTGAACCAGAGGTAAAAAGCTTGTCACCTCTTGGGGCTGATTCTAGAGTAGCCATTTTTTCACGGATCCAGCCCAACATTTCTTTCCCGCAACAAGCATAGCGAACTCGGCTTCCCATGCCTTTCCTAAGATGCGGTCTTTAATGACCGTGCTCACACGATTATAGTACAACAATGTTTGTCCCCATGCAAAGTGTTCAAAGGGGAATTTGCCAAGTTCTGCCAGCACGATGGACGTGCTGGTAGTTTTTCGCACCCTGAGTAGGGACTTGAGGAACCCTTAGTACACTACTTCAATAGCTTCTATTTTCTTAGAGTCCACCCAAATCTCACAAGTGTAACTTGATGTGGAACGCACCAACGTGTTGAAGAGGTCACAACGTAACTTAACGTCCATAATACGTAGTTCTGCACAACGGTAGTTCAGTGCGAATAGCGAACGCTTGCTAGCAGCTACTAGATGTTCCACTGCACTATCCATGTTCGGGGTGGTCTTGAGTAAAATCCCCAAGTAGTTAAAGGTCTGTACGTGCTCAATAATGTCACCTTCAAACACAAACTTTTGGCATGGGTCAACAAAATTGAACACCATGACTTTTGTTTTTTTCACGTTCATTGTAAGTCCACGTTCAACACAGAACTACTAAAGTGTGTCTAACTGTTATTGTAGTCCCACCTCCGACTCCCGATATTAAAGCAAGGTCATCGACAAAAAGTAACAACCATACGTGCACATCTGCCAAGATCACTGCATCGCATTCTCTGTCATCTAAACACCCTTCTAGGGCATCCAAATATAGCCCAAACAATAGGGGGTTGAGAGGACAACCTTGTTTCACACCTTGCTGGCACCTGAAGCTGGAGGTGATACCCTCGCTTGGGTGGTTGATGCGTATGGTATCCTTGGCATACATCGCCTGTAAGCATCACAAGAAGCGTCCCTTCACCCCAAGGCTAGCCAACACCTACCACAACGCTTCACGCGGCATAATATCGAACGCCTTCTTTAAGTCCACAAAGCAACAATAAAGTGACTTATTTTTTGCCTTGTTCTGTTCTATCAAAGTTCACAATATGAAGAGTTGGTCAATAGTGCGGTAATCTTTGCGAAACCCAGCTTGACCTTTGGCACGCAGTCCATGTTGTTCAACCCATTCGCTCAGCCTTTTATCAAGGATAATAACGAACAACTTTGCTAGGATAGGCCCAACCGTTATCCCCCTGTAGTTGTCAAATTTAGAGGCATTGCCCCTTTAAAGAGCGCGTGGACCACCCCAATGGAAAGGGCTTTTGGAAAGCCCTTTGCCAAAAAGCAATTGAACGTTGTCAATAGTGGCATGTGTAGCAATTCTCCCACATCCAAAATGAACTCAGCTTTCATACCATCCAAACTGATTATTCGGTTTATTCCAATGTCACTTACAACAATATGGGTGGAACAAGGAGGCCATGGCTCGAAATATATTTGCTACTTGAAAAGTCCAGGTGGAAAAATGCCTATAGGCCCTAACTCCTCCCTTCTAAAGCATGTGGTAGGTGTGTACAAAAGAAAATTTTCATGATTCATATTAAATGACAATGTACATTCTAATATTTGATGTTAGTTATGTTTTAACTTGTTGCATTTTATTGATGCAAGGAATGGGGAATTATTAGATGATATAGTGAGGCACAAATCCCATGATGTGTAGTAATGTTATTCATTCAAGAGGCAAGTTACCGCATATATGGGTATTTCCATGAATCAAAAAGTCAATGAAGTGTCTTACATCAATTTCTTTATATGTCACTCTTTTACCCTTGCATATACATTTTTACAAGAGGACCATGATGGGTTTCTACCACATCAGAGGGCCTTGAAGGACCTTCATACACACCTCTAATGCTCAAGGGATTATTGCAGGCCCCCAATTAGGTGGCATGTTTGTTGTGCAATAATTGCACAATCACAAGATGTTATAATGCAAGTATCAAAGTTGATGTCAAAAGTACACCCTTGTGAGTGCTCAAGGATGATTGAAGAAAAGGGAATATTCATTGGTCCCAAATGCCCCACTTAGAAAATAATGGGTCAAGACACAAGTGTGTATTTGAAAAAATATCGGTGAGACAAAAACATCTTGACTAATAGAAACATGCAACGTTTCGATGATGAATTCGTAACCTATGATTCCTAATACTTGGAGGCAAAGAATATCATGTGGGGAATTTGGTTTTGGTGAAGCCACATTCTTCAGATGTAAACCATCAATGGGTGCTGAAAACGAGAATCTTCAAAATTTTCATCCATGAATTATAGGGAATCATGAAGACATTTTTCTAGGTGGCCTACTATGATCAATGGGTGGAGACACATGATTCAACCATCCCTTTCATACATGAAATCACTAGTATGCAAATATTTAATACACATGTAAGGCATATTTGTGTAAAGCCCATGGACAACTTATGTACCAGTTCATCACAATGCCTATTCCACAATCACAAGGTCGATATATGGTGGCTTATGAATTTGAGGACATTATGTGAAAAGAACATTTGTTAGAGGCAGGACAATCTATGTGCTACCCACCATATCTTGAAATAGGGGTCACTACTACAATTCCTATTTTTAAAAACTAACCAAGTATACTATATGGGTTTGTTTTTACTAAAGGACATGTATTTTTTACTAGAGGCCAAATGCTTGAATGACAATGGGTATTTTTTGACTAATCAATTTGACTAAAGTGACCGATTTGACAATTAATCAAATTGGACATCTAGTCAAATTGGACTTTAAAATACCACCTAGTCAAATTAGTTAGTGGCTTAATCAATAAGAACACCAAATCTAATGAAATTGACAAATTTCCTAGTCAATAAAGACACTTATTATATTCAATCAATAGGGCTAACTAAGTAAGCTTAATCAAAGTGGCCAATGGCCTAGTCAAAAAGGCTAATTACAAATTTTAATACTAGTTGGGTATCTTGGGACTACATTTATCATTTTGATTATATTTGACCAATTAGAAAAAAATTTGAAAAAGGTAATAGGTAATTAAAAATAACTAAATGAATCATGACCAAATTAATTATGATCAAACTAATTATTTACACATTGCTTATCTAACTATGGTTAAATTGACTATATTTAAATTTGTTATGGCTCAACTACTTGTGAAAAAATTAATTAAAATTAAAACTAACCATAATTAATCTAACCATGGTTAATTTAATCATGTCCAATTAACCATAGTTTGCATATGTTTTAACCATGGTTAGTTTAGCCTTTTTTAATTTAGCCATGATTCATTTAACCATAATTAATTATTCCATCTTTTTTTTTACCATATTTAGTTTAATTATGGCTAATTTAGCCATAAGTTATATAGAAATTATAAATAGTTTGACCATGGTCAATTTAATAATACTTGGTTTAGCCTTAGTAAATTTAACCATGATAATTAATTTAACAAAATTAATTTAACCAATACTAATTAAGCCATTGTTGGTTTTGCCATAATGAATTTAACCATGGTTACTATAAGCACAATTAAATTAGCTATATTTATTTTTAACATATTATTATTTTACCCTAATATATTTAACCATAATCAATATACTCGTTATTAATTTAAAATTATTGCTAATTTAACCATAGTTGGTTAAGCCATAACTATTTTAACCATTTTTATTTTAACCATAAATATTTCATTCATGTTTATTTTAATCGTAATTTATTTTCCCATAAAAAATTTATTCAATAGTTAGTTTAGCCATATTAATTTTATTAGTGGTTAATTTAGCCAATTTTTTTCACTCATGGTTAATTTAACCTTTTTAAAATTAGCCATGTTTAATTTTTCCATAAATATATTTAACATTTTTATTTTATCCATAATTATTTCAGTCATTTTTATTTTAAACATAATTAATTTATGCATAATTGGTTTAGCCATAAAATATTTATTCATTAATTAGTTTAACCATTTTTAGTTTAGCCATGGTTAATTTTGCCATAATTATTTTAACCAATTTTTAGCCATAATTACTTCATTCATATTTATTTTAACCATAATTAATTTATGCATAGTTAGTTTAGCCATTTCTAGTTAAGTCACAATTGGTTTAACCAAAAATTATTTATTCTTTTGGTTAGTTTGGCCATATTTATTTTACTCATGGTTAGTTCAATCATTTCTAATTTAATCATGAAATATTTATTCATTGGTTATCTTGGTCTTTCTTTATTCATAGTTAATTTCACCATGTTTATTTAGATATGGTTAATTTAACCATAATTAATTTAGTCATGGTTTATTTTCCAATATTATTTTAGATTTTTGGTTGGTTTAACCATTATTAGTTTAGTAATCATTAATTTTTCCATAATTATTTTAGTTATAGTTGGTTTCACTACTACAAAATGTGTCTTAATTCACTCTGGGTTTCATTAGATTTTGAATGAATTTGGACATTCTTATGTATTTAAATTGTTTAACCCCATAGTGAACATGGACCAATTGTTATGGACAATGAATTGTTTCACTAATACCTAGTGAAACAAGGTTATTCTCAAATGAAATACAAATTTACTAAACCATTCACTTGCTAATTCATTCACTAACCAACATGGAAATCAATTAAATTTTAATTACTTAACATATAATATTATTGATAATTTCAATTTTTTAAACCAATGATTTATTGACACATGTCACTACCTAAGCTAGGTACATAGGCCACATAGTCAACCTAAGCACCTATTTTAGGAATTCAATAAGAGAATATTCAATCAACATACCATTGTTGACCACACACAACACCACTCATGAGGTTTAATTCCCTTGACCTTTGGAATAGAAGTGAAAACCCTTACCATCAAGCCACCCCACTTGTTGTGATATTATGTTACATTACATTTTATTTTAAACATTAAAAAACATAAACTTTGAAAATTCATATTTTATTGAGATTTTGTTCAAATGAAGTGATTCGAGTTTACTTTTTAAAAAATTTGAATAATGTACATAATTACATTTATTTCCTTTTGAAAGTTTAAAATTATTTGAACAAAACAAAAGTTGAATATCATTATTTGGTAACATTTCAATGACCATTCTTTTGAAAAAAAAAAAGTTCAATAAATGTTTTTTTTTTTTTGTTAATATAATAATACTACCTATGTTAAACTATTTTCAATAATTATATGGATTTTTTTCATTAATTTAAATTATTTCACCTTACATTATTCACGACTATTTATGGTTATTTTCAATTTTTTGGTTATTTTTTATTATTTCACCCTAGGCTACTTTTGGTTATTCTAAGTTACTTTTGGCTATTTTAGTTTAGTTCACCTTAGGCTTATTTTGGCTATTCTATGTTATTTTTTGTTATTATAAATTATTTCAATTTAAGCTACTTGCAATTATTATAAATTACTTTTGGCTATTGAAGGCTATTTCACCTTATGTTATTATTGACAATTATAATTTATTATAGGTTATTTCACCTTAAGTTATTTTTTTCTATTATAAATTATTTCACCTTATATTATTTTTGGCAATCCTAAGCAATTCTAATATATGGTTATTAGTTATTCTTTTATTATGGCTATTGGTGGTTATTAATGGCTATTGTTACCTACTTTATACGTGCTTATTAATCCCTATTAGTGGTTATTATATTAATGGTTATTGGTGGTTATTCTATTAATGGCCATTAGTAGTTATTTTATTAGTGGCTATTATATTAATGGCTATTGATGGCTATTATATTGATGGCTATTAGTGGCTATTCTATTAATGCCTATTAGTGGATATTCTATTAATGCCTATTAATGACTATTAGTGGTTATTCTATTAATGCCTATTAATGGATATTCTATTAATGCCTATTAATGACTATTAGTGGTTATTCTATTAATGCCTATTAATGGATATTCTATTAATGCCTATTAATGACTATTAGTGGCTATTCTATTAATGCCTATTAGTGACTATTAGTGGTTATTCTATTAATGGTTATTAATGGCTATTCTATTAATGGTTATTGATGGTTATTCTAATAATGGTTATTGATGGTTATTCTAATAATGGTTATTGATGGTTATTCTATTAATGGTTATTGATGGTTATTCTAATAATGGTTATTGATGGTTATTCTATTAATGGTTATCGATGGTTATTCTATTAATGGTTATTGATGATTATTGTGTTAATGGTTATTGATGGTTATTCTGTTAATGGTTATTGATGGTTGTTCTATTAATGGCTCTTGATGGTTGTTCTGTTAATGGCTCTTGATGGTTGTTCTATTAATGCCTATTAGTGTTTTTCAATGCGTATTATATTAGTGACTATTGGTAGCTATGATATTGGTGGATATTGGTTCTTATCAATGTCTATTATATTAGTGACTATTAGTGGTTACGATATTGGTGGATATTGGTGGTTATTAATGCCTATTATGGTAGTGACTATTGGTAGTTATTCTATTGGTGGATATTAGTGTTTATCAATGCCTATTATAGTAGTGACTATTGGTAGTTATTCTATTGGTGGATATTAGTGTTTATCAATGCCTATTATA
>Ga0116230_10006963_pt1 | contig 11180 bp, 4 predicted proteins | sample S1TSphfallax_3_FD_88678 | JGI IMG/M metagenome (GOLD analysis project Ga0116230, IMG submission 88678) | Host-associated microbial communities from peat moss isolated from Minnesota, USA - S1T2_Fd - Sphagnum fallax MG | ecosystem: Host-associated > Plants > Peat moss > Unclassified | place: USA...
AGTCAAAGGATGAAATGTATTTGTTGATTTTTTTTTCATACAATACCTTTTGTCATTTGCAACTAATTTATCACATGCGACTTGTTTTAGGCGACTACAGGGATTTTAGTTGCAAAATGTCTCTTGCGACTAAAATTTTGTTACAAACACTAGTCGTAAATACATAGTTTTCTTCTAGTGCTTGCATTTTACACTGCATTACAGAGTTAATATTCAACTCCAAGAAGGTTGGTCTCACTAGAGATTTGGAGAACCATCAAAGGAACTGTGAATTTTTGGATGTAAAATTGACTTGATCCATGTATGTTTTGATGTTGTTGAACTGATTTTGTAGAACAAGTGTGTTTTGTTTTATACTTTGTTTCTTTTTAATGGTTGTGTTTCTTGCAAAAAGGTGGAAGAGAATGCTAGTTACACAACTTGTCAAAATGTCCTACGTACTATGCATTCTACAACATCTCTATATTTTTTGTGTTTTGGATGTCTGAATTTTTCCAAGGTTGGAATTTCAATTGATCACTAGACATTTTTTCTTTGACTATGATAAAAAAATTATATCAGATAGTTTGTTTTGTGGTCCTTTCCATATTGATAAGGTGCACATAGAGGATTTTATTGACCTTATCAATTGTGGCAAGATAACAAATACTAGTTATTTCAACATACCATCATCCATCTTCTTCCTCTTTTGTCTTGCAACCAGGGTAGTATGGAGTAGATAACTAGTCCACTTCCAACGAATGATGTTCCTCATGTTGTGTACCTTGGAGAAGAAGTAGCACCTCTTTTTCATTTGGTTGAACATTGTGAACTTGAAAGCATTTCTGTAGATGTTGTGAGTGCAATTTTTCTCCAACTTTCTAAGTCGATCCATATTTTCCAATGACAACCTTATGTCAATGTTTGTTAAACTAATTAACAACAATAGCTAAGAGAATAGAATGACTTATATCAAAAGGATATAAGATTTGAGCATTGGTAGTTCTTTGCCAATATGTAGAAGACCATAAAAAAAAAATTGGTATCTTTGTTGCTATAGTTGGCTTAGTTTGATATGCAAATTAACCATAACACAAAATTACAATTTGTGACTACCACAAGCTTGAATGGAAATATTGATGAGAAAAGAATATATGTCATCCATTCTTGGTCGCATCCATTGATGATTAAGAATCAAATTTCTTTTGCAATTGTATTTGCAACTACACATATATGACTAAATAACACGTGCCATATTTGCTATTGTAATTCCAAGTGTACAAATTAACTTATTGGCAACTAGGTAGAGTAAAAAAGGCTATTATTACCTAGTATGTAAGCTAGGCTAAGTAGGCCTAACACTAGAAGAAATCCCTCAAAATGTAACCAATGCATTTGCAACTAAACGCAACTAATTGTCATTTGCAACTAACTCGTTTTTGCAACTATTTTGCACCTTTAACCATTCTTACAACTATGCTATAACTACATTTGCAACTATTGACTTCTTCATCCTACACTCTAAAAAAAATTTCATCCATGATCATGCCCATATGTCCCATTAGTTGCAAATGGAAGCAAACTCAATCCCATCACTTGGGTGTCAAGATAGCCCCTAGTGTTATACATAGGTGTATTTTAAAACTTTTAAAAAGTATGTGCACTTTTGCTATGTTCTATTAGGGTAATAATGGGTATGTTTTCATTAGTGTATTTATAGAATTCTATTTAGTTTGTATTTATGCAAATTAATTACCTACCTACCTATATATGCATGTTTACTTACCTAACATAAGCTACCTACTTATTAATTAATTGATGATTAATTAATTACATTTTTTTTATTAATTGATAAATAACACTACTAGGGGATGTGGTCCTAACCACTAGCCGTTCCACCCAAATTTGAGTGGAATGAACCTATTCCACTATAGTGGTTTAGGGTGTGGTTTGGGATTGCATTAGTGATTAGGGTCATGTGGCAAAGGACATGTCACTATTGTGCCACCATACATGCTTAAACCACTAGTTCTAGTGATCCTACATTCCACGTACATAAACGGGCGGAATGGTTAATGTGACATTTCCACTTCCCCTTCTAATGATATTCTAGTTTGAAGGGTTGACGTACTACTTTCAAATTTTGCTACCAAAATCAAATTTTCAAAAGCATCCATCATTGCAAGGCACAATAAAAGTCAGGCTTATACTCGTGGATGGTGGGTTTATGATCCCCATATTAGTGCATGTCACTACTAATAGTGATTTAGAAGATGTCATTTTAAATTATGTTTAAGCATAATCATTAATCACATTGGAATTCACAAGGTTGAATCCGTAAGAGTTGTGTCATGAGTGGCATCACCACTAATATTCAAATTATTGCTTATATACATGTTGTGATTCATTCAAGTTTTGGTGCATGTTAGTTTATTTTCCCACAAATATTTGTGATCACACATAGCTATTTGGGTGGTTCATACATTACCTTTGCTAAGGTGACAATTTACCCCAGTCACCAAACACTATGTCAGTCCTATCATGTCACTAAAGCTTACTTGTCACTAAATCATAAAAGTCAACTTTCACTAAAATTCAAATCACTACCCCATCCATGCCACACCTTCATGAGTAAGATCAATCATTTTGGCACATGTCACTTTATTGTTTTTCACACTAGGAAGGTCACTCACATAGCAAGGTGATAAATACACTACCTTCACTAAGGTGTAAATATATGGTCACTCACATAGCAAGGTGGTCTATACACTATTCTCGTTAATGTGCCAATTTGCCCCAGTCATTAAGTGTTATGTCATTCATCTAATATTGTTATAAACCCTTGTGTATCACTAAATCATAAAGCTTAACCTCATGAAGATTTGAACCAATCATCATCCCATACATGCCCCATGCATGCATTAGAGGTTCTTCTTTTGGTGACATTGCGAACATGTGGATGTGGACAACAATGATTTTTATGCAATCCCAAATGACTCCATTATATCACTTTGACTTCTTTCTTTCTCCAAGTTGTCAAGGAAGATGTAAGTTTGTCCCATTCATCAATAAAGACGTTTGGTTGGAGTGGGGTCAATGTTGATTAATCACAACCCCTATGTTTTTACACTACAACACCACAAGAATCACATTTTTTAATTAATAAACACTTCATCTATATCCAATAGGCCATTTGTAAAGGCATTTGACATTTTTCTACCTCCAAATGTGGGCTATATGGTTTAAAAAATTGTGAACAAATTGTGAATTTGTTGTGAAACAAATTGTATATAAGATTTGCACATCCCTAAGATGTGTGATTCCATACACAAAACTCTTTAATCAATATTTGTTAGTTTCATATCAAATGACTTTAAGAAACGATCCTTGGGCTTGACTTCATCTAAGGTCCCATTTCAACGATTAATTAATTATATGAAAACGTTACCTTCATTTACCAAACTTTTTGCTAGTTCTGAAGTTGTCCCTCTTCTTTAGACCAATTGATAACTTCCAATAGATCTAACACCTTGCACATCAATGGGGACAACAAAAAGGTAATAAAATTCATTAACAATATAGGCCATCACACATCATAAGGTGTGTTTTAACATTTAGTGGTGCGAAAAATAATACATATGTATCCAAGACATAGCCTATAATGTAACAAGAGAAGGGGAATTAAACATAGTCTAAACTTACTTCAACTTTGCCTACACCTATTTGATGTTTTCATCCACCATCATAACATTGGTTTATCACAAGAATTCAACAAACTTTTTGACATGCCACATACAAAGAAAAAGAAGATTGTCTTTCATTCTAGAAACCCACATAAAATCTTTAATCATGTCCAAGGAAGAATGTATTTTATGACTATCTAATACAATAGTTTGGCTATAGTATGTAACTAGCAACACTATTGAAAAACAATATGTCAAACATTCAAAGCTATTATTTAAACATTGTTGAAATAACCCACCCATTTTATCTTCGACCTAAAAAGGCACAAAACCATCAATTTGGTGGTTGATTGAATTAAGATCTCAAGTAGAAATATTACTTGTGGCACTCTTGTTTCTTCAATGTATCCCAATTTCATGATGCTTTAAATAAGTAGGGTTTGCTCACCTTAAACATTTGAATTGAAACCCTCTATATTCTTTCACTTATTTCCTCTCCTTCAACATGCCTTACACAAAAACACAACATCCATGAAATGTTAAGAAATTTTACATAAATTCTATTGTATATGGATTGAAACTTATATTGCAAACAACTAAATGTGTTCACACCTTAATGCAAGTTCCCCATTCTTTATGCTTGATTCAAACTCAACAACAATATTTATTAAACCAGTAACAAGAATGTTCCATGAAGGGGTGCAAAAACGTTGCATTTCATGAACATTATTTATACTAATGCAATACCAAATACATAATGGAACATCAGTTTATTGAATCACATGAGTTGTATGACATAAGCCTTATCCACACAAACATTAATGTTATAAGTGCTAATGGCATAAACCCCAGTGACACTAGCCTTAATGGCATAAGCCTTAATGACATAAACCCTAGTGGAATAGGTCCTACTAACATCTTGTTAATGACACTAGCCATAGTGACATCCATGTCATTAACATAGGCATGTTAGTGGCATGTAAATCAACATGATCTATAAGCCAATTTCTAGTGGCTAACATGAAAACCTTCATTTCATGCCTTGCACAAATGGGAAATGGAACTTCATGTTCTATAAAGTTGGCCTTTTGGTGTCATGTCATCAAAGCATTGAAGGAATCATGTTCCAACCACCAAATTATTAATTATAGGACCACTTCCATTTTTGTTAACCTCTATCCTTCACATGAGTAACTCTTATGCAATTACATCAAAATTGCACCATCTAATAATCACAAATCCTTTATCAAGTACTTGGACCACACAAAATTTACACCTTTTCCACCATATGTGTTTTAACATTCAGTAAACATCCTTTCCAAATTGTGTGAAACCAATACATAAACATTTAAATGATATAGACCTAGGTCCTAATGATATAGGTCAAGTGACAAAAGTCTTAGAGATGTTGAATGGCATAGTTGAATGATAGAAGTCTAAGTGACGCATGAAGCCCTAATGGCACAAGCTTTAGTGACACCAGCACTTTTTAAGTCTAAGTACCTTGGGCTACAGTTTTGGTAACATTCATATTAATGTTTTCTCTCAAGATTCCTCCCTTTTCACTGGTAGAAATCAACTAAAATGTAACCATTCCATTTACAACTACATGCAACTTGTAGTCGTTTGCAACTAGATTTGGAAATATTTGCAACTACAAGACCAAATTTCAACTATTTTGATCATTCTCACAACTATGGTGCAACTATTAAAAATTTCATCCTATTCGTTGGATCAATTTTACATTTATTTTGATCCATTAATACGATGATATGCCCCATTACTCGCAATAATCACCAAATTAGTTGCATCCTAAAAGTATTCTACAATGACATAAGGGTATATTTTAATGTAAGTACTAAAATTGTATATATATATCAAATATGCATACGTATGTATATTGTTCATATAATGAATTTCGAAATTAATATTTGAACTTTGAATTTTTCTATTTCAAATCTGAAAATTCATATTTGAATTCTGAAAACTCCTATTTTAGTTTTTTAAAAATATATTAGAATTTGAAACTTGATATTTGAATCTGAAGATTGCTATTTCAATTGTTTAAAACATTATTTGAATTTGAAATCTTTGATTTGAATGTGATATTTTCAATTTAAATTCAAAAAGGCTTATTTGATCTAAAAATTGATATTTGAATTCTAAATTAATATTTCCATTCAGAAAATTATTAATTGATTAAAACAATGGACATTTTAATTTTGAATATTTTTATATGAATATGAAAAGTTATATCTCAACTCTGAAAATTTTGCATTAAACTTTTAAATAATCATTTGATTTGAACCTAAAATTTCAATTCCAAATTATTATTTTGGATTCTCAAAATTAGAACTTACAGTCTGAAAATTATTAATTGAATCTAAAAATGGACATTTCAATTTTCAATATTGTTATTTGAATATGAAAATTGACATTTCAATTCTGAAAATTGTTATTTAAATTCAAAAAACTTACTTGATCTAAAAATTGATATTTGAATTTTAAATTATTATTTTCGACTCTGGAAATTAATATTTCGATTGGAAAAACCCTATTGAGTCTAAAAATTGACATTTTCATTTTAAATATTTTTATTTGAACTTGAAATTTGATATTTAAATTCTGAAATTAAGAAACTATTAAGAAACTATTTGACTTGAAAATTGAAATTTGAATTCCAAATTATTATTTTGCATCCTCGAAATTAATATTTCAATTCAGAAAATTATTAATTGAGTCTTAAAATGGACATTTTCATTTTTAATATTATTATCTGAATGGGCAATTTGAAAGTTTCATCCATTTTCCAACTTGGGGTTCTGATGAAATTTGTCACTTGTTGGATCGAGATGTAATTTTGGTGTAGGTAAGATTACTATTATGAATTGACAATTCTAGCACTTGTCTTGATGCTATGTGTTTGGCTCTTAAACTATAACTTGCAAAGGATGTTACCATTTTGGTTTTATAAAATATTTGATAATTGTTCATTAAACATTTTGTTTAACATTGTTAGAGAGAAATTAGTTATTAGATTAATTTAAATGTTCAATAATAATAAAAAATATATCTTGAAAGATTATGGGAAATAATTTTTAAGTTTTAATTGTAGACAATCATAACAAAAGTTATGTATGATATCCTTATCACCAATAACATACTTTTTCTCTTTGGATGACTATTTTGTATCATTAAAGGACTATTCTTGCCACATTAATAGAATATTCTGTCCACATAGATGGAATATTCTTATTTACGTGGAAAATATTTGCCTTATGTGGCAAGAAAATTCTTTAAAGATTTTTTGTTGCTCATAAAAGTTCAATTCACCATTCACAAGCTCACCATTGACACTCATGTGCTCACATGGTAGTTGCATTGTTACATCCAAATGACATTTTTTCTCGAGACTCCCAAGTGGGAATCCCAAAATTGGGACTCTTATTATCTTGAAACTTTGGATGCTCATAACTTTTTCAAATCAAACTTGATTAGAGCATTTGAGGACAATATCTTGTAGCACTCAAAAAGATCTTTTCATAGGTATATTTCATGCTTTTATTGGAGTTCATTTCACACCCTCTCTGAAGGGCTTTGTGGTCAAAAGTCAAATTCCCAATTTGACTCCCAATCCTTGTTTCAATCATAACTTGGGTCTAAACGAACAATGTGAGGGCACTTTACATGTCTACACTTTAAAACCTTTTCAATGGTAACTTGGGGGCCCAAATTGGTGTTTTTTTTCCCTTTCAACTAAGGCTATGAATATTCAAAACTTTCACATGAGTGTATCTCTCAAAGTGGGAATGCACTTGGGAGTCATTGGATTCAATATTTTGTATTCTCCCCCACTTGTGAGAGTGTATTTTATTTCCAGACACAGTCTTTTGGTTTCATGTGCTTTTGCACTCCACACTTAGTTGCGAACTCGATGTTAGGGTTGCAACAAGGATGGTAGCCAAATTGATTAAACATCTTGACCTTATGATATATGAGTTGAAGGCCATAAAACTTGCATGTACTTTAGCAAGTCCTATGGTTGCCATCATCACATCAAAGTACCATGGTTCCCACATGTTGTGCTTACCATCCATCTTTAGTGCACTAAAAGAACACAAGTGAAAAAGACCCCACAACATGTGTGGATATAGTTGAAAAGCATGGATCTCATCGCCCTTGGACAAGTCCCATTCCTTTAGTTGTTAATCTAATATGTGGTAGGGATTATGTTTAGCACAACCATAGTTTGCACTCCTAAATGGTATGATAGAATAAAAACAAAAGGAATTTGGGAAGCTTTATAACTAAAAATATGGTAGGCCACCAAACATTCTATATGTGAATTGAACGACCATAATTTATTAATTCCACAACCATGGAAACCAAAATTCAATCGCCAATGTGCAAAAATGGGTATGTTGTATATTTTGGGATTGAAGAACGACCAAAATTCATGATAAATTAATCTATGTACAAATCAAATGAACATAATTTATTTATTCCATTACCATAATGATCAAAAGTTGGCCACCAATGTGTGAATGTGGGATATCGCACAGTTTGATATTGAAGAATGACCAAAGTTCATTATAAAATTTGGTCACCCTTGTCCATGCCTAGGTTTTGAATTTGCATGTTGCCATTGTGACAAGCAGAAGGCAACCAAAATTAAGTTGCCCCATTTAGCTATGTTGCCTTGCAAAGGTGATTGAAATGCCCAAAATTAGGTCACCATGTTTAGGTGCATCGCCATGTGAGGGCGATGGAGGCAACCAAAATTGGGTCACCCCGTCTAGATGTGTTGCCATGAGAAGGTGACCAAGGTAACTGAAATGGGGTCACTCCATTTAGGTGCATCGCCTTGGGAAAATAATTGATGCAACAAAGATTCAATTGCCCCCTCCAAGTGTGTCGCTTGACAAAGGCAATTGAGGTGACCAAAATGAGGTCACCTTGGGAAAGTTGACTAAGGTGACTAAAATTGGGTCACCCCATTTAGTTGCATCACCTTGGGAAGGCGACCAAAATGGGTCACAAGTTACAATTGTAATGAAGTTTGGTCATCAAGTTAGAAAGTAATTTAGTAACATCTACACAACAATATTTTGGAAATTTTTTTGCCATTTGGAAAAATTTCCTTGGCTATAATTTGTCAAGTATACCAAATTTCCCAAAAGATTACCTAAAATCAAAAACCCATGTTTAAAATCTACTTTCAAAAATGGTCTATACCAAATGTGGCTAAATCTCCTTATGGATGATTGCCAATGTGGCCCCATCGCAAGATTGAAAAAAACAAAAACACAAGTAATGTTCAAGAACCTTGTGTACAAGGCATTAAGTTACACATTGAAATGTTAGTTCACTCAAGTTAATCAGGGAAAAAAAAAATAGAGCACCTAATCCAACAATCCCATTGGCTTGGAAAAAAAAAATTCACAACTACATACCATCTTCTTTTGAACATTGAAAATAATGGTCCCTTTATACCATTTCCATTGGTCCATTGAAAATTTGACAAGCCTACAAAGCCCTTTTACAAGTTGAATTGTTTGTTCACTTGAAATAACTAAATAAAATAAAATCAGACCATCAAATCTAGCAATGCCATTAGCCAGCTCATTGTTTATTCACACCCATACCCAAGCCTATTCAACTACTTCCTCATATTAATACACTAATATTATAACCTTAGTCTGTTAATGGACAAGTTCAAAACACTATGTGTGACACATGTTTATGAAACAATTAATTAATTTTGAATTTTATTTTCCAAAAATAAAATTGCTGGTTTGGTTTATGTAATACCAATTTCCAAACAATGTTCATTACAAGGGTGAACTTGTGAAACCTATATTTTATTCCTACGTGCATGTCAAATTTACATATGAGGAATATATAGTATTCCTATAGATGTATAGAATGTTGGGCCACCAATAATCATTCGTTTGTGATTACTAAATGAAAAATTCAATAGCATGGGTGAAAAATTAAATTTTGAATTTGAATTTGAATCAATCGTAATGGGGTCATTAAGTGGTCTACTAAAGCCAACATGAGACTGATTTTGCACATGAGGTGGAGGGCCAACAAGAGTAGGTCCATCTTTCGAATGCATGCATAAATTTGGGTGTCAATTTGTCTTATGGTTGCCATTGCAATGCCCATGTTGCTTTATAGATCTTGAACTTTACTAAAATGGACTTGGTTTAAAGATTTTAATTTGGATGTCTACATGATGCATAAAATCATTTTTCAAAATTTAAAAATTTGTAAAAGCCATGGACTTTTGAACTCAAAACTAATGGAATGCACCTTTGATTGCCATTTCTTTGTGGATTATGATATGGTTCATTGATTGATGGGGTGTGTGTTAAGGACTTGAAATTAATAAAATATCATAATAAAAAAGTTGTGTAAAAAAATATAATCAGTTGAATTTTAAGATATTTCCAAATTTATGTTAATTTTTTCTTCAAATCCTTTATGATAATGTTAACACTTGACCCCCCATCCAACATAACATCCTCCATTAGGTTTTTCCCCACATGCACTAGAATTACTACCATGTGAGGATTTATAATGACTGACCTTACATCAAAAGGTGGAGCTTGAGGATGGGTTGGTTGGCTATTGGGAGATACTTTAGAAACCACATATTGTTTTAAATCAAGGGCCAAATGCATGAGTTGACCAAAGGTGAGAATATGTTTACTACTCAGTAATTGTTGATCAATTTCTTGGAGCACATCCTATTTTTCGGTAATTGTTCCATCGTTAACAAAATTGGTTCCAGTTTTCAGTAGTCCAAATGACTATTGCATCAGTGGTTAACTCCTTGGGGCTATTTCCATTGTGGATTTTGGTGCTTGCATTTGTTGGATGACTGATTCGAAGGTCTTTTGCAATTGTTCTTCCTTTTCCCAATCTTCTACACTCTTGGTCTTCCAACACTAATCTTGGGTTTTAGCTTTTCATTTCGACAGTTAAGACCATGTTGACACTGGTTTCATCCTTTTTTAGTTATGCATTGGAGACTTTGTCTCAAAACATCTCTTGTGTAGTTAATTTATGTGGACAATCATAGATCTTGTGTTCTAATGAATTGCATACGAAGCAACAGTCACTAGAAGAAAAACATGTATTTTTTACTAGTATCTAAGACTAAATTTTAGTCACAAGAGACATTTTGCAACTAAAATCCATTTAGTCGCTTAAGACAAATCGCATGTGATAAACTAGTCACAAATGATAAAAGATATTGTATGAAAAAAAAAGTTAACAAATACATTTCATCCTTTGACTCAATTGTATACAGTTTGTCACATGTGACTAAGATGCAACTATTTTGGTCGCAATTGAAGGCAAATGATGTGTTGCCACGTGTTTTAATATTTGTTTATTTAAAATATAATTTTATTATTATTTTGAAATAATTTAAAACATTCAATTCAAATACTTGGATGATATTATATTATGACACGTGGTCAAATGTAAGTATGCCACGTGGCATTA
>Ga0116230_10006964_pt1 | contig 11179 bp, 13 predicted proteins | sample S1TSphfallax_3_FD_88678 | JGI IMG/M metagenome (GOLD analysis project Ga0116230, IMG submission 88678) | Host-associated microbial communities from peat moss isolated from Minnesota, USA - S1T2_Fd - Sphagnum fallax MG | ecosystem: Host-associated > Plants > Peat moss > Unclassified | place...
GAAAGCGTGCCTGGAGACATGAGCGAACCACTCCCCCCGGATGACGAGCTGGACGCCCTTGCCGGCGAATACGCGCTGGGTCTGCTGGATGGCGACGGCATCGCCCGCGCGGCGGAGATGCGCCGGCGGGACGGACGGTTCGATCAGGCGGCGCGCGCTTGGCAGGCGCGTCTGATGCCGCTGGCGGCGGAACTGGCCGAGGTGGAACCGCCGGCCGCGATATGGTCCGCCATCGCGGCCGCGACCGCGGCATCCGCGCAAAAGGGTATGAAGTCACGCCGGCTGGCCTGGCGACCGTTCGGCTACGGCGCGGTTTGCGGCGCGGTGGTTGCGGGCGCGCTGCTGTTCCTGTCGCGGCCGGCAACCCCGCCGCTCCCGGCGCCGAGCGCGGTCGCGGCGCTGGCCTCCGCCACCGGCGGCGTGTTCCTGGCGACCGCCGAGACCCTCGGCGCCAGCACAAGGCTGATCATCAGCCCACTGCACATCACCGTGCCGGCCGGCAAATCCGAAGAGCTATGGCTGGTGCTGCCGGGCGAAAAACCCGCGGCCCTCGGCCTGCTATCCGGCGCCCACGCGGTGGTGGTCAATTCCGCGCTCGTTCCGGTTGGAGATCAATTGAGCACGGCCGCGCTCGCCGTCTCGCTGGAACCGCCGGGCGGCTCACCGACCGGCGTGGCAACCGGACCGGTGATCGCTTCGGGAAAATTTTCGACATTGTAACCAAAGTTTTTGCATCCGCGGCCGGACCCGCCGCGTAACTCCCTTATCCTTCCGATCTTCGCGAAGGCAATTCTTTGGGAGTTTTCTTATGAAACAGCTTCGTCCGATTCTCGTTGCGATATCCATCGCGATCCTGCCGGCCGCCGCGGCGGCGCAGATGATGTCCAACTCGATGAGTAGCATGTCATCTTCCGCCGACCCGATGGTGGGCGGTGCGGCCATGTATCCGTCCAGAAACATCGTGCAGAATGCGGTGAACTCGAAGGATCACACCACGCTGGTGGCGGCCGTCAAGGCGGCCGGGCTGGTGCCCACGCTGGAAGGCGCCGGGCCGTTCACCGTGTTCGCCCCGACCAACGAGGCGTTTGCGAAACTACCGCCCGGCACGGTGCAGACCCTGGTGCAGCCGGCCAACAAGCCGACGCTGGTGAAAATCCTGACCTATCACGTGGTCGCCGGCAAATACACCGCCGCCGACCTGCTGAACATGATCAACCAAGGCGGCGGCAAGGCCAGTTTGACAACCGTGGAGGGCGAACCGCTGACCGTGACGTCATCGGACGGCCACATCATCCTGACCGACGCCAAGGGCGGGATGTCCGAAATCACCATTTCGGATGTCAATCAATCCAACGGCGTGATTCAGGTGGTGAATTCAGTTCTGTTACCATAACATTAAAGCGGCGGGCGCGGCATTTGCGGGTGCAGATGCCGTTCCAGCGCCCGCCCCACCGCCAGCATCGGACCTTCATCGAACAATCTTCCCCACAGGCAGATCGCGTGCGGCACATTGCGGACCGGCCCATCCAGCGGGCCGTGGTTGCGCGACAATGACACCTGGCCCCGTGTCTTCGACGATTTCATACCGGCCGGCAAACACAGGCAAGGGTGGCCGGTGAAGTTGGTGATCACCATCATCGGGCCGGCGAGGCTGGGGCCGATGATCACGTCCGCGTCGCGGAACGCGGCGTCCATCTCCCGCATCACCAGCCGGCGCAGCCGGTCCAGCTGCACATGATCCACCGCCGAGAGAAACCGCGCCTTGCGGAACTGGTTGGGCCAGGCATCCGCGGTCTGCCAGGTCAGCTCATCGTCGCGATCATCCAGCGTCAGCGATTCAAACGTGGCGGCGGCTTCCGCGAACACAATCGCCATCAGCGCGTCATACGGCAGATCGGGCCGCCGCAATGCCACCATGTCCAGGCCGAGACCCTTGGCAACGTCCAGCGCCGCGCGTTCCAACGCTTCCGTCTTCGCATCCTCGAAATCCGCCGGATAATAGCCGAGCTGCAAGCCGGCGATCGATGCGCTCATGTCGTAATTGAACGGGGCGAAAATCTGAAATTCATCAAGCGGATCAACGATGTTCAACGCGTCCAGCACCGCGGCGGCATCCGCCACGCCCCGGCAGATCGGCCCGATCTTGTCGAGCGACCAGCACAGCGCCATGGCCCCGCGGCGGGAAACGCGGCCATGGGTCGGCCGCAGCCCGACCGTGCCGCAGCGTGTCGACGGCGAGACGATCGAGCCGAGCGTCTCGGTGCCGATCGCAAAGCCCACCAGCCCAGCCGCCGTCGCCGCGGCGGAGCCGGCGCTGGAGCCGCTGGAGCCTTCCTCCAAATTCCACGGATTGCGGGTGCGCCCGCCATACCAGATGTCCCCGTAGGCGAGCGCGCCGACGCTGGTCTTGCCCAGCAGCACCGCGCCGGCCTCCGCCAAAATGGCGGTGACATGCGCATCCTCGGCCGGCACGCGGCCGCGATACGGCTCGGCACCCCAGGCGGTCTCCACGCCGGCGGTGTCCACGATATCCTTCATGCCATAGGGGATGCCGTGCAGCGGGCCGCGCCAGTTCTGGACCGCCGCCTCACGGTCCCGCGCGGCCGCCTGCGCCAATGCCGCTTCCGCCGTCACCGTCGCGAAGCAATAAAGCTGCGGGTCGAAGCGAGCAATCCGCTCCAGATAGATCCGCGTCAGCCGTTCGCTGGTCAATTGCCCGGACCGGATCCAGCCGGCGAGCTCCACGACTGGGGCAAACGCGATATCGTCATCACGCGCCGGCAGCGGCTGATCACCTGGCGCCCACAGGAACCCCGTCGCCTCGGGCATCGCGAACCCCGGCAGGCGCGGGTCGAACCGATGCGCGGGCCCCAGCCCCGCCGGCAGCGCCATGGCCCGGCGGCACAGCGCCAGGTCGATCTGCGGCGCGAAATTGTCCAGCATCAGCGCCCGCTCCGCCTCGCTATAGCGCACCCCCAGCAGCGCCTCGGCGGCGGCGATTGTGGCCGCGGTGATGTCCTGGTGGTCGGCCAAATCCGTCTCCTCGGCGCGAAACTATCCGATTGCCTAAACTAAAGTTATTTCAGCAAAGCACGCTGGATTTCGCCTGTCACCGCCCGCAAATCCGTGCTGCTTCTTCATCGTTCTTGAGTCAGGAGAAACCGATGGCGCGTGTTTGTTTCGTGGTTGCGGTCGCGGCGGCGGCATGGCTGCCGGGCCTGGCGTCGGCCCAGAACTTCGTTCCGTTCGCGGCCCTTGCCGGGGACGAAACACCCGTACTGTTGAATGGCGCGCAGGCGGGGACAAGCGTGACCTTCCCCACCGGCATCCTCTCCGGCCGGGATGGCTTGTCCGTCAGCCATGTTCCTGGTCCCGTAATGGCGTTTCCGGCCCAACCCACGGCGCATGTCGCGACCGTGAGTACCGCCCCCCTGGCCGCTGACCAAACAGCCGCCGGCCAGTAGACATGGCCGATCTGGCGCGGCGAGACGAAGACGAAATGGCGGTCGCGCGCCGCAAACGGGCCGGGGACGCCGGTCAGCCCGGCGTCCACGCCACCCATCCCGGACAAATCCCGCCAAAAGGCTGGTGGCATGTGCTCAAACGCACCGCCGTCGGCTTCATCGATGACCGGGTGATGACGGAAGCCGCCGGCGTAACCTTCTACGTGCTGTTGGCGCTGTTTCCCGCCATCGCCTGCTTCATTTCCGTTTACGGTCTGTTCAACAATACCGCGGCGTTGAGTGACCAGATCGACAATCTGAACGGCATCGTCCCCGGCGGCGGGCTCGACATCATCAAGGACCAGGTCACCGCGCTGACCGCGAAGGGTCACCAGGCGCTCGGCTTCGCCGCGATCCTCGGCCTGCTGATCTCGTTCTGGAGCGCCAATTCAGGCATCAAATCCTTGTTCGGCGCGCTCAACGTCGTCTACCACGAGCGTGAAAAACGCAGTTTCATTCGCCTCACGCTGCTCTCCTTCGCGTTTACCATCGGGCTGATCGCGTTCATCACGATTGCCCTGCTCGCCGTGGTCGCGGTCCCGATCATCATGAACTTCATCGGCTTCGGCAGCTCATCGGCGACATTGCTCGGCATCCTGCGTTGGCCGTTCCTACTGGTCGTGCTCACCCTCGGTCTGTCATTGCTCTACCGCTACGGCCCCAGCCGCAACCAGGCGCGGTGGCGATGGATCACCTGGGGTGGCGTCGGCGCCGCGGTCGGCTGGATCATCGCCTCGGTGATCTTCTCGTTCTACGTCGCCAATTTCAACAGCTACAACAAGACCTACGGCTCGCTCGGCGCGGTGGTCGGCTTCATGACCTGGATCTGGATATCCGCCATGGTGGTGATGATGGGCGCCGAGTTGAACGCCGAGCTGGAACAGCAGACCAACCGCGACACCACCATCGGCCCCGAGAAACCACAAGGCGCGCGCGGCGCCTTCAAGGCGGATGTGAAGCTGTAACCTGCGTCCCCGCCAACCTAATCGCCGGCGGCGTGGAAACCCGCGTCGTCGGCCTCGGCCTTGCACGCATAAAAGCCCGCGCCTTTGCCGTAAGTGGCCGAATTCGGCAGATGATAAATCAGGTCAGGTCCGGACGACCACACGATCGTATCGTTGGAGCAATGGGCGGTCGCGGCGGCAGCGGTCGGGAAGCGATGGGAGCTGCCAAGCCCGGTGGTGGCGCCCTGCGCCTCGTTGATCGCGCTGGGAGAGCCTGGCGGCGGCGCCGGCTGCGCCAGCGCGATCGGCGCAAAGGCGAGCCAGCCGGCCAGAATGGTCAGACATGATGGGCGTGCGATGGCGGCAAGCATATCGTTCCTCATCCAGTGCTAGCGCATTTTCCGACCGGATTTGGTTCGTCGGAACCAATCTGGTCGGATGTAATGCGCGTAAACATACTAGCCTAGCGCGATTCCGATTGATCGGAAATCGCGCTAGGCCGCATGTGGCGTGGGTTAAGCGCGGTTGCAATATGCTCCGCAACCAGCGGGGGCGCTGGCCATCACGATTGTTTTAATTGCAGCATGTTAGTGGGCTGGTGCACAGCGCGGGCATGAACCAAGCCGAGCTGGACCGCCGCCAAGAGACCCGCCCCCGCGCGATCAAGTCGGGCAAGATGATTTTCGGGTTCTTCAGCCCGACCGTGATCGATTGCCTGGTCCTTGAGGTCTCCGATGCCGGTGCCCGGGTTGAGACGGCGGTGATGGTCCAGGTGCCGGAACGGCTGACATTGCGGCTGAACGACGGCACCAAGTTGCGGGCGCGGCGCGTCTGGGCGCGCGGCAACCAGATCGGGCTCGCGTTTCCGGGCAAAGGCTGACCGGGCCGGCGCTCGATCAGGCCGTCCGCAACGCCTTCGCCAGGAGGCGGCTGAGATGGATGGTCAAGGCCAGGGTGGCGGCGGCGCCGAGCGCCAGAATCGTGATATGGATGGCGGTTTCGCCGCGGGTCCTCATGGTCAGCGTCGAACGGCCGAGCGCGCCGATCACCACATAGCCGAGCAGCGGCGGCAGCGAGGCCAGCGTGCCGATCACATAATTGCGCGGCGTGATGCCAGACAGGCCGAGCGCGTAGGAGGTGATGGAAAACGGCATGATCGGGGAGATTCGCAGCAGGGCGACGATCCGCCAGGATTCCCGCGCCACCAGATGATCCAGCACGCGCAGGCGCCGGCGTTCGCCGAGGGCGCCGGCGATCATCGGCCGGAATGCCGAGCGGCTCAGCGCGAAGGCCAACAGGGCGCCCGCGAAAATCCCGATCGCGCTGGCGGCGAAGCCGGCTTCTACGCCATAGATCGCCCCGGCGACGACACCCAGGACAGAGCCCGGCACGATGCCAACCAGGGTGACAGCAAATTCGGCCGCGATGAACACCGCCCAGCCCAGCGGGCCGACGCTTTGCAACCAGCCGGTGCTTTCACCCACCGCGAACACGATCCGGCGCGGCATCGCCAGGCCGAGGAACAATGAGCCGGCAATCGCCATCACCAGCAATGCCGGCAGGATCGCCCTGACTACCAACCGCGTGAGACCGACTCGCATGCGGTTTGATTTCAACCCTGGATTGGCGCGCGAATCAAATCCGCTCATTGAAACAGTGGCGAGGGCCGCAATTTCCAACGCGCCAGGCGGTAATCCGCCGCCGTGCGTAGCACGCCGAGCCCATAGGTGACCGAGCGGCGGAAATTGATCGACGACGCCTCCGCGAAATAGCGGGTCGGACAGGAGATTTCGCCGATCGAAAACCCTGCCCAGGCGGCCTGCGCCAGCATCTGATTGTCGAACACGAAATCGTCCGAGCAGCGATCCAATTGCAAGGTGGTGAGCGCCTGGCGTGACCAGGCGCGGTAGCCCGTGTGATATTCCGACAATTTCAGGCCGAGCAGCACATTTTCCGTGAAGGTGAGCAGCCGGTTGGCGATGTATTTGTACAGCGGCATGCCGCCCGCCAGCGCGCCGCGGCCGAGGATGCGCGAGCCGAGCACCACGTCATAATGGCCGGAGGCGATCATCGAGGCCATCGCGGTCACCAGTTTGGGCGAATACTGGTAGTCCGGGTGCAGCATGACCACGATGTCCGCCCCCCGCGCCAGAGCCTCGGCGTAGCAGGTCTTCTGGTTGCCGCCATAGCCGCGATTGCGCTCATGTCGCAAGGTATGGATGCCGAGGCGTTCCGCCACCGCCACGGTGGCATCCTTGCTGGCGTCATCGGTCAGGATCACCTCATCCACGATGTCCAGCGGGATTTCGGCATAGGTGCGCTCCAAGGTCAGCGCGGCGTTATAAGCCGGCAAGATCACCACGACGCGCTGACCCGAGAGCACGCCGGTTAGGCCGCCCGCGTCAGGCGTTTGACGAAGGCGGACACATGGTGGCGGCGCATTTCCGCTTTCGCCTTGGCGCTGGTGGTCATGTAGTTCATCTGGATCACGTAGCGCTGGCCGACGAACGGCCGGTGGCCATGCCAGGTGTTGGGCCCGTTCGGGAACACCAGCAGCGTGCCGTCCACGGGCGGCACTTGCACCGCGTAGTTTTCCAAATCCTCCGGGCCGCGCAATAGGCGCAGGCAGCCGTTCTGCTCCTGCCACGCTTCACCCGCGGAAGGGTTCAGGTAAAGCAGGATGGTGACCCGTTTCGCCGAGGAATCGGTGTGGATCTGGCCGTCCTTCTCGCCGGAATTGCCGCGCAACGTGGTCATCACCGGCGCCTCGTCCAGCGCCAGCGAGAATTTCGCGGCGGTGATGGCACGGAATTCCGCCCCCTCCAGCCCCGCCACCAGCGCCTTCGCCGCCGGGCCCAGTCGCAAAGCCTCCACCGGAAAACTACCGCGCGCGCGCATGGCCGGCAGGTCCGCCACCACCGTGCCCAACGCCGCCGGCTTGACGAAATGGGGCAGCAGGATGTGCGGGAACGGATCGCGCGCGACCTCGGCCGCACCGAACAGATCATAGTCGATGATGTCCATGGCCAAATTCCGTAATCAGGCCCCGATGCCGCGTCAATCATCGGCATCGGTCCTGGCCGGTCCGCGCCGAACAGCGATGAATATTGCACCGCAGCACGCGCTGCGGTAACCCCCGGCCATGTCCCAAACCGCCGCCAATGGCGTCATGCCGGCCTATCGCGCGCGCGTCGCCGCCGGCGCGATCCTGTCCGATCCGGCGCAGGCGGCGGCGGCGGAGCGGCTACAGACCCTGCAAGTGAAACTGCGCGGCTATGACCCGCATCCCTCACGCCCGCCAAACGGCTGGGTCGGCCGGCTGCTGCGCCGCAAGCAGGTGGACGAGTCGGAGGATCACCCGAACGGGCTCTACCTGGTCGGTGAGGTCGGCCGCGGCAAATCCATGCTGATGGATTTGTTTTTTGAAACGGCCCAAGTGCCGCGGAAAAAACGCATCCATTTTCACGAGTTCATGCAGGACACCCATCGCCGCTTCCATCAGATCAAGCGCGACAATCCCGATATCGATGATCCGATCCCGCCGCTGGCGGATCTGATCGCGAGCGAAGCGGCGCTGCTATGCTTCGACGAATTCCAGGTCCATGACATCGTTGACGCGATGATTCTCGGCCGGTTGTTCGAGGCCTTGTTCGCCCGGCTGGTGGTGGTGGTCGCGACCTCCAACACGCTCCCGGATGACCTGTTCAAGGGCAAGCCAGGCCGGGATGCCTTCCTGCCGTTCATCGCGCTGTTGAAGAAGCATCTGGACGTCCTGGTGCTGGACGCGGCGCGGGACTATCGGCGCGAGCGTGCCCAGCAATTGCATTCCTGGTACGTGCCGGCGGACCGCCGCGCGGATGCCGCGCTTGAGCATGTGTTCACGCAATTGACCGAGGGCGCCACGCCGCACGCGTCTTCACTCACCATCGCCGGCCGCAAGCTGGCGGTGCCGCTGACCGCCGCCGGCGTCGCCCGGTTCGACTTCTCCGCCCTGTGCGGCGTGCCCCTGGGCGCCGGCGACTACCTGGCGCTGGCCACCCACTACAACACGCTGATCATTGACGGCATCCCTCGCCTGTCCCCGGATAATTTCGATGAGGCGCGCCGTTTCGTGACGCTGATTGACGCCTTGTACGAACACCGGGTCAAACTCTATGCCTCCGCGGCGGCACCGCCGGATGACCTGTATCGCCGTGGCGAAGGTGCGGCCATTTTCGAACGCACCGCTTCGCGCCTGGAAGAAATGCAAAGCGAGGAATACCGCCGCCTGGCCCATCTGACCTGAACGGCGAGCGCCCGATGCCGCCATTTGTGTTTGGCGGCCGAACCAACTATCGACCCCTGAACAGCTCTCGAGCGTCGTCAAGGAACCTGCGCTGATGCTTCGCCGATCGGGCCAGATTGCCGGGACCGCGGACTCCACCAGCGGCCGGGCCATTCCGCTGCGATCCGCCGACCAACAACTGATCTTGTTGATTCTGGGTCTGCTGGCCGCGAGGCTGTTGTTATACGCACTGGTGGTGGGGGCCTTCACCACGCTGCCGGGTGATCTCTGCGTATGGGACTGCGCCTGGTTCTTGCGAACATCGCAGGCCGGCTATGATCTGACGCCCACGATCGCGGCTGTCTCGATCCATGGCCAGGCGAACTGGGTGAATTTTCCGGTATTTCCCGGATTGATCCATGTCTTCAGCAAAATCGTTCCGGTCTCGTCATACCTGGCCGGATTCATCGTCGCCAACAGCGCGCTGGCCGTGTTCGTCTATTTCGCGGTCAAGTATCTGGACCGGGTCGCGGTTTCCAGCAATCGCGCGGCGGCCGCGGTCTTTCTGATGGCGTTTCCATACGGGTTCTACTTTTCCTTGACCTACGGAGAAAGCACCTACGCGGCGCTCGCGATGGCGGCGTTTTATTTTCTGGCGCGCGGTAATATTCTGTCATCGGCGCTGTTCGCCGCGTTCCTGTCCGCGACGCGAGTCACCGGCGTCCTGTTCACGCCGATCATCGTCGGCCATTATTTATGCCGGGCTTATCAAGCCTATCGCGCCCAGGGCCGCGCGGCGGGCGCCGCCATCCTGTGGTCGGGAGTCTTTCCGGTCGCACTCGCGCCGCTGGGTCTGTTCCTGTTCATGTTCTATTTGTACTGTCACATGGGCGATGCGTTTGCCTTTCTGCACGTTCAGCGGGGCTGGGGGCGAACCGAGCAAGACCCGCTCATTGTTTTGGCGAACGGGCTGCTGGCCAACGATCTCGGCAACACATTCGCCAGCCACACCCATAGCGAAACCTATGCGGCCCTGTGCGCGCTCGCGGGGATGGGCCTGTCCGCGCGCCTGCTGGCGCTGCAACGTTACGGCGAAGCCTGGTTTCTCCTGGCCTCGATCCTGATCGCCATGTCGGAGGGATTCTTATCGTTTCCGCGCTATTGTCTCGCCAATCCGATTTTCATGACCTGGCTGTTTGAGCTGTTCTGGAGCCGCCGGCTCCGCAAGTCGTTCGTGCCAATCGTGTTCATTTGCCTCTGCCTGCAGCTCTATCTCGTGCATTTATGGATGCGGCATCTTGGCTCGCTCATTTAGAGCAATATGGCGCGACGTTGAATCGCCGCAGGAGGAACATCCAATCCGCCATACGAACGTCCTGCCGGTTCTTGGCCTGGCAATCTTACTGTTTGAAGCCGCCGTCACCCTCACCGGCGCGCTTCGTCCGCGGGTCGATGAATATTATTATGACTATTACATCAGCCAGACCCGGCTCTGCTGGCTGACGCCGGACATGGCAAAGCGCGCCGAAACGGCCTTGCGCGTTGACGATCTCAAGGTCTCGGCGCTGCCCCCCGGCAGCGCCTGTTTCCTGCTCAAGCGCGGCTGGAATCCGCCGGAACGCTGGGGTACCTGGAGCAACGGAAGGATTGCCGAAATCGAGCTGCCGCCCTGGCCCGGCAAGACATCCGTTGACCTGGCGCTAAAGGCATTTTCACCGCACAACCGGCAGGTTGTCACGGCTTATGTCAACGGTGCCAGGCTGGGACAATATTTTGTACCGGTCGGACCGGTAACGAAGCTGTCCATCCCCCTGCCAGCTGGGACGCCCGCCACGACGACCATCCTCCTTAAGATAAAGCACCCCGCGCGGCCCGCTGTCCTCGGCGGGAACGATCAACGCGAAATCGGGATCGGCCTGATCGCGCTCACCTGGCATTGAGCCATTGCGCCGCTCTATACGTCCTCGCCCGCCCCTGGAGGGGCATTGGGCGCGGGCCGCGGCGGCTGGTCACCGGCGGTTGCTTCCGCCACCACGGCTTCCTTCTTCGCTTTCAGCTTCGCCTCTTTCTTGGCCTGCTTGATGCGGTTGCGCTCCGCCCGTTCCAGGCCGTAATTCACCTTGAAAGCCATCAGCGATCTCCGGACAACAGTCACGAGACGAGGTCACTGAAATGCTGAATTCCAAATAACCTCAGCGAGCGGTTCGCTTAACAAAAAGCCGGAGGGTTTAACCAGAGCAAACCCGTCCGACGCGGCACGGAAATCAGCCGATGCTGATCGAGCTGACTTCCGGCCCCTTGGCGCCCTGCACCACGTTCATCCGCACCGACTGGCCTTCCTGTAACGGCGGCAGACCGGCCTGCTCCAAAGCGGTGGCATGAACGAACACGTCCTTGCCGCCGCTTTGCGGGCTGATGAAACCAAAGCCTTTGGTGGAATTATACCATTTCACGACGCCGACCATTTC
>Ga0116230_10006965_pt1 | contig 11178 bp, 6 predicted proteins | sample S1TSphfallax_3_FD_88678 | JGI IMG/M metagenome (GOLD analysis project Ga0116230, IMG submission 88678) | Host-associated microbial communities from peat moss isolated from Minnesota, USA - S1T2_Fd - Sphagnum fallax MG | ecosystem: Host-associated > Plants > Peat moss > Unclassified | place: USA...
TAATGTTATCAGACATGAAAAATTTTCATAAATTTTTTTATTTTTATTTTTTATTAAATATGTTACTAATTCTTCAATTCTAAAAAATATTTGAATTGCTACATTATGATAACAAGTAAATCCACAATTTATGATACCTGGTTGCAAATTGTAATTCCCTGCAAGTATATTTATATTATTTATCATAGACTTTTTTAAATATATTGAATTAATTTTGTTCAATAATATATGTAAAGACATTATATTAATATATATTAATATATATTAATATATATTAATATAATTATATATCAACTAAATATTCCATTAAATTATTTGATATATTTTCAGGATCAATATAATCAAATTGATAATCATATTTTTCTCTGTATAGAATTAAATACGGATTACCAAAAAAAGTATCATCTTCGTATCTATTAGAATCATTATAACAATACCAAATTCCTAAATGTTTTACATAACTTATATAATGACCAGAATTTATATTATTATTAGTATGATTACATGTGGATATTAATTCATAAGACTTTTCACATATTTTATTATCTTGTAAATATTTAAATGTAAAACCATCGCCATTATTTTCCATTAAGTTAATTGAATTAGATTTAATTGAATAAATATTCTCTTTAAATATATTTAAATAAATTATTAAATATTTATTTGGAATGAAATTATATTTTCGAGCATATAATTTATAATTATCATCACGAAAATATTTATTAGTTCTATGAATTCCACTCATGTTTTGATTTATTATATCTGATATATTATCTTTTGTACCTTCAGTAAAATCTAATTTTAATATATTTTGTTTTATTCTTATATATAATTTATAATTGTTTGATTCTTTATATTTTTTTTCTAATTCTTGTTCATTTTGTGATTCATATAAATCATTTTGTTCAGGTATTAGTTTATTATTTTCAATTATAGGATATTCTAATTTAATATTTAAATCACTTATGAATTGCTCTTCAATTATATATAAATAATTTCTTGGATCGTTTTTGGGAAAATCTTTTATTAAAATGTTATTTTTACATATTTTATTATATTCTATATTTAATGATTTAGTTTCACAATTCAAAAATATGTATTTAAATATATTCATTAATATTTCTGATGAATCTTCTTGCGAATATTGATAATCTTTTCCTTGAATTTCACTACATATATTATGAATAGATATCATATCTTCTGTTATTATTTCTTTTGTATTTTTATAGATATTCATTAGTGATATAATTTTAATGAAATATGTTAATGGAGATTCTTGATATTGGTCTATAATTTTTTTATTTAATAAGAAACTTACTAATTCTTCTATTGAATAGAAAAATTGTACCATGGAATTAAAAAAACAACTATTACCAATATTTATTATACCTGGTGCTAATCTTTCTTCTCTTGGTTTTTTAATTGGATTTTCTAATAGTTTCTTTTTGTTATAAATTGAATTTATTTTTATTAATATTTCAAATATATTATTATTCATATTTATATTTATTTGATAGAATATTTAATAAATTGATATTATAATTTATTGTTTTATATAATTGTAAACTATAATATCATATGATAATATGTTGTTAAATATTACTAATTTATAAACTCAATGCTAGAAAATAGAGTCAGATCAATTTCTAATTGTCGACTGTATAAATAAAATAATTAGTAAATTATTATTTTAATTTACTAATTATTTTTTATTAAATTTAATATTTTATTTTAAGTAATTTATCTATGAAATTATTTTTATTTCCACCTGACTTGGTTTTGTTAAAATTTAATATTTCATTAATTTTTATTAATAAGTTCGTCATTGTTTTTTTTAGTTTGGAATTTTTTACATCATTATCATTGATTAATTTTATTACATCTTCATCATCTTTGATTAAATTTAATATCTCTATACATTTTTTTTCACCACATACGATAGCATTTATTTTATCATAAAGTATTTCTGTTGAATCAGTACCAAATTCTTCATATAATTCTTCTAATAGAGGAAATATTACTTTGTTGTTAATGTTATTTAAAGTATCTGAAATTTTTTTTTGATTTACGTTGCCATCTAATTTATTGGCCAGAATTTCCATAATTTCTAGAAAAATATTATTTAAATTTTTATTTTGTATATAATCATGCATATGATTATCAAGTTGGTTCTTTAACTCATTCAATGTTTCTTCTAATTCATTTATTTTTTCATTTATTTCATTTTGGTATTCTTTATTTACTGTTTTTGTTAGAATATCAGTCATTTCTTCAGTTTTATTAAAATTATTATTTCTTATCTTCTTTATCTCAATATATTTTTGCATATATACTTCCATATTTTCCGATGCCTTATTTCTATCATTCTCAATAATTTCTATAGATTCCATAATTATATAATTTACCAAAATAAAAAATATTTACTTGTTTTTATATTTAAATATATATTTTGTTTTATATTTTATATATTTTTTATAATATGGATCATTTATATTTTTATTTTTGGATCCACCCGATTGTGAATCAAAAATATCCTCTCTAAATTCTTCACCTGCATATTCATATATTTTTTTATAAATCTCAGGATGAGATTCGTTTAAATTTATCATTGTATATTTACTTGCATATATAAGTTGTTTAGAATATATCTCTTTTATTAATTTTTTATAATTATTTTCTTGCAATCCATCAATTTTTTTACATTTATTTAATTTGATTTCTAGTTCAATTAATCTTACTACACTTTCATATTTATCTTTGGCAAATATTCCTGTATCTTTAGCATCTATAAGCTGTTTTTCTTCATCAGTTAATGTTATCGGTGGTATATCTTGATGTTGATTTTGTTTATCTTGATCTAGAGGTTTTGGTATTTCAGGATGTTCTGTATTTAATTGTGTTTGCTCTTTTGGCTTAGAATCGAATGTTTCAGGTGGTTTTTGTTGCTCAAAATTATTGGATGTTTCAGGTTGTTCAGGTGGTTTTTGTTGCTCAAAATTATTGGATGTTTCAGGTTGTTCTGTATAGCTTGTTTCGTGTCCATGGGAATCGTCGTCTGTTTCTATTTTGGTTAATAATTCTTTTATTTTATCAATGTCAGAATTAATTAAATCATTTTCATCTAAAAATAAATAGTGAATAATACCATTTTTTTTTATTTCCGCAATATTAGGATTTTTAAATTTATATATGCCCTTATTTAAATTATCTAATTTTATGATATCATTGTAAATATTTTTAAAATATGATTGTATATTTTTGGAATAGTTATTTAATGTATTATTGATATACTTATCCAATTCATTTATAAAATTTATTTTTGCATTATATTCATAATATAAGCCCATCCCATTATTTTCATAAGTTACATTTTCATTAAAATAACATATAACATTAAATAATAAAAATAAAAAAATTATTAGATTATTGTCAGGCTCTGTAGTAATATAATTTTGAATTGTATTAATAAAATAATTAAGAACATTATTTATTAAAAAATTTTGATATTTCATGGATTGAAAATACATATTATAATTATTAATACAAACCGACGGAAAGTCAATTTTATAATCATCTTTTGATATATTAATTAAAATATGATCAATATTGGAAATATTGTCAGCTATAATTTCAAATAAATTTTCACCATTATCTTTAGACTGTGCATATACTAAAGAATTATTTTTATAAATAATATTAACATTAATTATTTCATCATCATTTTGTTTTATGTAATAAAAATTAATTTTATTGGATATATTATTATTGGGAATATTTATTGGCTTGTCATTATAAAAATATAATTGATAGGGTGAGTTATTAAATAGATCACCATTTTGCTCAATAAGCGCATTATAACCTCCACTATATAAGGACAATTTAGTTTTTTTATCAATATAAATAGTATTTGGGTCATTAGTTTTTGATATATTAATTTTTATATTATCAGCTGGTATAATTTGTTTAGAATATATTATTTGAGACAACGGATACCACAAGTAGTCGACGAATTCTATAAATTCATAGTTATCATCAGGATTAATTGTATTAATATTAAAATCATCGGGATTATATACATTTTTTTCTCCATTTATATAATCAATATAACATTTTATATAATCTATATAACAAATCTTTTCTTTATAACTAAATTCATTATTGGAGGTGATATTAGACATCATATCATTAAAATTGTTTAAAAAGTATATCTTATTATCATATTCTTTTTGCAATGCTTTTCCGTTTTTATATTGCATTATTTGCACACTAAAAAACTTTATAATATCTTTTAATTGAATTAAATACTCTTTATATTTTTTTTCATAGGTATTTATATGTTTATTTATCTCATCACCAATATGTCTATAGTAATTATCGCTATAAAAATGTATAACATTATTAGTTAAAAGATCATCGCCATTAATAATATACTCCTCGACATGATTAATTGTGAATGTATATTTTATTTTTGCATTATCATATTTATTATCTCCAATATTGAATTCAAATATATCTTTTTCTTCTTCTTTAGCAAGAATAGGCTCATGATCTTTACTTTCATTTGTTAATATTAGTTGAGCAGTTGAATGAATGTCTAATTTTTTTACACGTAATGTTTTATTTAATTCTTTATTTCTATAAATTATGATATCGGTTTCATTGTCAATAAATATATTATAAAAAAACTGATATTCATTATCATAGACACTTATTTTATGAAATCCATATAAAACTTCTTGCTTTTTTTCATTATATATAACATCATCAACATAAATATTATTATCATCTGAAAAACCTACTGCCGATATTTTTATATTAAACATATCACAATTATCCAAATATTTAAATAAATATTTTAACTTACCTAGAAAAAAATAATCACATTGTAATTTATTTAAATTTTCATATAATTTAGCCTTCAAATTAATTACATTAATAATTTTTTTCAAATCTGCGTCTTCTTCTGCTTTTTTATCTTCTGCTGCTTTTCTTGCTGCTTCTGCTTTTCTTGCTTCTTCTGCTTTTCTTGCTTCATCTGCTTTTCTTGCTTCATCTGCTTTTCTTGCTTCTTCTGCTTTTCTTTTTTCTTCTGCTTCTTCTGTTGCTTTTGTTTGTTTTTCTTTTGCTTCTTTTAACTCCTTTTTTCTTTTTAAGTCATCTTCTTGATCTTTCTTTTTTTTATCAGCTTCTTCATTTTTCTTATTTTCTTCAGCAGCTGAATTCAATTTTTGCTGATCATCAAGGTGTTTTACTATGGCTGATTGCATTTCTAATAGATTTTTATTAAACAAGTCAATTGTTTCACCTATTTTTTTTTGTGCAACTATCATATCATCAGCCGTGTTTTTTAAATAATCAATGACATCATTTTTTTTATCTGTTATATTCTTTAAACATTCTTCATGATATTCAGTAATAATATTTTCAAACTCATTATATTTTTTTTTTAGATTCACAAACATTTCATTGAAATTTTCGATAACTGTATTAAATCTATCGATAGTGTCCGTGATTTTTTGTTCATTTTTGGATCTATTAATAAAGTCTCTAACCTTATCTTCTAAAGAAATTAATTTTACATTAATTTCTTTTTGTGTTGATTTTATTGAATTGTTTTTTTTAAAAAAAATCATTGCATTATTATTATTTTTAAAATTTTTACATTCTGCTTTTAATTGTTTATTCTCGGACTGAAGAGCATTATCTATAATATTAATATTAATATTATTTAATTGCAACAATAATTTAAATATATCTGAGTTAATGTCGTTATTTATTTTATCTATCTCTTCATTTACATATTTTTCTCTACATTTTTTTAGTTTTTTTTTTATTTCGTTAATTTCATTTAATTTTTTAATTTTAACATCGTTATTTGGTATATTATTATCAAACATAATTGTTTTATTATCATTCAAAAAATTTATAGCTTGTTTATCATTTATAATAGTTGTTGTTTTATCAATAACACAATCGTATATTACATTATCATTATATGTTAAAGTTTTAGTATAATCATCAATAGTATCATTAATTTCAGTTTCTATTGTTTTTTTTTCCACCTCATTCTCTAGATCAACTACATTCCTGTTTGCTAAAAATATACTAGTTATTTCATTGAACTTTAAATTTAAATCATTAATGTAGTCAACTGCATTTATATTGGGTAAATCTGGGTTTATGTTATTTAATTCTCTTTTAACATATTTTTTTAGAGCCTTCTTTGCGTTTGTATCACCTGTTATCTTATCACTACTGGAATTGACACTATATTTTAAATTTACATTCTCATGTGGTATATTTTTTTTTATATATTCGTCACAACTTTTTTTAAACTCTTCTATTTTTTGGTTTTTTAGATTTTCATTATATATTTTATATAACTCACGAAGTTCGTTATCAATATGAAATTGACTATCATTTATTGTTTTATTATTATCATTGATTGCGCCAATACTATTAACAACACTATCTATATAATTATTCATAGCTGCAATTTTAGTGATCTCTAAATTTTTATCTAAATTACTTAATATTATCTTGGTATCTTTTAATTTTTTTTGTCTTTCTTTTAAAAAATCCTCTAACTCTTTTTTTACAGTTGTTTTATTAGTTATTAATTGAGTTTCAATATATTTGTTATTTTTATTAATAAAATCATCTAAAACTGAAATATAATAATCATATTTTGTGATAATATCTCTGTATTTGTTATCAATAATAGTACTGGTACTGGTACTGGTACTAAAAGCAGTTTCATTAGTACCTATCTCCGTTTTCATATTGCTAATAATATTTTTTATATCAATACTATTATTGATATTTGAATTTTTTGATGGATCGTCTTTGTTTGGTATTGATATTGGTGGATTATACGTTATTGGAATATTAATATACTTATTAATTTCTTCTATTTTTTTCTCTAATTTTTGTTTAAATTCTTCATAATTATCTTTATCGGCGTTATAACCTGCTATTTTTGTTAGTACATTTGGTAAGTTTTTATTAATCTCGTTGATTATATTTTCTATATTTTTTTCGATTTTAATTATTTCCGTTTCGATTGTTTTTAAATTTTCATAAGATAATATATCAATAATCTCAGCTTCTATGTTCAAACCTTCTAACATTTCTATTAGTTTATCCTTAGTGTTATAAACATTTTTGTCTACATGAAGGTCCAAATTTGTATAATTATTTAAATTTGCATTATTTTTAATTGTGGGAATCAAATTATTAATATCCGTAATTAATGTATTTATTATACTATTATGATCATTGGTCACAAAAATTCTATTTAATTCTCTCCTATTATTATTAATAGCTGTTATATATGTATCTAATTCAGTAATTGATTCATTTTTTATATATTCGAACTTAGTGGTACTATATTGATATTGTGTTGGTAGTTTTTTATATATATCATCATACAAACCTGTGGAGACCTTTGCATCCAAAATATTATTTTTAATGAAGTTATCATGTGTGTGTTCATTGTTATTTGTTTTAAATAAATTGATCATGATGAATTGACATGGATATTCGGAATCAATGTCAATAATTTTTACTGGATCAATACGTTTATCATCCCAATGTTGTACCAACTCGGCAATCACTTTATTTCTAAAATCATCTTCAATTCTAGTTTTATCATTTGTTTCTTGTGGATCTAATATACGACCACTTTTTTCTTTATCATATAATTCTTGCAATAAATAGAAATCTCCATCTGATGGCATTTTAATAGATGTTTTATTACCTTTTAACTCAATAACAACTAGATTTTTTATTTTATCAAATTTGAACATTTTATGATTTATTTTGAGTGTGTCTTTAATTAATTGGACAATCTTACTATGTTTAGTATAAATATTAATATTAGGTAATGCCATAATACCATCTATTTGTACAATAATAGATTTATCAGATGCTTGTTTAATTAAATTACATAATAAAGTGTTTTCTTTAGATATAAGTTCATTATCTGATTTTATATCATTTATTATATTATTAATTATTGACATATTTTTTTTTAATATATTGATATTTTTATATGCTTCGACTAATTTATCTTTATTATTATCTAAATTTTCAATATCAATATCATCATATGGTTTATGATCATGGGATATAGAAAAAAAATCTCTGAACGAATTATTTATAGTAATTAGTTGTTCATTTTCATAAATAATATCATCATAATCATTTTTTAAATTCGTATAAATAGGCAACTGTTTATTATACTGTTCTGTAATTTTAAGTAATAACTCAGCAGCTCTATATTCTAAAGACATATTAAATATATATATATATTTAACAAAAGATAAAAATTATTATATTAATTTAAACCAATATTTGATTTTGCACATTTTATTATAATATATTTTTTTAATTCTATATTTTTTTATTTTTAATGATAGTTTTGAGTTATAAATAATTTTATAATAAATTTATAAAATATATTAATATGACTAAATTTAAATTTTTATTAATTTTGTAAAATGAATATAATTAATGCAATATTATATGAAATTATATGACCCAACACCTAATTACCCCAATTGTAATATATAAACATTATATGGAAGTAAATAAATTAGTTAAAATTATATGATATCATTAATTTATAAATATGATATAAAAGTCATTTGGTGGCCATAGATTTTATATTAATCCATCAAATAGTAAAAATTTTATTATCTAATAAATAATATAGAATATGGATAAATATATAGTTGTATCAATATGGATCATATTAATTTCTATTTTATTATTATCAATACCAATTAATTTTAATAATAAAATAGAAAGATTTTATGAATATGATCATTTTAAAAATTACTGTTCAAGTTGTAAATATAGGAATGCATATAATTGTAATAAGTGTACAAATTGTGGTCTTTGTATAAAAAAAAATGGATATAATAAATGTGTACCTGGTGATAATAATGGACCATGGTTTGAAAATAATTGTATGTATTGGACATACAATAATAATGAAGATTATTATTATCAAAATCCTCATTTTATTCCAACAATTACACAATTCTGGCATGCCACACCAGAAGCTTAAATTAGATTTATTTTATTAAGATAATAATTTAAGCTTCTGGGGTGCGAAGCGCATGATTTTCATATTCAATGTTACAAAAATCAGGTTATGGTAAATAAATTGATATTAACAATTGATAGCAGAATTCATAATTTATTCTATTGATAAATTAATTAATTTAAATTAATAATATCAGCTAATTAAATTAGATTTATTTTATTAAGATAATAATTTAAGCTCATGGCATCAATTGATATTAACAATTGATAGTCGAATTCATAATTTATTCTATTGATAAATTAATTAATTTAAATTAATTAATTTAAATTAATAAATCCATTGAATTATTATAAAAAAAATTGAATAATAATATATTTATAAAAATAATAATTTAATTTTAAATTAGAAATGTCAAAATTATTAGAAAAAGAGATATTGTTAGAATTATTATTATGTTATAATTATGGTTGGATACAACATCCATTTTATAAAAAAGATAAAATTTGTTCTATTTGTTTAGATAATATGAATAATAAATATGTTTTAGAGACACATTGTGGACATATATTTGATTTAAAATGTATAATTGGAACAATAAATCATTCAATATTAAAGTGTCCAGATTGTGGATCAAATTATATTCCAATTATAAAAAATTGAATTTTTTTATCTATGAGTAATCTATTAAATTAAAATATAGATTGCTATTAACAATTTGTTAAAGTTTAAAAATGAATTATGAAGGTCTTTATGATGAGGAATTAGCTTTTGAATTGGCTAAAAATTTGTCTGCTAATAACTTAGAAAAACATATTCTAAAAGATGATTTTTTCATTCAAAAAATTGAAACAAGTTACAACAATGGAAAATTCAAAACAAAAACAATTTTAGTTAAAATTATTTTTGCTGGTATGATGTTTTTTGAAATGATTGCATCAATATTAAAGTACATGAAAATTTTAAAGTTACAATTTTCGAATGATTTGATAATTAAAATAACCGCAAATGAACTTAAAAAGTTAGCAGAAATAACTGATGATACATTTTTTGATATTGAAGAACATGAAAAAAATTTAAACACTTTACTAGCTAGATTAACTATGTTAAAAATTGAATTTCACTTGGGAATATTTATATCTGAAAAATATCATATTCTACATGAAAATTATAAAACTTTTGGAAATGAAAAAGGAAAAATTGTCATTAAAATTTTGATATATGGAGATTATTTCAACAAGTATTGTATAATTGATGGAATTGAACAAGAACAAGAAATAACTTTTTCGAACAAATGTCTTTTCATTGCTATTAGTGATGGTTTAAAATTAAAAGGAGGACAATCAATTGCTCCATTAAAATTAATGGAATTGGCAAAATTTAATGAACCATTTAATGTTTTTGATTCTTTTGATCCTATAAATGATCAATGTATACCAAAATTGATTAGAGAATTACCATCAATTAAATTACAAATTCATTATGGTGTTATATCTAATAAAACTCTTTCATGTAGTCCTATAGCTAATATAGTATATGGAAATGGTGATATCAATATCAGAATTTTGAGATTTGGAGATCATTTTGAATATATTACAACAAGTGAAAATTGTTTCATTGGAGAATTTGATGAATTGAAAATTCAAAAACTAGTAGAAGACCAAACAATTTTATTAGAAAAATACAGAAAGTGAATTTAGTTATTTTATTTTTTAATATATAATTTTTATATTTTTATATTAAAAAGTAATGAAATAAAAATAATAATTAATTAATCAGATCATATTTTATTTTATTGAATATAAATTAATATAAGCTCATGGCATCAATTGTTAATATCAATATATAATGCATTATCAAATGACTTTTGTAACATAGAAATATAAATAATGCCTGGTGTTATGAATATTATTTGAGAATTTATTATATATTGATATTAACAATTGATGCCATGAGCTTCGCATCCAGAAGATGATGGGGCGCTGAATTCATATTTTATTCTATTGAATATAAATTAATATTATTAAGTTAATAATATTATTAAATAAAATCAGCTCACCAGAAGATGATGGGGTTGCGTAGCGCCCCATCATCTTCTGGGGTGCGAAGCTCATATTTTATTCTATTGA
>Ga0116230_10006966_pt1 | contig 11178 bp, 7 predicted proteins | sample S1TSphfallax_3_FD_88678 | JGI IMG/M metagenome (GOLD analysis project Ga0116230, IMG submission 88678) | Host-associated microbial communities from peat moss isolated from Minnesota, USA - S1T2_Fd - Sphagnum fallax MG | ecosystem: Host-associated > Plants > Peat moss > Unclassified | place: USA...
CGGGCCGGCCAGCCGATCGCGATGCGCAAGGTGAGCGAGCGCAACCAGATTTTCCCGGTGTTCCGCAATCTGTTCGCGCGCGAGAAAGCCGGGGCAAAGGCCGCCGATGGACCATAATTTCAGCAGCCCGAAACAGGACTGGGATTTCGACAGCCTGCGGCGGTCCTATGACGCGATCAACGAGATTGCGCTGAAGGAGCTGAAGCTCGACCTGTATCCGAACCAGATCGAGGTGATCACGTTCGAGCAGATGCTCGACGCGTATTCCTCGATCGGCATGCCGCTGATGTACCAGCACTGGTCGTTCGGCAAGAATTTCGCCCGCGACGAGCTGTTGTACCGGCACGGCCTGCGTAACCTCGCCTACGAGATCGTCATCAACTCGAACCCCTGCATCGCCTATCTGATGGAGGAGAATTCCATGATGATGCAGACGCTGGTGATCGCGCACGCGGCGTTCGGGCATAATCATTTCTTCAAGACCAACAATCTGTTCCGGCAATGGACGGACGCGGACGGGATTCTCGACTATCTGGAATTCGCGAAGGGCTATATCGCGCGTTGCGAGCAGCGCTATGGCGAGGATGCGGTGGAGCGTATTTTGGACGCGGCGCACGCGCTGATGGCGCAAGGGGTGAACCGCTACCCGCGGCGCAAGACCATGAATTTGCGCGACGAGGAGAAGCGCACGCGCGAACGGCTGGAGGAGCAGGAGCGCAATTACAACGAATTGTGGCGCTCCGTGCCGGTGGGCAGCGCGCGGGCGCGGCCGAACTACAATGAATCCGAGCGCCGGCATCTGCTGGGGCTGCCGGAGGAGAACATCCTGTACTTCCTGGAGAAGAACGCACCGCTGCTGAAGACGTGGGAGCGCGAGATTCTGCGCATCGTCCGGCAGGTGGCGCAGTATTTCTATCCGCAGAAGCAGACCAAGATGATGAACGAGGGCTGCGCCACCTTCGTGCACTACTACATCATGAATCGCCTGCACGAGACCGGGTTTCTCGACGAAGGGGCGATGATGGAATTCTTCCAGTCGCATACCGGCGCCACCTTCCAGCCGGATTTCGATCATCCGGGTTATTCCGGGCTGAACCCCTACGCCGTGGGCTTCAACATGATGGAGGACATCAGGCGGGTGTGCGAGCACCCGACCGAGGAGGACCGCGCCTGGCTGCCGGAGATCGCCGGCAAGGGCGACTGGGTGAACGTGCTGAAGGACGGCTGGGCAGACCACCGGGATGAAAGCTTCATCCGGCAGTTCATGAGCCCGGCGCTGATGCGCAAGATGAAATTCTTCGACCTGCAGGATGATTCGAAGAGCGACCTGGTGGTGCGGGCGATCCATAACGAGCGTGGCTATCAGACGGTGCGCACCAACCTCGCCAACCAGTACGACGTGGTGCAAAACGAGCCGGAGATCGAGGTCGTGGATGTCGATCTGAACGGCGACCGGCGGCTGATGCTGCAGCACCGGGTGTATTCCGGGATTCTGACGAAGGAGAAGGATACCGGGATGGTGCTGCGGCATCTGGCCGATCTGTGGGGGTACGAGGTGACGCTGACCGAGGTGGCGGCGCAGACCGACGTGGTGCTGAAGCGGCACAGCGCGGCGCCGGGCAAGTCGCGGTAGTCTTGGAGAACGTCTGGGACTATCCGCGGCCGCCGGCGCTGGAGCCGGTTTCCAAGACCATTCGGATCGTATTCGGCGGGCGGGTGATCGCGGAAACGGCCGCGGCGTTTCGCGTGTTGGAAACGTCTCATCCTCCCGTTTATTATCTGCCGCGTGCCGCGTTTCGCGACTGCGTGCTGGAGCCCGCTGCCGGCGAGAGTTTTTGCGAGTGGAAGGGCAGCGCAAAATACTGGACGATCCGCGCCGGGGATGCGGTGGCGGCGCGGGCGGCGTGGAGCTACCCTGAGCCAACACCGCGTTTCCTGCCGATCCGCGACCATCTGGCCGTGTATGCGGGGCGGATGGAGCAGTGCTTCGTCGGCGAGGAGGCGGTGACGCCGCAGCCCGGCGGGTTTTACGGCGGCTGGATCACCAGCGACCTGAAAGGCCCGTTCAAGGGCGGACCGGGCAGCATGGGCTGGTAGCTATTGCGATATCGAAAGTAATTTGACATCGCCCGTCCCGGCGGATTATCATTGTATCGCAATAAAAACCGGGGAGCAAAAAATGTCCGGCGCGACGATGCAAAATTTCGACCCGACCGACGGCGCCACGCCGTTCACGCCGGCGCCGGCTGAAACGATCGTGGCGTAACATGTCCGGGGTGGCCGATCCGCTGGAAACGTCGCGATTCCGCGTGAAGTGGGACGGCAGATATGTTCCCGGCATCACGCGGGTCAGCGGATTGCGGCGGGTGACGGAGGTGGTGGAGCATCGCGAAGGCGGCGACCCTTCGACATCCCATAAATCGCCGGGGCGGACGACGTATGACGCGATCACGCTGGAGCGCGGCGTGACGCAGGACACGGCGTTCGAGGACTGGGCGAACCTCGCATGGAGTCTGGGCACCGGCGGGCAGAGCGCCGCGGCGAATTTCCGCAAGGATATTTATTTGGAAATCTACAACGAGACCGGGCAGCTCGCCCGCGCCTACCAGATCTACCGCTGCTGGGTTTCCGAGTACGGGGCGCTGCCGGATCTGGACGGCGGGGCCAACGCGATCGCGATCGAGCATATCGTGCTGGAGACGGAGGGGTGGGAGCGGGATGTCTCGGTTGTCGAGCCTGGGGCGAGCGGGGGTTGAGGCGACCGCGCGCCAAAAGAGACCTCATGTTGGCGCGGGCGTGAGGAATAGCGCCAGGGCGGCGGTCCAGCCGGTTTGGTGGGAGGCGCCGAGGCCCCTGCCCGTCTCGCCATGAAAATATTCGTGGAACAGCACCAGGTCTTGCGCGGCGATGTCCGCCTGTAGTTGCGGGTAGGTTGCCATCACCGGGCGGCTGCCGTCCGGCGCTTTCAGCGCCAGGGCGCAGAGCCGGGCGCTCAGCATATCGGCGATGTCCCGCAAGGGCAAAAATTTGCCGGTCCTGCGCGGGTACTCCACCACGAAATCGTCGCCGTAATAAAGCTGGAAGCAGCGCAGCGCCTCGATCAGACGCTGGTTGATCGGCAGCCAGACCGGGCCGCGCCAGTTCGAGTTGCCGCCGAACGCCCCGGAATCGGATTCCGCCGGCAGATAGGGCACGCTGAAATTCTGGCCGTTGACGGTGTAGACGAACGGCTGTGTGAGGTGGATTTTCGATACGCCGCGGATGCCGTGCGGGGACAAAAACTCCGCCTCGTCCAGCATGTAGCGCAGCAGGCATTTCATCCGGTGGCCGCGCAACAGGGAGAGCAGCCGGCGCTCCCCCTGGCCGGGGATGTCCCAGTGGGAGATCAGGCCGGCGAGGTCCGGGCGGTTCGCCAGCAGCCAGTCCAGCCGGCGGGCGAAATCCGGCAGCGCCTTCAGCATCGCCGGCTCCAGCACCTGCACGGCGAACAGCGGCGTCAGCCCGACGATCGAGCGCGTTTTCAGCGGCACCGCCGCGCCGCCGGGCAGGCGCAGCAGGTCGTAAAAAAATCCGTCCTCCTCATGCCACAGCCCGCTTCCGTCCCCAGCACGGCTCATCGCCCAGGCGATGTACAGGAAATGGTCCAGAAATTTGGTGGCGAGGTCCTGGTACACCGGCTCGGCCATCGCGAGTTCCAGGGCGATCCGCATCATGTGCAGCGCAAAACTGGCCATCCAGGCGGTGCCGTCCACCTGGTCGATCATCCCGCCGGTGGGCAGCGGCTTCGAGCGGTCGAAAATTTCGATGTTGTCGAGGCCGAGAAAACCGCCCTGGAAAATGTTGCGGCCGTGCGCGTCCTTGCGGTTCACCCACCAGCCGAAATTCAGCAGCAATTTGTGGAAGGCGCGCTGCAAGAAATCGCGGTCCGGGCGGCGGGTGGCGGCGGCGTCGATCTCGTAGACCCGCCAGGCGGCCCAGGACTGGACCGGCGGGTTGGCGTCGCCAAACTCCCATTCATAGGCGGGGATCTGGCCGCTGGGGTGCATAGTGCGCTCCTTCAGCAGCAGCAGCACCTGGGATTTCGCGAATTGCGGGTCGACCAGTGCGGCGGTGACGGCGTGGAAGCCGGTGTCCCAGGCGGCGTACCAGGGGTATTCCCATTTGTCCGGCATGATGACGATGTCGGCGTTGGCCAGGTGCTGCCAGTCGGCATTGCGGCCGGCGCCGCGCTCCGGCGGTGGCGGCGGCTGGGCCGGGTCGCCCGCCAGCCAGCGGTGCACATCGTATTCATAGTATTGCTTGGACCAGAGCAGCCCGGCGAAGGCGCGGCGCTGCACCAGGCGGGCATCCGGGTCCGTCATGCCGGCCTGCAGGGCGGCGTAGAATTCGTCCGCCTCGGCGCGGCGGGTGGCGAGAACGGCGTCGAAATCGTCGAATGCGGGCAGTTCCGGCAGCGGGCAGAGGCGCAGGCGGAGGGTCGCCGTCCCGTCCGCGGGGATTTCGTGAAGGGCATGGCCGGCGCATTTGGTGCCGGCATCGTTGCGGACCGCGCCGGCGGCGCCATGGACCAGAAAATCGTTGATGCCGTCCTTGAACGGGCCGGGGGCGTCCACGCCGTAGAGTCGTTTCACATTGGTTTCGTTCTCGCAGAACAGCCAGTTCACCGGCCGGTCGGCGGCGAGGTGCATGGGCGGCATTTGCGGGTGGATCGCCGCGACGACGCCGTTATCCCGTAACTGCAATTGCGGTTTCGCGGTGGCGGCCCAGGACCAAATGTTGCGCGCGAAAAACTGCGGCAGGATGTGCAGGCTTTGCGGGCCGGCGGAGCGGTTATGGGCGGTGATCCGGAGCAGAATATCGTCCGGGCCGGCCTTCGCGTATTCCACCGTGACGTCGAAAAATTCGTTGCCGGCGAATAGGCCGGTGTCCAGAATCTCGAATTCCGGCTGGGTGCGGTCCCGGGCGCGGTTTTCCCGGATCAGTTGCTCATAGGGAAACGCCGCGATTGGGTATTTGTAAAGCATGGACTGGTAAGCGTGCGTGGGTGTCGCATCCTGATGGAAATACAGCTCCTTGACGTCCTCGCCGTGATTGCCCTCGGCATTGGTCAGGCCGAACAGGCGCTCCTTCAGGATCGGGTCGCGGCCGTTCCAGAGGGCGAGCCCGAAGCACCAGAGCTGGCGGTCGTCCGAGAATCCGGCGATTGCGTCCTCCCCCCAGCGATAGGCGCGGCTGCGGGCGTGGTCATGCGGAAAATAGTCCCAGGCGTCGCCGCCGGGGCTGTAATCCTCCCGCACCGTGCCCCATTGCCGGTCGCTCACATAAGGCCCCCAGCGGCGCCAACCGGCAGCGTCCGCGTCGGCAAGCCGCTGGCCCTCCGCGGTGGCGGCGAGCCTGCGGGATTGGGCGCTGGGGTCTGTCATGCCGTTGCCATCACCGGTTGCGACGGCAACAACGCCATGCAGATCAACGATAGCCGCATCTTGTCGCGGCCGCCACCCGGTCCCTTATGGCGTTCTGTTGCAGCGCAGCATAAGGTCTGGATGAGTGCTGCCAAGGTGCCCGGTTTAAAGGATTTTTCGACGTGAATGCATACATGAAGCCTGACATGGCGAAGGCGACGCGGCTGACGCGGGCCGGCAAGCTGAAAGAGGCGCTGGCGGTGCTGCGCGGCGCTTTCGGCGGCCGCCCGGATTCGGGCCGCCCGGACGCGGGCCGCCCGAACGCGCCGGTACAGCCGGGGGCGGCGTTGCCGGAATTCGGCCTGCCGCCGGTGCCGGACGCGCTGCGCGGGTTTTTGGACAAGCTGGGCGGCCTGACCGGCCGGGAGACGGCGCCGGGGACGGACAAATCGGGCGCGGGCTTTGCCGAGCATAGTTTCAGCAACGCCGCCGGCAGCCGGGCTTACAAATTGTTCACACCCAGCGGCTATCATGGCCAGCCTTTGCCGCTGGTGGTCATGCTGCACGGCTGCACCCAGTCCCCGGACGATTTCGCGCGCGGCACCCGGATGAACGAATTGGCGGAGGCGCAGAATGTCTTCGTTGTCTACCCGGCGCAGGCGGCGTCCGCGAATTTTCAGAAATGCTGGAACTGGTTCAACGCCAATGACCAGAGCCGGGATGCCGGCGAGCCGTCCTTGATCGCGGGCATCACCCGGCAGGTGATGGGCCAGGTCGCGGTCAAGCCGGGGCGGGTGTACGTGGCCGGGCTGTCCGCCGGCGGGGCGGCGGCGGCGATCATGGGCGCTGCCTATCCGGATTTGTTTGCCGCGGTGGGGGTGCATTCCGGCCTCGCCTGCGGGGCGGCCAGCAATATGGGCGGCGCGTTCGCGGCCATGCAGCGCGGCGGGGCGCCGGCCGCGGTGGCGGCGCATGGCGTGACGGTGCCGACCATCGTGTTCCACGGCGACCAGGACACCACGGTCAACAAGGTGAACGCCGACCAGGTGATCGCGCAGGCGACGCCGTCCGGGACACTGAAGACGATTGTCCTCGACGGCGATGCCGGCGGCCTCGCCTATACCCGTACAATTCGGGAGGATGCGCGTGGCCGGCCGGTGCTGGAGCAATGGATCATTCATGGCGGCGGCCACGCCTGGTCCGGCGGCAGCGAGGCCGGATCATTCGCGGACCCGCGCGGGCCTGACGCCAGCCGCGAAATGCTGCGGTTTTTCCTGCGGCAGCCTTCGGTCGTTGCCAGCTAGACTTCATGCGTTGCGCGATCGCCATTAAGAAAGGGTTTGAAAGCGGACGGGGCGGCTTATGACGGGGTTTTGCAACGCGCGGATCGTCTTGGGCGATGAGGTCGTGCATGGCGCGCTGGCGGTCGTGGATGGGCGGATCGGCGGGCTCGGCGCCGGCGGCGGGCTCGATCTGGATGGGGATTTTCTGATCCCCGGGATCATCGACCTGCATACCGACAATCTGGAGCGGCAGGTGCTGCCGCGCAGCAATGCGCGCTGGCCGTCGCGCTCGGCGTTTCTCTCGCACGACGCGCAATGCGTGGCCGCCGGCATCACCACGGTGTTCGACGCGCTGTGCCTCGGCGATATCGGGTTCGAGAAGGCGCGGCAGCGGACGTTCGAGGATGGGGTGGAGGATTTGCGGGCGCTGGCGGCGGCGGACGCGCTGAAGGCCGAGCATTTTTTGCATCTGCGCTGCGAGCTGCCGGCGCCGGAGATGGCGGAGATGCTGGCCCGCGCGGTGGATGAGCCGCTGGTGCGGCTGATCAGCCTGATGGACCACAGCCCGGGGCTGGGGCAGTACGCGGATGTCGCGAGCTATGCGCGGATGCGCGCGGCGGAAGGGCATGGCGAGGGCGAAATCGCCGAGATGGTCGCGCTCCTGAAAGAAAACCGCGCGCTTCACCATGAGCCGAACCGGCGCTTCGTGCTGGATTCGGCGCGGGACCGGGGTGTTGCGCTGGCGTCCCATGACGACCGGACCGTGGACGATGTGGCGCGCAACCATCAGGAGGGGATCGGGATTGCCGAATTTCCCGTCACGATGGCGGCGGCGCAAGCGGCGCGGGATTGCGGGATGCGGGTGATCGCGGGGGCGCCGAACATCGTGCGCGGCGGGTCGCATAACGGGAACGTCTCCGCCCTGGCGCTGGTGCGCGACGGGCTGGTGGACGCGCTGGCCTCCGACTACGTGCCGGCGGCGATGCTGGAGGCGGCGTTTGCCTGCGCGGCGGCGGGGGCGCTGGAATTGCCGGCGGCGGTCCGGCTGGTGACCGCGGGACCGGCGGCGCTGGTGGGCCTCGCGGATCGCGGGCGGATTGCGCCGGGGCTGCGGGCGGACCTGGTGCGGGTGCGGGTGCATGACGGCCTGCCGGTGGTGCGGGCGGTCTGGCGGGCGGGCGAGCGGATTGCCTGAGCCGTTGCCTGAGCCGTACCGGGCGGCGGTGTACTACGCGCCGGCGCGCGCGGACCCGTTATGGAAGGCCGGCTGCGCCTGGCTGGGCGGCGACCCGGAGACCGGCGAGGCGGTGCCGCAGCCGGACGCGCCGGGGATCGCGGGAATGACGAGCGACCCGCGGCGCTACGCGTTTCACGCGACGCTGAAGCCGCCGATGGCGCTGCGAGAGGGGTTCGCGGCGTTCCTGGGCGATGTCGAAACATTGGCGTCCCGGCTGGAGCCTTTCGAAATGCCGGAATTGCGGGTGGCGGACGAATTCGGGTTTCTGGCGCTGCTGCCGGCGGCACCCTCGCCGGCGCTGGACGCGCTGGCGGCCGGTTGCGTCACGGCGCTGGATGGGCACCGCGTGCCGGAGGATGCGGCCGCGCAGGCGCTGCGGGCGGCGGGGCGGACAGCGGCGCAATTGCGGCATCTGGCGCGCTGGGGCTATCCGTATGTGCTGGACGAATGGCGGTTCCATATGACGCTGAGCAACGCGGGCGCGGCGGGCGCATTGATGGCGGCGGCGCAACAACATTTCGCGACGGCGCTGGCGGTGCCAAGGGTTTTCGACAGTTTGGCGGTGTATGTGGAGCCGGTGGCGGGGGCGGATTTCCGGTTGGTGAAGCGGGTGCGGTTGGGAGTCTACCATTGATCGATGGGTAAGCGCGGAAGAGCGCTGACCCATCCTACCGATTTGGCCGATTACACCGAAAAATACTTCGCCTTCGGGTTCAGCACCACGATCGCGCTGGTGGATTGTTCCGGGTGCAGCTGGTACTCGTCGGACAGCGAGACGCCGATGCGGTCGGCGCCGAGCAGGCGCAGGAGTTGCTCCTGGTCTTCCAGTTTCGGGCAGGCCGGGTAGCCGAACGAATAGCGCGAGCCGCGATAGCTCTGCGCCAGCATTTTTTCGATGTCCCGATCATCCTCGGCGGAAAAGCCGAGCTCGGCGCGGATGCGCTTGTGGGTGTACTCGGCCAGCGCCTCCGCCATTTCCACGGAAATGCCGTGCAGATACAGGTAGTCCTGGTAGCGGTTGTCCTCGAACCACTCGCGCGCGATTTCCGAGGCGCGCTGGCCGACGGTGACGACCTGGAGGCCGATCACGTCGCGCTCCTCATCCTCCACGTCGCGGAAGAAATCGGCGATGCATTCGCCGTCTTCCTTCGGCTGCCGCGGCAGCGCGAATCGCGCGACCTCGGTCACGCCGTCCTGCTCGAACAGGATCAGGTCGTTGCCCTGCCCGGCCGCTTTCCAATAACCATAGGCAGCCTGCGGCTTCAGGATTTTGTCGGCTTCGCACAGATCCAGCATGCGCTTCATCACCGGGCGCAATTCCTGCCGCGCCCAGCCGAGGAAGTCATCCAGCGTCTTGCCCTGCTTGCGAAAGCCCCACTGGAACTGGAACAGCGAGCGCTCGTTGATGAACGGCACGATCGCCTTTGGCGCCGCCTCGATGATCTTGCTGCCCCAGAACGGCGGCGTAATGACCGGCTGGTCCTGCGTCAGCCGGCGGCGGCGGGACTGCGCGGCGTTGACGTCCACCGGCGCGAACGCGGCACTGTCCGCCTGGCCGAGCGTGCGCTTGGTGTTGCGTGATTTGCCGGCCCGCTTGCTCTGGATCACCGCGAGGTAGTCGTCGAACGCGTTGCCGGTGACCTTGTCCATCAGATGCAGCCCGTCGAACGCGTCCCGCGCATAGGCGACGCGGCCGCAGGAATAGGCGGCCACGCAATCATCCTCCACGTAGTTGCGGGTCAGCGCGGCACCGCCCAGCATGACCGGAATTTCCAGCCCCTGCCGGGACATCTCTTCCAGATTTTCCCGCATCACCACGGTGGATTTCACCAGCAGGCCGGACATGCCGATGGCGTGGGCATGGTGCTGATGGGCGGCGACGATCATGTCCGCCAGCGGCACCTTGATGCCGAGATTGATGACCTTGTAGCCGTTATTGGTGAGGATGATGTCGACCAGGTTCTTGCCGATGTCATGCACGTCCCCCTTCACCGTGGCGAGCACGATGATCCCGCGCTCCTCCCCCGCGACGCGCTGCATTTTCGGCTCCAGATAGGCGACCGCCGCCTTCATCGTCTCCGCGGATTGCAGCACGAACGGCAACTGCATCTTGCCGGCGCCGAACAATTCGCCCACCACCTTCATGCCGTCCAGCAGGATGTTGTTGATGATGGCAAGCGGCTCGTGGGTCAGCAGCGCCTCGTCCAGTTCGTCGGACAATCCCTTGCGGTCACCGTCGACAATCCGGTCCTTCAGCCGTCCCTCCACCGTCTCGCTGCGCTTCTTCTTGGTGGCGTCGACGGCTTTGCGGTCGGAGAACATCCGCAGCAATTCCTGCAGCGGATCGTAGCCGTCCCGCCGGCGGTCGTAGATCAGATCCTCGCAGACCTGCACCTCCTCCGGCGCGATCTGATGCAGCGGCCGGATTTTCGAAACGTGGACGATCGCGCCGGTCATCCCGGCCTTCACCGCGAGGTCGAGGAACACCGAGTTCAGCACCGCCCGCGCCGCCGCATTCAGGCCGAAGGAGATGTTGGACAGGCCAAGGATGATCTGGATGTCCGGGAACTCGTCCCGGATCATTTTGATCCCTTGCAGCGTCCACAGGCCGAGTTTGCGGTCGTCCTCGTTGCCGGTGGCGATCGTCAGGGTCAGCGGGTCGATCATCAGGTCCGATTGCGGCAGGCCGTATTTGGTGCAGGCGAAATCCACCAGCCGGCGCGCGATTTCCAGCTTCCGGTCCGGCTCCTTCGCCATGCCGATCTCGTCGATCGTCAGCGCAATCACCGCGGCGCCGAATTTCTTCGCGAGTTTCAAACGGTCGGCCGCGTGGCCCTCGCCGTCCTCGAAATTGATCGAGTTGATGATCGGCTTGCCGCCGTGCAGTTTCAGCGCGGCTTCGATCACCGGCGTTTCGGTGGAATCGATCACCAGCGGCGCGTTGACGGAAGAGGTGAAGCGGGTGATCACCTCGTTCATCTCGAGCGTCTCGTTGCGGCCGACGAAGGCGGTGCAGATGTCCAGCGCGTTGGAAAATTCCGCCACCTGCTCGCGCCCCACGGCGACACAGCCGTCCCAGTCCCCGGCTTCTTGCAATTCGCGCCATTTCTTCGACCCGTTGGCGTTGCAGCGTTCGCCGATCGAAAAATAGCTGTTTTCCTGCCGCAGCGGTGTCGCGCCATACAGGCTGGCGACGGACGGAATCCAGACCGGCTTGCGCAGCACAGGCGCCGGACGCGGATTGCCGAGCCGGCGC
>Ga0116230_10006968_pt1 | contig 11175 bp, 10 predicted proteins | sample S1TSphfallax_3_FD_88678 | JGI IMG/M metagenome (GOLD analysis project Ga0116230, IMG submission 88678) | Host-associated microbial communities from peat moss isolated from Minnesota, USA - S1T2_Fd - Sphagnum fallax MG | ecosystem: Host-associated > Plants > Peat moss > Unclassified | place...
AGGGCAAGGAGTGTTTTCTTGAACCATGTGCATGTAGAATATTGCACCCTCCACCAATATTCTTGTCAATGCAATGGAACCAACAACTATGAAGAATGTGGATTGCTTGTGTTGTATATTGAAGCCCACCAACTAGATCCCTAGCAACATATATTGTACGAGAGATTAATGTTAACACTAACCTTTGGAACATATATTTGGCAATCATGGTCAACTAACAAGTATCATGGGAATTAGTTGTTTAATTTCTCTAGTACAACAAACTAAAGAATAATTGTTTGCCCCATGGCATATTGTTAAGTCTTTAAGGGATGTAATGCTTCTATGAATACCACAACTTTGGAAGTTTCAAGGATACAGTAAATCCCTTAAGTTTTTGGACATTGGACAAGGTGGGGAGATCATCACTATGAATGTAATTAGAGCAAGGGGGAGCACATGATTGCAACCAACTTACTAGTGGAAGTTGTATGCCATGTATGCCCACTATGTCACAAATTGTGGATAAATAACAAAGGAATCAAACCCATTACACAAAAATTAGTTCTCATTAGTGGAAGTGTTATATATTTTATTTATGAATACATATTTCCAATGTTTTTGCTTCTAGTTGCCAAATTGTTTAGTTGCTTTAACTCCACTCAATGAGGCTATTGATATTGGGAAAAAACAAGTTTATCCAAATTTGATCCCCAAAATCGATTTGCTTGTAGTCACCCCAAGGTTCTAGTTGATGACATTGCTCGTAGAGGAAAAAAAATGGATTTGTCCAAATTTTATTATTAATTCGCATTATTTCCAATGGCCCCCTTCCAATCAATGACACCACTTGAAGAAAAAAATGGCTTTGTCCAAGTCTAGTTGCCTTATCGTTCAACTTCTAGCCAATCCCACCCTATTTGAATCCAGTCATTCCATGGCCTTTTAATCTTTATGTTATAATTTATGCTATTGACCCATGACCAAGTTTTCAAGCAAGTTTGCAAGTTTGCAAAATCAAAATGTTGACAAATTGCAAGTGCATGTTTGCAAGTTCACAAGTTTGTAAATATGCAAGTTTACAATATTACACGTTTGCAAGTAACAAAATAAATAAAAATAAAAATCACAAATCATACATTACAAAGTTACAAATTTACAAATTACAAATTACAAGTTTTCAATTTTTTTATATTTTTAAAAAATTTAAATTCTAGAAAATTACAACATGATAATATTACAAATTGCAAAGTTAAATTTGCAAATGCACATTTCTAAATTTTCAAATTTTCAAATGTGAAAATCTACATACAAATAATTTGGTAATTTGGTAATTTGTGCACAATAAAAATTAAAAATTTCAAATTTGTAAATGTCAAGTTATAAAATAACAACTTCACAATTTTGCAAATTCATAGACTTCCAAGTTACAAATCAACAACCATAAATTTTCAAGTGCACAATTTGCACAAACTGACCGAAAAATCAATGGGCATTTTATGGATCCCATGTGTGTATTGCAACTTAAACCACAAAAGACCAATGCATATTTAGGGTGCCCTATTCGGGTATTGCAACCTCTGACCTAAAATCAATCCTTATTTCACAAACCTTTATGCAAGTGTTACATAATTTGGTAAATGTTCCTCAAAGATTTGACTAGTTCAAGACCCAATCCCAAAATGTAATATCCGGATATGAAAATGATATATCAAGTGCAAGAAACATGTAAATCAATATATGATTTTTGACTTAAACACAGGTATTGCATTTTCTTCATAAAAAACTAGTCCCTTTTTGTAGACCTACATGTGGGTATTGCATAATTTGGGATAAACAATGACAAAGCATTGTTGATTGACATCTAAAATCAATACCACTTCTAGCACAATTATGTCCAAAAACATTTTTTGCATTGGATGAACTATATTGTCTTTAACTTTTGAAAACACTATACACACAAACATCCCAAAATCTCATTGTGTTCATTTCATTATATGCCATGGCTTGTGGTCATTGCCACTTGTAACAATCGACAAGCAATGACTTTATCATTGTTTTGTTCATTTGTGATTATGAAGTCCAAATGGGCATGTAATCCTATGGCACCACTATGCAAACATTCCATAGTTAGTGCCAAATGAAGATTGATTAAGCTTTGCAAATCTCCACCTATTGTTTCTACACTCGTTTTATATGCATGGTCGCGCACATTTGCCAAACCCTACATGAGCAAGGTTTTTGGTCAATTGAATGAATTACATATATGTATGTATGTATATATAAGTATACATGACCATATTTTGCTTTCCTTCTAGAATATAAATAGCAAAAACCATTTCTCATCTGAATTTTTCAAGGAAGTTTTTGTTATGAACTTAAATGTGCCCGGTCCAAATCTGTTTCCATGTGATTAATTGCATCTTGTGTAGTATTGTCCATTTCACTTACTAACTTGTCATTTGCACCATCATCCATAACAAATTTGCTTGGTATGCTAAGGGAAGGAATCAACCTACCCAAGAAATAACAATGTAAAATCAACAAAAATGAACATTGAAACAATATACTCATGAACATTTTCATGATTCGTTGCCAATATTATGAATTAACATTGATGTACATACCCATGTTCCCTTTTGTACAACTTGAAAATATGATCTAAAACATGTTCATCAATCACACACTTGTTTTCATTGATCTTTCTCACACAGTGCAAGTTTCATGCTCTTACAAATGTGTGGATATTTTCTTGCAAATAAAGTAAAAAGACAACAATCATCGATACCTTGTGCCAACTATTTCCCATATTAATGACACCATTTTGCTCCAACAAAGTTAACATATGCTTGTAGTACCATGCACAATGGATCCACATACCTCCAAAAATGTTCAATGTGCTAGTTATGTATAGAAAAACCCAAAAAAAAACAATTTGAATACTTCTTGCTTAACATTTTCCATGGCTTCCCACACTAAATTGTGCTCACATGCAAAATTGGACCAAATTCTTAAAAGATGCCCATATTTTGCAATAACTATAAAGTACCTTGTAAAAATTGTTTCCTTTTGTTTATTCATTGTGACACACACCCATAACACAAAATGGCTCCCACCATCAATCCCAACATGTATTCTTATACCTCACTTCACCAACTTGTCATATGTTGCACACTGATTTTCAAATGCCTTCAAATCACCATGTTAACCCATGTACATGATACTAATCTACATCCACATTGCATCACATAATGAAATATTTAACAAGATTATGTGCATAGTCATTTCAAGGAGTTCTTACAATCCATATGCCAAAGCACCATTGGGTAGTCATTGTATATTTCCCTCAATTTATTCTCCTTACTTCACAATGTGCCATGTATTCTAGTTGCAAACAATGTAGGGAATCTTGAACCATCCTCCTAGGTATTCTATGCCCTTTTCAACAAAGGGTTGCTTGTGTAAAATGAATGCCCCAATAACACCCAACTCTTGTGAATGGAACACTTTGTGGAATCATTGCATCAAGGTCTTCAGGATATAAGTTATGGTACACCCCTCCCCAACCAAGAAACTTCAACTTTCTTTTCAAAGCATATCTACTCAAACCAAATATCAACAAATTTTTGGCTATGTGTAAGTTAAAGCTCCACATGTGCTAATAATTCATCACCCTCAAGATATTCATCAAATGTTTGTGTTTGGTCATTGTTCAATCCTATTGCTTGATGGTTTGGCACTGCCATACCTTCATATATGATCTTGTCCAATTCTTGAATACAACATCACCTCTTTTAATTGATGCAATTCTAAACATGTTGCCACACAATAAACCAATGTACCAATGCATCACATAGTTAGGCACCTAACAACATTGATTTTTAAAAAAATACAGTCTAAAGTTATGTGAACAAAAAGAAAGTTGACCTAACCATTTTGCCACTTAGATAATCTAGGGTATGTTCTTTGTTGAACATTGAACATGATTATGACATAAAACTCAAAGGTGCAAGGATATAATTCAAGATTATCATTCTTAGTTAATAACATTTCAATCTATAAATTGCAATATCATAATTATCCTACAAATATACTCAAAATTTCAACATAATCAAAACATGCAAACAACCCCCACCATGCCTCTAGGGTTAGAAAACTCAATCTCACAAAATAATTTCCAAGAAATTCTTATTGTTTGTTTTTGCTAGACTCTTACCACCTTTGGTCACCTAATTTTTAAAAAAAATAAGCCCTAATTTAAGCCTCCCACAAGTTAGAATTTTCCTTTGAATGATTCTTTGAATAAATATGGCAATTAGTAATTGGGAGATGTAAAATAAGGGGTGATCATTCACAAGAATCTTTAATCATGCTACAAATCTCAATAAAATCCAAATATGAATTACAACTTTTTAGTGATTTGTTTTAATATTTTTGGCTACATTAAAAATCAAATAAAAGAATATAGTGAATTTTACTAATTTTTTTCTTTCACTTTTGGTGATGCAAACCCTCTAAAACCACATTATGCACAAATTTGAACACCAAACATAGGAATCTTATGTTTTTTTAATTTGTTTTCTTTCACTTCTAGATATTGAAAATTTCCAAAAACACTTTGTTTTCAAGTCTTTAAAAAAGTCCCCCCATTTTTTAAAAATCAAATTGATTTTTTCCCTAGTTTAATTTGTTTTTAATTCCCATTTCAAATGTTTTGGTACCACATGTTTCCAAAAAAACTGCATGGCTACTACAAATATTCCTTACAAAAGATTTTAAAGTTGTGGAAGATTTCCAACTTCCTTTTTCAGCAAACTTAGAAAACTCAAACTCACATGAAAAAGTAAGTTGATCATACCTTACAACTTTGACAAGTTTGGAAATTGTAGCAACCTCAAAAAAAATCATGAATTTCAAATGCTTTCTACTACTCTTGTTGTTGCTCTCCTATTACTACCATCATTTGTAACTTGTATGTTGTTCCAAGCATTGCCATGGTACTATTGTTGATCTATTATAAGCTACATCTAATATTATATATTGTTCTCCTATTGTTGCCACCCTTGGTGACTTGTTGAGCTCCAAGTGCTTCTACTATTGCTTGTGTTTTATTGTTGCAACTCTATTGTTACTACCATTGATGCTACTTTATTTTGCTATTGTTGCCACCCTTGACAATCCATCAATGTTTCAAAGCAACCAAACTATGAAGAAACAAATAGCAAGAATTCTTCACAATATATTATTGTTTCCACCTTTCACCACTCACCAATGTTTTCAAGCAACCACACTTCTTCACAATACTCAAGATCAAGTCTGGTGCACTCAACAAAATGCGGGCACAATGTTCACAAGTTGACGTTGAAGAGCTCATGTTCATTGTGCCTCCCTCTTTTCACTGGTCCAACCCATTTCTTGGCATTCAACACTTAGGATTTTTAGAGGGGTTTGGAGCAATGTTTTTCTTTTGGCAAATTTCAGCCAAGTAGCCAAAAAAAACATGGGATTTTTTTGGGGGTTTTTAGTGTGAATTCAAAAAATTCCACAAAAGATGGCCAAGATTGTCAATCTGCTAATACTAAAGATTGGCAACACAAAAAAGACCCTACTCAAGAAGTTTTAAAATCATTGGTTTAATGAAAATAAAAATATACACTTCATGAATATTGCCAACTTCCTTAAGTTGTTTTAGCCAAAACTATAAAATGATGCTTCAAGGTTTTTACTAGAGCTTTTTTAAGAACTTATTTTTTGAAGTTGAAATGGTTATCATCAAGGTTATAATTTTCTTTTGTTAAAACTATGGTTTTGAAAGATTAGCAATCCTTTTTGTTTTCAAATTTCCATTAAAAATGAAAATTTTCAATTTTTATCCAATTCTTTTTGTTGCCATAGTGCAAAACTTTTCCAAGAAAAAAATCAGTTATCATTGATTGGAAATAGACATAATAATGATCATCCACAATAATCTTTAACCAAATCTATTTATAAACTAGATGACTTGGGAAAAACTTCAATCACCCATTAATATTTAATTATGGCTACACATCGAAAAATGTATTTAAAAAATCTATTAAAATTTTCAGTTTCTTTTTGTGTCACTTTTAGACCCTAAAATCCTCCAAAACCACTTTATTTCAAGCCTTTCAAATTTAATTGAACTTTTTCACAAAACCCTGTCAATATAACAATTGATCATTTTTTTCCTTCTTTTATGTATTTTTGTTGGTTTTTTCCTTCTATCTTCATTTTTCTTTCATTTTATTTATTTTGTATCTTTTTTTTTCTTTCATTAATTTATTTTATTATCTTCTTCATTTTTTCATCCATTTTATTTTTTAGCTTCATCATTTATGTTATTTTTAACTAGGTTTTTACATGAACCACCCAATTAAAAGACCAGTGGGTATTTTGGATGCCCCATGTTTGGATATTGCAAGAAATGCCCAAAAACCAACACAAAAAACCAATGGGTATTTTGGATGCCCCATGTGTGGGTATTGCAAAATCCCCCAATAGAAACCAATTGGTACTTGAGGGTTTCAATATGGGTATTGCAATGTTAACCAAAAAAACTAATGTCTATAGTTATGTCATATGTAGGTTTTGCAACATATACTCCAAAAACTAGTATAATCTTTTGGATGCCCACATGGGCAGTGGAATATTAACCACAATATTGCACATGTAGTCTAATTAGATATACTAATGTAGGTATTAAACCACACAATAGAAAAACCCATGCCCACATATATATAATCATACAGAATGCAATTGTGATTAGAATAGATAGAACACTTTCACATGTACCAAGTATATTGTCATATATGTCTTGTACCAAAATATAGATGCTACAAAAATTTAACCAAGCACTAGCCCATCTTTTGATTGCACATGGCCATATGCCATATGCAAAGAAGCATAATTCAATATCCTAAGCGTGACATCATCATCATCATCATCATCATCATCATAAATAGGAAGCTTTAGTTCATTGAAGCATGTGATTGTTCATGGTAGTTGTATTTTGGGCCAATTAGGCTTAAACCAAATCACAATCCACACATAATGGAAGTAGGTACTATTAATGATGAACTTGTGCAACTGATGAAGTTATTCACTCCTCATTTTTTTCAAGCACCTTTCAAATTGTGCCTACATGTGCCATACTTCTCCCAATCATTTATACTCCTAATCAACTTTACTTGATCACCTTTCCCCCCTTACATGTTGTTTCACTTGGAATTGTTTATAGTGAAAATACAATATGGGACACATGTTGCAACTTCTACACGTTGATCATACTCAAAAATACACATGATAGTTCTCAAATAGGTGCCATTATTTCCTTTGCAATTTGTGTATATGTAAAATAAAAAAGAATAAATGTCAACTAAACAACTTGTGTGGCTTCTACAAAGTCACATGAGTTTAGAAAGTCCTTCACATCCACATTAATGTCTACCCCAAACACTAGTTCTATTAATTTAGGCTCTTCTACAAACTTGTCCATTATTTTCATAATTTGATTTTTCATAATATTGGGAATGTTAATCAAATGTTGCATACTTTCCAAACATTTCATGAACCCACATCATACTGCCTCCCTTGCCAGTAAACAATTAGAAAATAAACTTTTGAATATTAGCCTTTTTTTCAAATTCTTAACCTCTTCCAAAAATTGGGGCCCAAGAGTAGGTAGGTTTAGAATCCCCAATGCAATGTTTGGGCAATCCTACACTTGGATTAAACACAATGCATTTTTTTGGGCTTCCTCCTCTTTTACCAACAATGGTGCAATTGATGATGAAGTGCATGACTTGTAAAACTTCAAAATCTATTGTCCACATATCAATTGAAGCATCAATTGGAAGGCCATTGTTGCTCGAATGAATGGCCTTGTGACACAAACCCCATACAACATTAATTGGAACATGATCCAACCAAGGAATTTCAACTCTCCTTGTCACTTTGGACTTAATGTCGATTTTGTCATTGCTTTTAGATGCAATGCACCACCATCTTCTCCTTTTGCAAAAAGATCCATGCAAAATTGTAGACATCAAAACAACCATTTTGATGATGACATCCTAAAAGGAATTCTACATGAGCCACATAAATTCTTTCAATCCTTGCATATTATATCATGATAGAATGTTCTGAATTTGTGGTTGGAATTTATTGAATTGTTGTCTAAATAATCAAACCAAGCGATTGATAAAACACGTTTAGTGGGTCCACCACAGTCCATTGTCCCCACCTTTACTATTGTTGACCTCGCATTTCCAACAACGTAAATCATGTCAAAACTTGGCACCATAACATTTAAAGACTTTTGATAATGAAAGAACTTTCACAATGCAACAAGCTCCTCTCCCATAATTACTTGCACCAAAAAATGAAAATTGTGACATGTGTATTACATGAAGTCAAACCAAAACTCTTGATTGAAATGTATAGAAGTCACTAAATGGTAGGTCGTACAAGACATAATCACATAAGATTAATTACACCCAAGTTGTACCTCAATTGTTACACTAGGGTGTCACAATAATGTTGCTCTATACTCCCCAAGGACATGCACATGAAGGGAACACAATCGATATGCCATCCATGCTTCATGGACTTGTTGATGAGCTACTAATGTTCTTGCTTCCATTGTAGCACAATCATCCTTAGACTTTTTGTCTCACCATCCAATCATTCGATCATACGTAGCGTCTAACACATCGCCAAAGAAGGAGGGTGCCAAGATTGACTCATGAACAAGTTTTTGCAAGTCACCTAACTTCATCTCAGAAACTTGCTTGCCAAGAAATGATTCATCAAGCATATCCCATTTGTGCCAATTTGGATGAGCCTCCAATTGAAACCAAGACTCCATAAATTCCATGTTGTAAGCCACCATGCTTGGTTGCCCATGTAGGACTTGTAGTTCATTTGTTAGCATGTTCAATGTGATCCCTTTATTTAAGGATTGATGTTTGCACAATTCTAGCAATTGTGAATGGATCTTTTCATTTGTACATGATTCTACAATTGCTTCATCAAAATTCCACCAAAATTGACTTTGTGCTTGTCTCATGACAAGCTCTTCCAAATCCTCCATGAAATCCATATTTGGTTTTTTATGAACAACTTGTAAGGTAGCTTGAGCTTCCATTGATGCCTTTTCATGTGTGGTGAAATCATCTTCATCCCTTACAAACATCTTGTTGACTTGGGATCTGCCTTCATCCATGTTATGAGTAAGGTGGGAATTACTAGAAAGGAGGCATGATGTTCTTGAAGAAGAAACTACATCTTGTGTTAACCATGAAATATTCCTTTGGGGCTCCTTGGGGTGCCAATGCCCTATATTTAATGCTACATCTAGAGTCTAGCGTTGGATTCAATGTTGGATCCTCATTGTTTGGTTCCTAGCTTGAAAACAATACATTTGAAACCAAATGCACAACTATTTCACCATAGTCAATCACCTATGTGGTGTAACATGGGGTTTAACATTTTGTGTTGTAGCAATGCTTCCAAGCTCGATGTCATTTTCAGTTGTGCCATTTGGATCAACCTCACAATCCATAAATGAGTCAAAAATTGGAATTGATTCAACTTTTTGGAGGGAAATATAATTCAACCTTTCATAGTATATTGAAAGTTACATAAGCAAAAAATTGGGCATCAAGATTGGTTCAAACATTTGCCTTTACTGGTATCAATATTAGGTTGTCTTTGATAACTTGGGTTACTTGACATTGGTATGAGATTTTACAAATTATTAGAGATTCCATCTTGCCCTAAACTATTACCTACAACCTCCATCACATGCAAGTGCAAGGTCCATACTGGTCCATTTGATGGGCATAATCTTCCAGTTGCCATGGCCATGGCATCAATTGTCTTGGAGGGTCTACCATGTATAGAATTTGAATATCCCCCCCTCTACTTCATAGGTCTCCAGATGACCCAAATTGACCCAAGTGAATTGGCTTGAGGAAATCAATCATCCCTTATTCATGTGTTTGCAACTTCAACTATTAGATCACTTTGTGCATACCATGATGGGGTAATAATGATAAGTTTGGATATTCTTAAGTTGTTATATAGGAGGGTTATCTAACCAATTTGACGGTCATATGTAATGGCTTCTCTAAAATTTGATTAACATAATCACACTTGGTATGTCCAAGTCAAATTGTTTTTTACATCAACATATACCATAATGGGACCTAGGCAAACTACACATGTTTCAACATTTAATCAATGCCTAGGATCAAAGGGTCTTTCATTTTATAAAAAACTTTAAACCTAGTAAACATGTAGGTTCTTCTAAAAATTAAGGACTAGCCAACAACAATTAAAAAGTAAAAATCATTGTTTAGCTTGATAATTACCTTGTATGTAAGGAATAAAACATCTACACTGCAAGCAACTTTGGAATATGGACAACAAATATTACATATTACTAAGATGAAAAAAAATTATGAATGCACATGTTGCCATTTTTTGTTTATTTGATAGAAAATCCACCAATTGTGGCAAGCTTTAGTCTTTTATAGGCTTATGTAGCCTTTTCAACAATGGCTTAATGGCAATACAAATATAAAACATTATTTAATAATAGGATAGCATAGGGTAAGCTTATGTTGTTCACCCTGGCACGTAAACAAATTCAATTGGTTTTTCCTTCCTAAACCAATCTTTATGATTTGTTTGTTTTAGATTTTATTGGGAAAAGAAGGATTTGAGGAAACCATTCATTGCTATTCCATTTGGTATTTTTTTTAAAATACAAAATTATAATGGAACCTTGTGTGTATAGTTATAAAATTACTAGGGAATGGTTTCAATGGCAAGATTGGTGGCCTCTAATCATTGTTAGCATCACCCACAACATGAAACTACCCTAGGTGGTGTGATTGGGTGTTAATTCACCCTAGTAGACAAATACGTAGTGTTAACAAATAGGAGATCTACTCAAGTGCAAACATAGAACTTTATCGAAAGGAAATTATAACACAATGCTCACAACACAAAACATAACATCAAGAACTCTTCAAAGTTCTTGTCACATGAAATACACAAACTTGTGCAATGAAGAAAAGAGAAACAAACCATCAACACCAAGGTATTTAACTACAAGACCAAACCACAAATAACCAAACTAATATAAGTAAAGAAAGTAACTCAACCTTGTGA
>Ga0116230_10006970_pt1 | contig 11170 bp, 10 predicted proteins | sample S1TSphfallax_3_FD_88678 | JGI IMG/M metagenome (GOLD analysis project Ga0116230, IMG submission 88678) | Host-associated microbial communities from peat moss isolated from Minnesota, USA - S1T2_Fd - Sphagnum fallax MG | ecosystem: Host-associated > Plants > Peat moss > Unclassified | place...
GCATGGTGGGTGCGAGTCTCGCCGTCGCGCTCGACGGATTGGGTTTGCGCATAGCCCTGATCGAAGCCGTCCCGCACGACTCTGCCGCCCAGCCGAGTTTCGACGAACGCACCACGGCACTGTCGAATGGCAGCCGCCGGATCCTCGAGACACTCGGGGTTTGGGACGATGTGGCGCCGGCCGCCACGCCCATCGTCAAGATCCATGTCTCGGATCAGGGCCGTTTTGGTTTCGCGCGCGTCGATGCGGCTGAGCAAGGACTTGCGGCCATGGGGTTCGTCGTACCCAATCGGGCGTTGGGTGCCGCGTTGTGGTCGCGGCTCGCCGACAGCCGGAACGTGCAAAGCTTTTGTCCGGCGAAAGTGCTGCGCGTCACCCGGGGCGAGCGTGCCGGCTTGGTGATCGAGCATGGGGTGCCGCCGCAGGGCGGCGGCGAATCGATTCTCGAGGCGCAGCTCATCGTCGCCGCGGACGGTGCGCACTCGGCCGTGCGCGAAGCATTCGGCGTGACCGCCGAGGTTCGCGATTACGAGCAAACGGCGGTCATCACGACGGTGCTCACGCAGCGGTTTCACGAGTACGTCGCCTACGAAAGGTTCACCCCGAACGGTCCGATTGCGCTGCTGCCGCTGTCCGACGGGCGCTGCACGCTGGTGCTTACTTTGGCGCCGGCCATGGCGAAGGCGGCGATGGCGTGGTCCGATGCTGAGTTTCTCGCCGAGGTGCAACGTCGTTTTGGATTCCGACTGGGTCGTTTTCTGAAAGTGGGCCAGCGGACACCCTACCCGTTGAGCCTGTCGCGTGCGCTCGCGACCAGCGCGGATCGCTGCGTCATCGTCGGCAACGCGGCGCAGGGGCTGCATCCGGTTGCCGGCATGGGATTCAATTTGGGCTTGCGCGACGTGGCGAGTCTCGCAGAATTGATCGCCGAACGCCGCGCGACAGAGCCCGCTGATCTGGGAAGTGCCGCCATGCTGGCCGAATATGATGCATGGCGCGCCGCCGATCGCGGCGGCATCATCGCCTTCACCGATGGTTTGGTGCGACTGTTCGCCAATCCACTCGGCTCGGTGCGTGTGCTGCGAAACATGGGGTTGCTGGCTTTCGACGCATTGCCCGCAGCCAAGACGGCGCTGTCGCGCCTCAGCACGGGTGCCGCCGGCCGGATACCCAAGCTCGCTCGCGGAGTCGCGCTGCGATGAGACGTGGCGCAGCCGATACGGACTTCGACTGCCTCATCATTGGCGCCGGCGTGATCGGCACGACCATGGCGAGTCTACTCATTGCCCGGCGACTCGTGGCGCGTGGGCGCGTTGCCATCGTCGCCGACCGGCCGCGGCCCGCGGCCGCACCTGCAGCCGATTGGGACCTGCGCGTTTTCGCGTTGAGCCGCGCGTCGCAGCGGCTTCTCGACATCTGCTCCGTGTGGCGCGCGCTGCCCGCGCAGAGGAAATTCGCCTATGAGCGCATGTGCGTTTGGGACGAGCATGGCGCCGCGCGAGGCAGGGGTGCGCTCACCTTCGATTGTGCCGAACTCGGTGAGCCGAATCTCGGCTACATCGTCGACGGTGCAGCATTGCAGCTGCAATGCACGCGCAGTGCGGTTGCGGCCGGCGTCGTGTCGATCGAAACCGGGCTCGAGGACCTGCGCATCGATGCGTCCTGTGTGCGCGCCATTTTAAGCGACGGCCGTGAGGTGAGTGCCCAGGTCATGCTCGGGGCCGACGGCACCGAATCGAAGGCTCGCGCGTTGCTCGGCATCGAGAGCGCCGGCCATTCATACCAGCAAGACGCGTTGGTCGCCCACGTGCGCACTGCAGAGCCGCACGAGAACACCGCTTGGCAGCGCTTTCTCCGCACCGGTCCGCTCGCTTTCCTGCCGCTGCCCGACGGCCGCTCCTCGATCGTGTGGAGCGTCCAGCGTGCCGAGGCGGACCGGCTGCGGGCACTCGATGCGGGGGCATTCGATGCCGCGTTGACGCAGGCCAGTGGTGGCGTCCTCGGTGCGTGCGAATCGACTACTCCGTTGGCGAGTTTTCCGCTGAAGCTCGAATATGCGCTCGACTACGTGCGGCCGCGCGCGGTTCTGTTGGGCGATGCCGCGCACGTCGTGCACCCCATGGCTGGCCAGGGTCTGAATCTCGGATTATTGGACTGTGCGTCACTCGCGAGCGTCTGGGAAGAGGCGGGCGGTGGCGACGTTTTCGGTGAACAGGCACCGCTGCGCCGCTATGAGCGCTGGCGGCGCGGTGAAAACCTGCTGGCCGCATCTGCACTCGACGGATTGGAGCGGCTGTTCGGCAGCGACAATCCGGCGGTGCAGCGGCTGCGCGTGTTCGGTCTCGATGCCGTGGGTCGGGTGCCTTTCATCAAGCGACAATTGGCGCGGCGCGCCATGGGTCTAGCCGGCGATGTGCCCGAATTCCTGAATTAGAGCAGATCGACCTTGGCGGCGCAGATGAAATCGTTTTCCGACAAGCCACCGATGGAATGCGTCGCGAAGGTAACGTTGCAGTAGTCGTAACCCACCTCCAAATCCGGATGGTGGTCCTCCGCATTGGCTATGTGCGCCACCGCATTGACGAAACTCATCGTGCGGTAGAAGTCCTTGAACTTGAACCGGCGCTTCAAGCTCTTGGCATCCGCCGCGACCTGCCACCCGGCGTGCAAGTGCTCCCCAAGCGCGGCCGCTTGCGCGTGGGTCAGGGCCGGGACGCCGCCTTCGCACGGAACGCATTTCTTCGCCGTCAATTCGTTCACGACAACACCGCGCTCATGCGGACACCGCGCTCATGAGGACACCGGTTCGGCGGTCGAGACGCTCGCCGGCGTAATCGGTGCGTATGTTCGCTCGATGTAGCGCTCGACCATTTCTTGGAACTCCTCTGCAATCCGGTTGCCCTTGAGCGTCACGGTCTTGGCGCCGTCTTCGTAGACCGGCGCCACTGGGTGTTCGCCCGTGCCGGGCAGACTGATGCCGATGTTGGCGTGCTTGCTCTCGCCGGGCCCGTTGACCACGCAGCCCATGACGGCGACGGTCATGTCCTCGACGCCGGCGCGTTCTTTGCGCCATTCGGGCATGCGCTGACGGATGTGTCCCTGGATCTTTTGAGCCAGTTCCTGGAAGTAGGTACTGGTCGTACGGCCGCATCCAGGGCAGGCGATGACCATCGGTATGAACGCGCGCAGACCCATGGTTTGCAGAATTTCCTGCGCCACGATGACTTCCTGGGTGCGGTCGCCATTGGGCTCGGGGGTCAGCGACACCCGGATGGTATCGCCGATGCCCTGTTGCAGCAGAACACTCATGGCCGCCGTCGACGCGACGATGCCCTTGCTGCCCATGCCGGCCTCGGTGAGACCCAAGTGCAGCGGGAAGTGGCAGCGCGTCGCCAGGTTCGAGTAGACGGCGATCAGGTCCTGAACGCCGCTGACCTTGGCGCTGATGACGATTTTGTCCCTGCCGAGTCCGAGTTCCACGGCGCGTTCGGCACTGTCGAGCGCCGAGACCACGATGGCTTCGCGCATGACCTCGATGGCGGGCAACGGCTCAGGCCGCTGCGAGTTCGCATCCATCATGCGCGTCAGCAGGTCCGAGTCCAAGCTTCCCCAATTCACGCCGATGCGCACGGGCTTGTCGAATCGGCAGGCGATCTCGATCATCTCGGCGAACTGGGGGTCGCGCTTGCTGCCGCGACCGACGTTGCCCGGATTGATGCGCAACTTGCCAAGGGCCTCGGCGCAGGCCGGATTGTCCTTGAGCAATTTGTGGCCGTTGAAGTGGAAATCGCCCACGAGCGGCGTAGGGATGCCCGCGCGGTCGAGTCGCTCGCGAATGTGCGGTACCGCGGCGGCGGATTCGTCGTTGTTGACCGTGACGCGGACCAGCTCGGAGCCGGCGCGTGCAAGCGCTTTGACTTGCGCGACCGTGCCTTCGACGTCAGCCGTGTCGGTGTTGGTCATCGATTGAACGACAATGGGAGCCGAGCCGCCGATCATGACGTTTCCCACCTTGACGCCATGCGATTTTCTGCGTGGATTCATAGCCTCTATTCTACCTCGGCGGCGTCAATCGGCATAATGCCGCCATGGCGCAGCGAATCGTCTATTCCACCGGTATCGGCAGCCTGTGTCCAAACTGCCGCCGCGCCGTGCGCGCGTGCGTCTGCCCCAAGGGAGCCCCCGGCGCCGCGAAAATCGGCAGCATCATCGTCGGCCGGGAGACGAAGGGTCGCGCGGGAAAAGGCGTCACCACCGTGACGGGTCTGCCGCTGTCCCCCGCTGAAATCGACTCGTTGGCGGCGCGCCTCAAGAAGCGCTGTGGATCGGGGGGAACGGTGCGCGAAGGCATCATCGAGATCCAGGGGGATCATCGCGATCTCATCGTCGGAGAACTTGCCAAGGCCGGGTGGCCCGCCAAAAGATCCGGCGGCTGACGGTCGCGAACCGAAAAGTCCGCTTACAATGGCGTTCCTGAAACAGGCTGGGCGGGCGTGGAAAGAGATAAACCAACCGGGATGACGCGTGTCATTCGAGCTTTCGGCTACTCTTTTCAAGGCTTCGGGCATGCCTGGCGGGAGGAGGCGGCATTCCGACAGGAAACGCTGTTGGCGGCCGTGTTGGTGCCCCTCGGTCTGTATCTGGGCCGGTCAGGGTTGGAGCGCGCGCTTCTCATCAGTCCCGTCATCCTGATATTGGTCATCGAAATATTGAACAGTGCGGTCGAGGCCGTCGTGGATCGATCCGGCACCGAGCGGCACCCCTTGGCGGGAATGGCGAAGGACATGGGTTCCGCGGCCGTCCTGCTGACATTCATTCTATTAGGAACCGTCTGGTTCCTGGTCTTGTCCGACCACGGACATTGAAAGTACTCACATCAGGATCTGCATGCTCCGTACCGCACCGTTTCTATCTCTGTTAATCCTGTTCTTTAGCAGCGCCTATTCGCTGCCGGTCACGCCCCCGCCCACACCGCCCGCCAATTGGGCGCAGACCATCGAGCGGATTGCGAGCGCCGTGGTGACGATACAGATCGACAGCACCCGTGCTTTCGACACCGAATGGAACGTGAGCGCGCAAGCCACCGGCTTCGTCATCGATGCGAAGCGCGGCTTGATCCTGACCAACCGGCATGTGGTTACGCCGGGTCCGGTGACGGCGCAAGCGACCTTCCAGAACCGCGAGGAAGTGGAGCTCTATCCCGTGTACCGCGACCCGGTCCACGATTTTGGCATCTATCGTTATGATCCGAGCAAGCTCAAGTTCATCCAGCCGGCAGAACTTCCCCTCTACCCCGCGGGCGCCGTCATCGGCCGCGAAATTCGCGTGGTCGGCAACGACGCCGGCGAGCAGCTGTCGATTTTGGCCGGTACTCTCGCGCGACTCGACCGCGAGGCGCCCGAATATGGTTATGGCAAATACAACGACTTCAACACTTTTTATTACCAGGCGGCGTCGGCCACGTCAGGCGGCTCGTCGGGTTCGCCGGTCATCGACATCGAAGGCCGGGTGGTCGCGTTGAATGCGGGCGGCGCGACGGGCGCCGCCTCCAGCTTTTATCTGCCGTTGCCCGCGGTGGTACGGGCGCTCAAGTACATCGACGCCGGAAAACCCGTGCCGCGCGGCACGCTGGAGACCGTCTTCAAGTACACGCCATACGATGAGTTGCGGCGCCTCGGCCTCGACCCCGATACCGAAGCGCACATGCGAGCGGCGTTTCCCAAGCTCACCGGCATGTTGGTGGTCGACGATGTGCAGCCGGGTTCGAACGCCGACGGCGTCTTGGCGCCCGGAGACATTCTGGTGGCCATCGACGGCAAGCCGGTTCCGGAATTCTTCACCTTGGAGGATGTCCTCGACAGCCATGTCGGCAAGACCATCGATGTGGAGGTCCAGCGCGGCGGCGAGGTGCTGCGCCACGCGCTCACCGTGCAGGACCTCGACTCGATCACGGCCGACGAATACATCGAGTTCGGAGAAGCCGTGGTGCACACGCTGTCCTATCAACAGGCGCGCCACTTCAACTTGCCCATCAAGGGGGTCTATGTCGCCAATCCAGGCTATGTGTTTGGCAGCGCCGGCATTCCGCATGGCGCGCTCATCAGCAGTTTCGACGGCAAAAAAATGGACGATCTCGCGGATTTCGAGGCTGCGCTCGCGGGACTCGCCGACGGCGCTCGCGCCGCGGTGAGGTACGTGACTCTGGAGGACCCGCATGCGCAGCAGCTGAAGGTGATCCGCATGGACCGGCTGTGGTTTCCCGCGCGCAAGTGCAAACGCGACGATGCGTTGGGCATCTGGCCCTGCGTCAGCATCGCCGCCGGTCCGCCGCCCCAATCCGTGCCGCCGGCCTCGACTCAATTCTCGAAAACCGGCGATCCGCGAATCGACCGCCTCGCACCGTCTTTGGTGCAGATCACGTTCGACATGCCGTACTCGGCGTCGGGCGTCACGGAGAAGAACTATCACGGCACCGGTGTGATCGTCGATGCGGCACGCGGCCTCGTCGTCATCGATCGCAATACGGTGCCGTTGGCCATGGGCGACGTGCGCATTACCTTCAACGGCACGGTCGAGGTGCCGGGCAAGGTGGAGTTCGTGCACCCGCTGCACAACCTGGCGATGGTTTCCTATGATCCGAAGTCCATCGGTGATACGCCGGTGCGCTCGGCGACGCTGCTCGACAAGGAATTGAAACCGGGCGATGACGTCTGGGTGGTCGGCGAGCGCAGCGATTCGCAGATCCTGTCGCAGAAGACCCAGGTGGCGGGAGTGGATCCCGTGGCATTCCCACTCTCGCGCACCCTGCGGTTTCGCGACAGCAACCTCGAGGCCGTCAGCCTGGTCAATCCGCCGGGCGACGTCGATGGCGTGCTCGCCAACGACCAGGGCGACGTGCTGGCGCTGTGGTCGAGTTTCGCTTTCGAGACGCCGCGTGACCTCGAGCAGATCAATCGGGGTATTCCGGCGGATCTCGTGCAGGAGATGATTGCCGTCGTCGAGAACGGCAGACCGCTGTATTCCTTCGAAGCAGAGTTCGCGGTGGAGTCGTTGGCGAGTGCTCGCAAGCTCGGGCTGCCGGACGAGTGGGTGCGGCGGTTCGAGAAACACGATGAGCACCGCCGACAGGTCTTGAGCGTGGATCGACTGGTGGCGGGTTCTCCCGCGGCGTCGATTTTGCAGCCGGGCGATCTGTTGCTGGCCATCGACGGCAAGGTCGTCAACCGGTTCCGAGAGGTCGAACGGGCAGTGCAAAAGCCTGCCGTGACGGTGACGCTGTGGCGTGACGGCGCCGAGAAGACGCTGCCGATGCGGTCCGTGGCACTGAACGGCCACGATATCGACCGGATACTGATCTGGGCCGGCGCGACCTTGCAGGCACCGCACCGCGCGATGGCCGCACAGCGCGGTATCGCCCCCGACGGAGTATTCGTGTCTTTCTTCTTCTATGGCTCGCCGGCCACGCACTACGGACTGTACGCCGGCAGGCGCATCGTGGAAGTCGACGGGCAACCCACGCATGATCTGGACGCGTTCATCAAGGTCGTGCGGGGCAAGCCGGATCGCGCGTCACTGCGCTTGAAGACCATCAGTTGGAATGGCCAGACGGATGTGATTACGCTAAAACTCGACAAGCATTATTGGCCGTCGTACGAGTTGGACCGCCAGCCCAACGGCACCTGGATCCGCACGGCGTTGGACCCGCCCGCCGCGATGGCGCGCAAACCGTGACGGGCGCGGGCCCTATCGCCGGCATGACCCTCGCCAATGCGGTGCGCGAGGACATGGGCGGGATTCTCGCGATTTACAACGACGTCATCCGCACATCCACAGCGGTCTATTCCGACGTCGAGTTCACGCCGGAGCGCGGCGACGCCTGGTTCGATGCGAAGGCGGCACAGGGATTTCCGTTCATCGTGGCGCGTGATGCCTCGGGAATCATCGGGTTCGGGACCTTCGGCGAATTTCGCGCGTGGCCTTGCTACGAGTACAGCGTTGAACACAGCATCCATGTGCGAGCGGATCGGCGTGGGTGCGGTATCGGCCGTGCGCTGTTGAACCATCTCGTCGAGCGTGCCGGCGCCATGGGCAAGCACGCCATGATTGCGGGCATCGACGCAGACAATGACGTGTCGATCCGGCTGCATGAGAGCCTCGGCTTCGCGGTCGTCGGCCACTTCCACGAAGTCGGGTTCAAGTTCGGGCGCTGGCTCGACCTCAAATTCCTGCAGCGGCTGCTATCATGAGGGAATGGTAAGAGCCACTCAGACCGAAATCGATGAGGCGGTGCAGGCATTGCGCGGCGGTGAGCTGGTCGTGTTTCCCACCGAGACCGTTTACGGTTTGGGTGCCAACGCCGCGGACCCGGCGGCGGTGCGCAAGATCTTCGAGGTGAAGGGTCGGCCGGTGGACCATCCGGTCATCGTTCACCTGGATAATCCGCGCTACCTGCATCGTTGGGTGTCCGACATGCCGCGGGTCGCCGAGCTCTTGGCCGCGGAATTCTGGCCCGGGCCGCTGACCTTGATCTTGCCGAAGGCCGATAACGTCAACGACATCGTCACCGGGGGGCAGGACAGTATCGGTATTCGCGTTCCGTCTCATCCGATGGCTCAGCAGCTGCTGACCGCGTTCGGCGGCGGTATCGCCGCGCCGTCCGCAAACCGCTTCGGCAGGTTGAGCCCGACCAAACCCGAGCACGTGCGCGACGAATTGGGGGACGCCGTGCGCATCATTCTGGACGGCGGCGACTCTCCCATCGGACTCGAGTCGACCATCGTGTCCTGTGTCGGTAACGAGGCGCGCCTGTTGCGTCCTGGATTCATCACGCGTTCGCAGTTGTCGCAGGTGGTCACTCTCGCGAGCGGCGGACCCGTGCCGCGGGCCTCCGGGGACCGGTTGCTGCATTACGCGCCGTCGACTCCCCTGGCCATCGTCGCGTCGGACGATCTCGAGCGTTATGCCGGAGAATTCGTTGCGCGGCAGGAAAAGGTAGCCGTTTTGGCGATGCGGCCACCTCTGCAGACGCAGCGCCACATGACCTGGATCAATGCGGGCAAAAGACCAGAATCCTATGCCCACAATCTTTATAATCACTTGCGCGCGCTCGATAGCGCCGGGTGTGCGCGAATCCTGGTACAGGAGCTGCCCGACGATGAGCGTTGGGCGGCCATATTGGACCGTCTGCAACGGGCCAGTGGTATGGACGGCGATCCGCTCGAGTTGAGCGCGGGTTAACGGAGAACGGGTTGGCCAAAGCCGCTGGAGTTCGCAGATTGCCCGCTGGCGACGTCATGGAGCTCGATCCAGCGAGTGATCCGTTTGCCCCTGATTCGATCAAGCATTTGGTCAAGCGATTCGGTTCACCGCTGTTCATCATCGATGCCGCGAGGATTCGCTCGCAGTACCGCCGGCTGGCCGCCGCGCTGCCGATGGTGGATTTGCATTACGCACTCAAGCCCTTGCCGCATGCATCGGTCATTCAGACGCTGCGGCAAGAGGGGGCTTTCTTCGATCTGGCGACCAACGGCGAGGTCGACCTGGTCAGACGCCTCGGCATCGAAGCGCAGCGCTGCATCCATACCCACCCGATCAAGCGTGATGGCGACATCCGCACGGCGCTCGCCTACGGCGTGACGCGATTCGTCGTCGATAATCCGGACGAACTGCGCAAGTTCGTCAAGTTCAAGAACCGGGCGAGCCTGCTGATCCGCGTGTCGTTCCGCAGCCCCGATGCCGTATGCGATCTGTCGCGCAAGTTCGGCTGTGCTCCCGAGGCGGTTGCCGAACTGCTCGCGTTGGCGGTCGAACTGCGAGTCAAAGTCGAGGGACTGTCGTTTCATGTGGGTTCGCAGGCCGCCGGGCCGAATATGCACGTGCATGCGATCAACGTGTGCCGCGAGTTATTCGAAGCAGCGGTTCGAGACGGACACGAACTGACCACTCTCGATATCGGCGGGGGGTTCCCCGTCGATTATTCGCAGCGCTCCGTGCCCATCGAGGAGTTCTGTGCGCCGATTTGCACTGCATTGAAATCGCTTGGCGCCGGTGTGAGGTTGATCGGTGAGCCCGGGCGGTACATCGCGGCGCCGGCGGCCATCGCGGTCTCTTCCGTCATGGGACGGGCACTGCGCGACGGTCGGTGGTGGTATTACCTCGACGATGGCTTGTACGGCAGCTACAGCGGCCAAATGTACGATCACGCCACCTATCCGCTCGAGGCGCTGGTGCCGCCGGGAGCGCAGCACCCCTCAGTGTTGGCGGGGCCTACCTGCGACAGCATCGACGTCGTCACCGAAGACATCGATTTGCCCATGCTCAGCGTCGGCGATATCGTCGTTGGACGCGCCATGGGTGCCTACACGTGGGCATCCGCGTCGGAATTCAATTTCTTCCCGCGTGCGACCGTGCTGGCCTTCGATCAGGGTCGACTCCTCGCCGACCGGAGGTCACGATGAATCGGAATCGAAGACGATTGCTGCAAGCGGGCGGCGCGTTCGCGGCCATGTCGGCCGTAGCCGGCCTGGGACGGCCGGCAAGCGCGAGGGAGTCTCGTCTCGAGCCCGCCGTGAAGCGGATAGGTCTCCTGAACCTGCATACCGGCGAGGAAAAGGAGCTGGTCTTCTCGCGCGGCGGCGCCTATGTGCCGCAGTCGCTGGCAGCGATCGACGTGCTGCTGCGAGATTTCCGTACCGGCGAGCAGCACGTCATCGACCCGAATTTGCTCGATATCCTGTATGACGTCGCGCGCAACTTAGGCGTGGATCCGGCATTCAGCGTGATCTCCGGCTACCGTTCGCCACGAACCAATGAAAAGTTGCGCGAGCGCGGCGACGGCGTCGCGCGCCATAGCCTGCACATGGAGGGACGTGCCATCGATGTGCGCGTCGCGCGCATGGATTGCGCCGTACTCGCACAGCGTGCGCGCGCGATGGGCCTGGGTGGGGTGGGTTACTACCGACATTCCGACTTCGTGCACCTGGACACGGGTGCATTTCGCACCTGGAACGGCTGAGCCTCAACCCCACTTTCCCGATCGCCAGAGCAGGAAAACGCCGGCGGCAAACATCACATAGAACGCCGCGAACGACGTGAGGCTCGCCGGCGTCAAAGCGTTCCGCCGCAGTAGCACCCAGAGGCCAATGACCGACAATGCGGTCACGGCCGCGGC
>Ga0116230_10006972_pt1 | contig 11169 bp, 10 predicted proteins | sample S1TSphfallax_3_FD_88678 | JGI IMG/M metagenome (GOLD analysis project Ga0116230, IMG submission 88678) | Host-associated microbial communities from peat moss isolated from Minnesota, USA - S1T2_Fd - Sphagnum fallax MG | ecosystem: Host-associated > Plants > Peat moss > Unclassified | place...
AAGGTCAGCACCACATCGGCCGAACCGTCGGGCACATTCGATGAGGCGGTGGTTGGATCGAGCGCCGCCGCGCCCGCGCCGGGATAGGCTTCGAGCAGCCGGGCGAGCGCTGCTTGCGCCTTTTCACCGTGAATGACGAGGCCGATATAGTGGCCATGGCCGCTGACGAGCGGCGCCAGGATCGCGGTGTACCAGCCGCCGCCGGGGTTGTATTCGACCACCGTCTGATCCGGACGAACGCCATAAAATTCCAGTGTTTCAACCGGATGGCGATACTGGTCGCGTTTGCGGGCGGCTTCGCTGCGGTGCGTGTCGGCAACCGCGGCGCGGATTGCCGGGCTGTCTGCGGGCTGCGCCGCGACCGCGCTCGACATCGCCACCAGTGCCAAACCCAATATCCGTGCGTGCATGGCAATTCCTTTCGACGTGGGCAGATCGTGCCCATCTGCGCCTGTCTAGCACGCCAGACCGGCTTGAAAACAGGTTCGCGCGTTCATGCCTTTCCGGCATAAGGGCGTTGCGCAAACCAGATCAGATGTTTGTCGCCTTCGCCGTCGGCCTGTTCCATGACCACCGTTTCGGTCACATGGAACCCGGCATCGACCAGCCGCGCGGTGAAATCGCTGTCGGGCCACGCCGACCACACCGCCAGCGTGCCGCCGGGCTTGAGCGCACGGCGCGCCGCCATGACCCCGTCATCGGTATAGAGGTGGTCGTTGATCCGCCGGGTGATGCCTTCGGGGCCGTTGTCGACATCGAGCAGGATCGCATCGTAGCCATCGCGCGCAGCATCGATCAGCATCGCCACATCGTCGGTGACCAGCAGCACGCGCGGATCATCAAGGCAGCCGGCCGTCAGCTTGCCCATCGGCCCGCGCGCCCATTCGATCACTTCGGGGACCAGTTCGGACAGCGTGACATGCGCCGCAGCGGGCAGCACGGCGAGCGCGGCGCGCAACGTATAGCCCATGCCATAGCCGCCGATCAGCAGATCGGGCGCGGCAATCCCCGCCAGCCGGTCGCACGACAGCGTGGCCAGCGCCTGTTCCGACGCGCTGGCGCGTGTGCTCATCAATTCGGTGCGATCGAGCAGAATGGTGAAATCGTCGCCGCGCCGGACCAGCCGCAGCAGTGCGCCATCGGGGACGCGCGCGCTGGCGATTTCGTCGTGGCCGTCGATCGTGATCCGTTCAGGCGGTGCGGATCGGGGGCCCTGGTCTAGTTCGATGACTTGCGCGCCTTGCGTGCGGCATATTTGGCATCGCGCGCCGCCTTTTTCTCGGCCTCGGTCAGCTGGGGCACGATTGCGGCCAGTTTCCTGGCCTTTTCCGCTTCGCGCGCGGCGGTGCGTTCGGCGGCGCGATCGGCTGCGCGCTGCGCCTGCGCGGCTGCGCGTTCACGCTCTTTTTCGATGCGTTCGGCGACCACGGCCGGATCGGCCGCGGGCTTTGCTTTCAATCGGGCCAGCGCCGTTTCGCGCGCCTTTGCGGCCGCAGCAACGCGATCCTGAAAACCCGGTTCCTTGTACCCTGCCATGCGCGTGTGTTGATACCCTTCTGCAATTGCCTATGCGCCGACCGGCGCCAACGATCACCCTTGCCCGGTGACCGGATGCGGCGCGCCTAGCACGAAGCTTGCGAGGATGCGACCAGACTTTCAGCGATGCACACTGGTTCCGGCAAGCCGCGTCATCAGGATCGCCGCGCGCTTGATCTGGCGGGGAAAGCTCGCCAGGTCGACCCGTTCTTCGGGGGTGTGATCGCCGCGGCTGGCGGGGCCGAGACCAACCAGCCCGTCGACCTGGGCGGCGACAAAGCTGATATCGCCCGCCCCGCGCTTGAGCGGATCGAGCACGGGCATCGGCGCGAGGCCGAGATCGGCGTTGATGGCATTGAGCCGGTCGAGCAGCGCGCGGTTGCCCGGCGTCGGCGCCATCGGCGGATAGCCTTCGTCAAACATGATACGCGCATCGGTCTGCGGCAAGTGACGCGCGACAATCGCCACCATCCTGGCCTTGACCCGGTCGATCTGGTCCTGCGTCAGCGCACGAAAATCGCCATGCGCGATCGCGATCGGAGGCACGATATTGGTCTTGCCCGTCGCGGTCAACTGCGCATCGTCGGGCGAGGTGGTGACGGTCGCGCCGCCCGCGATCAGCCCGATGTTGAATGTCAGATCGGGTTCGGGCAGCTGTTCGCGAAACGCGGTGATGATCCGCGACAGTTCATAGACCGCGCCATCGCCCACCGCTGGCGAAAAGATTTGCCCCGAATGCGACGATTTGCCGCTTGCGGTGATCGTGTAGCTGGCCGCCGAACGCCGCGCGATCGATCCGTAATCCTGCCCGCCTTCGACCGCCAGCCCTTCAAAATCGAGCGCCACATCGGCATGGGCGGCCGCAGCGACCAGATCGGCGCGCGCCACGCTGACCGGTTCGCCCGCCGCTTCCTCGTCGCCGGTCAGCACCGCAACGATATTGGCGTGCGCCAGCGTGCCCGCCGCCTGCATCGCCCGCAGCGCGGCCAGCATCACCACCACGCCGCCTTTGTCGTCCGACGCGCCGGGGCCATGCAGCGTGTCGCCTTCGCGCGCCCAGCTCTGGAACGGCGAGCTCGGCTCGAACACCGTGTCGAGATGCCCGATCAGCAGCATCCGCGTCGTGCCCGGGGTTCCGACATGCGTGGCAATCAGATGCCCGGCGCGATGCACCGCATCCATCGGCACCCATCGCGTGGTGAACCCGATCGCGGCGAATTCGGGCGCAACCATGTCGCGCACCTTTTTGACCCCCTCCAGATTGCGCGTGCCGCTGTTCTGCGCGACCAGCTTTTCGAGCAGCGCGATGTCGGCCGGGATGCCCTGGTCGGCCGCCGCGACGATTTTCTGTTCGGGCGGGGTGAGCCTGGCATGCGCCGGGACAGCGCCGGCAAGCAGCAACAGCGCGACGAGAGGATTGCGGATCATGCCCGCATGATAGGCAACCTGCCCGGCGGTGCAAGCGCGACGCGATTGCCGCAGCGCAACAAGGGATTGGACACGGGCCCCATCGTGCGTGTAGGGCGATCACACCATCGGCGTCTGGGTCGAAACGCCGATGACCGGGGCATTTTCATGCCCGCGGATGATCCGGAGCCTGTTCGATGATTGCACCCGCCTTGCCCCGTGTTGCGGACAGCGGCTTTGCCTGATCGCGCCGCAGCATTGGCGCGGACGGGCCGGGCGCAGGCGTTTGCCGGTGCCGATCTTGCGGCGTTCGTGGCAGCCCATGCCGCGATGCAGGACGGCTGCCGGTTTCTGATCGCGCGCGGGGCGGATCGCCGTGGCTTTGTGCCGCCGCCGGTGATCGCGGTGCGCCGGGCGTGCAATTGCCTGAAGGAACTCGATCGCTTTCTGGTGGTGATGATTGATGCCTGCTTCGCAGCCGATGGCGCGCCGCACGGCAATCGCGCGGTCTATGTCCGCGACGGCGATGCGGCGGGCCGGCTGTGCCGCAACGCCGCGCTGCGCCGGGTGTTTGCCCGCGACATCGCGCGGTTGCGCGCGATCGGCCGGATCAGGGCGCTGTCGCTCGGCGATGCGCCGGCCGAGGCGGGCTGCCGGCCGACTGCGGATCTGGCGCTGGCAACGCTGGGCGACGACCTCGCCGACCAGGCGCCAGGCGCGCCGTTTGCACTCGGCGACCGCACGCTGGCGGCGATTGCCGGGTTTTATCTCGCACTTGCCCACCGCCTGAGCGCGCTGATCACCGATTGATGATCGACGGTTGTTGATCGACGGTTGCTGATCGACGGTTGCTGATAACCGGCCGGGTCCTCCCCGGGCCATCGTGGTGATGGCCCGGGCAGGGAAATCGGCGTTTGCGTGTCCTCTTCCATCGCCCCCGACAGATGCAGCGGCAATCGCAGCGACAGCGTCGGGCCTGCCACGTGTCCGGCGTGGCCCGTTCGCCTTGTGGGTCGGCGGGTCGGTAGCGCGCCATCGCGCGGGTCCCGACGGATAGCAGTTGCGAGGACCACCCAAGCCCTGTGCAACCCTCCGGAGCTATGGCCAATCCGCCTGTCGCACTCATGCCTTTGCACCGCTGAGGACCGTGTAACGTCGTGGCCCCTTCGTGGTGACGAAAAGCAGTCAATCACAGGACTTTGCCTTAGGGCATCTCCAGAACACTGGAGATCGGATCGACTATCGTGAGGATTAGCCTAGGGAGATTGCCTTAGTGGGAGGGTAAAGGTCTGGAAAACAAGCGGGAATCCATTTGATCCGGCGCAGCTCCAATTCGGATGCAACTCGGGTGCGGTGCAGCAGGCCGGGTCAGCCCGGCGCGGTGTCGCGGCGCAACGGGACCACGTTGGATTCGTATTGGCCGGCGTTGAGCCGCGCTTCGGCAGCCTGGATATAGTCGCGCGTTATCGGCACGGCGTCGCGATCGCGCACCAGTTGCAACTGGAAATTGACCAGACTGGCGTGTTCGAACCCCGTGGCCGCGCCAGCCAGGTAAAACAGCCACATGCGATAGAAACGTTCGTCGAACAGTTCGACAATCCGGTCGTGATTGGCAACGCAGCGGTCGAACCATGCGCGCAGAGTTGGCGCATAATGGCGGCGCAGCACTTCGCAATCGGCCAGCATCAGCTTGCACGGTTCGATCGCCGCGACGGTTTCGGACAGCGAGGGGATATAGCCGCCGGGGAAAATGTATTTGCGGGTGAAATCGTCGGTCACCGCCGGCGGCGCGGCGCGGCCGATGGTGTGCAGCAGCATCACCCCATCGGGTTCGAGCCGGTTGTGGACCTGGCGGAAGAACGCCGGAAAATTGCGCGTGCCGACGTGTTCGAACATGCCGACCGAAACGATCCGGTCATATTTGCCTTCGACATCGCGAAAATCGGTCAGGCTGAACGTCACCGCATCGGCGACTCCTTCGCGTTCGGCCCAGGCTTTGGCATAGCCGATCTGTTCCTTGCTGAGCGAAATGCCGTGGACGCGTGCGCCGGTGACTTTGTGCAAGTGGATCGCCAGCCCGCCCCAGCCGCAGCCGATGTCGAGCACGCGCTGCCCGGGCGCGAGCGCCAGCTTGGCGGCGATATGGTTCATCTTGGCGATCTGCGCGGCCTCGAGCGTGGTGATCCCGTCGGCCCAATAGGCGCAGGAATATTGCCGGTTCGAATCGAGGAACAAGTCATAGAGGCGGTCGTCGATGTCGTAATGGTGCGCGACATTGCGCAAGCTGGCGGCGCGCGCGTTGATGCGGTTGATCCGGCCGATCACTGCCAGCCGCAATTTGCCGAAAAACCCCGGATTGTCGAGATCGCGGCCGCTGTCCCACGGGTTGTTGCGCCGGACAAAGCCGACGAAATCCATGATATCGCCGCCTTCGATATCGATCCGGCAATCCATATAGGCTTCGGCAAAACCCAGGCTGGGGTTGCGCGCGATCTTGCCCGGCACGCCCTTGTCGTGCAGCACCAGCCCCATATCGGGCCAGCCGGGCGTCGGGGTGCCGTAGACCCGTTTGCGCCCGTCGGCTTGCGTCAAAGTCAGCGTGCCGTGGCGAATCAACCGTTTGAGCGCAGCATCAAGCAGAAACATCGACATCTTCGAGACAGACCCTGGGTAGTTCAGACCTTTTCACATCGTTGCGGCAACTGGCGCCGGTTTGCAAGATGCCACGGTTGTCCGCGCCGTTCGGCGTGGCTATGCCGGCGCGATGGAACTTGATCTGATCGATGTCTTTGCCTCGGGTGCCCTGTCGGGCAATCCGCTGGCGGTGGTGCGCGGCGGCGACGCGCTCGATGGCGCGCAGATGCTCGCGCTGACGCGCTGGCTGGGCTTTTCCGAAACGACGTTCCTGTTGCCGCCCACCGCGGCCGGCGCGGACTATGCCTTGCGCATTTTCTATCCGGCGGGCGAATTGCCGTTTGCCGGGCATCCCACGCTGGGCAGCGCGGCGGCGTGGCTGGCCGCGGGCGGCGTGCCGGCGCGCGGCGATGTCGTCGTGCAGCAATGCGGCGCAGGCCTGATCGACGTGCGCCGTGCGCCCGATATGCTGGCGTTTCGCGCGCCGCCGCTGCGGCGGTCGGGCCCGCTCGATCCGGCCGAACGCGCCGAGGCGATCCGCATCGCCGGGGTCGATCCGGCCTGTGTGATCGCCGCGGTCCATGCCGACAACGGCCCCGGCTGGCGGCTGCTGCACCTCGATAGCGCGCACAGCGTGCTCGCCGCGCGCCCGGTCGCGAGCGCCCCGGTGCCGAGCGATATCGGGCTGGTCGGCGCCTGGCCGGCGGGGCACGACCGCCAGTTCGAACTGCGCGCGTTTTTCACCGATGCCAGCGGTCGATTGAAGGAAGACCCGGTGACCGGCAGCCTCAACGCCTCGGTCGCGCAATATCTGGTTGCCACAGGCCAGGCCGCTGCGCCGGGCTATGCGGCCGGGCAGGGGCAGACCATCGGCGCCGACGGATTGATCACGGTGGCGATCGAGGATGCCATCTGGATCGGCGGACGCACGCGGATTGTGGCGCGCGGGGGCACGCTGACGCTCACCTGAACGCCGGCCTGCGCGATGGTTCACCGCGGGCTCATCTTGGGCGCAGCATTATCCGGGTCCATTCCATGCGGGATCGGGGCTTGTCCATCCGGCTGTCGGGTCGGGCATGGCCCTCCGCAGACCACGACAAGGACAATGCCATGATGTCGCGAACCGTTTCGCGCTGGCGCGCGAGTGCTCCGCTGATCGCCGCGCTGCTGCTCGGCAGCACGCTGGCCGCATGCAATCGCACCGGCGGGCCCGATGCGTCCCCGTCGGACAGCGGCAGCGCCGACGCCGATGCCGCGCCGGCCACTTTGCCGCTCAGCACCTCGGGCACCACCACCCCGGTCGCGGCGCCGCCGGTAACCGCGTTGCCGGTCGGACATGCGATCGGGCTGCGGCGGCTTGCCGACCGGCAGCAGGGGTACGGCTGGCTCGACCAGGCCGATTACCAGGGCGATGCGGTTGAGGACGCTCCGCCCGATTATGCGTTTGACGATGGCGGCGTGCGGCCGTGGACCTGGACGAGCGGCGACGGCGCGCGCGTGATCACTGAACCGGTCGCCGGCGGCTATCGCACCTATTACTATGAGGCCGGGGCGCAGCAGCCCTATCTGGTGCGCGACCCGAACTATTCCTACGCCTATGAAAACGGCGCGCTGGTCGCGGTGTTCACTCTGGCCGGCGCCTTGCTCGATCCGCAGGCAGGGTCAGAGCAGGCCAATTATGCCGCGCGCTATTTCGATCGCGGGACCAATTTGTGGCGCGTCGCCGATTCGGGCCCGCATGTGTCGGTCAATGCCTATACCTGGGCCGATCGCCGCGCCGATCTGGCGGCGCAGCGCGTCGCCTGGCAATCGCATGTCACCGACAATCCCGACTGGTCGGCGTGGAACAGCGCGCACAGCGCGGCCGAACGCAGCCGCTGGAACGACGTGCGTGCCCAGCACCAGGCCGCCGCGCAGCAATTCGTCGCCTGGCAGCAGCAGAAATTCCAGGGTCCGCCGCCAAAGCTCTATGAAGCGCCGCAACGGCCGCAACTCGGCAATCCCGGTAATCGCGACGAAGGCGCGGGTGTTGCCGGCGCCGCGCACCAGCCCGCGCAACACCAGACCGGGATGCCGCCGGCCGCGCCGCACCAGCCGGGCATGGCTGCACAGCCGCATCGTCCCGAGACCGCGCCGGGCAATCCCCACGCCGCGCCGCCGGCTGCCCAGCACCCCGCGCATGCGGCAGCCCCGCGGCCCGAAGCGGCACCCGCGGTCCACCACGCCGCACCGATGGCCGCAGAGCACCCCGCGCATGAGCCTGCCCCACGGCCCGAGGCTGCCCCTGCGGTCCACCACGCTCCGCCGCACGCCATGGATCACCAGCCAGAGCGCCCGGCGGCAGTGCCCGAACACACCGCTGCGCCAAAACCGCATCCCGAAGAACGGCCGCACGACGAACCGCACCACGAGCACTGACCTGACCGTCAGCCGCTACCCGAATGCCTCGGCCACCAGCGCGCGCGTGTCGGCAATTGCCGCAATGCGCCGCTGGCCGCCGTTGCGGTCGAGCTGCACCACCAGATCGATCACGCTGGCGGCATAGCTGAGCGTTTCGCGGCGTGACAGCCCGAGGCCGGCCTGCATCACCATCAGCCCGATCTGTTCGAGCGCGCCGATCGGCGAATTGGCGTGCACGGTCGAAAACGATCCGGGATGCCCGGTGTTGATCGCGCGCAGGAAACTGACCGCTTCGCGCCCGCGCAATTCGCCGACGACAATGCGATCGGGGCGCAGCCGCAACGCGGCCTGGACCAGATCGTCGGTGGTGACCCGTGCCTCGCCCTGATCGCCCTTGACCGCGATCAGCCCGACGCCGTTGCCGGGGTGGCCGGCCTGGTCGGGCAGTTTGAGCTCGGGGGTGTCTTCGACCAGCACGATCCGCTCGCTCGCCGGAATTTCGCGCAACATCGCGTTGAGGAACGTGGTCTTGCCGGTCGACGTGCCGCCCGAAATCAGGATCGTGCGCCGCGCGGCGATCGCCGCGCGCAAGGCGGCGATCGGCTGCGCCGCCGGATCGGGCAGCGCGAGCGCCGGCGCTGCGGCGAGCGGGCCATGGTCATAGGCATCGAGCGGCAGATCGAGCAGCCGCTGGCGGCGGATCGCCATTGCCCAGTGCGCGCGCGTCGCCGGCGGCCCGCACAACTGGATGCGCGCGCCGCCCGGGACCAGCGCGGCGGGCAGCGTCGCGGCGAGCAGCGGGCTTTCGCGGTTGATCGCCTGGTGCGTCACGCGCGCGACTTGTTCGGCCAGCCGCGCCATCGCTGCATCGGTCACCTGGGCATCGGCAAAGCGGCGCATTGTTGGCCAGGCGGCATCCTCGACCCAGATTTCGCCCGGCCGGTTGACCAGGATCTCGGTCACCCCCTCGCGCGCCAGCCACGGGCGGAACGGCGCGAGATAGGCGTCGAGATAGACGCTGCCGGCACCGTTCGCCGGGGCGGGGAAGGGGGTGGGATCGGCCATCAGGGGGTTTCGACCCGCGCGAAATCGAGATCGCGCGCGGTGAACACGCGGATCGGCTCGCCCGGGTGGATGCGGATGGTCGGGCCGATCTGTCCGGTCTGGCCAACCGCGGCGGCGGCTGCCGACTGGCCGGTCCCGGCGATCACGATATTGGTGCTGCCGCTGCCGATCGTGCTCAGCCCGCTCAACACCGTCAGCAGCATCGCCGAGCCGAACCGTTCGAAGAAATGCGTGTCGACTTTGCCGCCCAGCCCGGATTGCCCGGCATAATCGGTGCCCGGCGAACCCAGCGCAACTGCCACGCCATCGGGGCGGATCAGCCGGGTCCAGATCACATAGACGCGGCGCTGCCCGGCCTGCAGCCCGCTTTTGTACTGGCCGATCAGCCGCGAACTGCGCGGCACCAGCACGCGCGATCCGTCGAACGATCGCACATCGGCCGACACGATCGCGCGGGCATAGCCGGGCACGTCGGTGTCGATCGCGGTTTCCAGCACCGCCGGGATCAGCGTGCCCTGCGCCACGGTGGTGCGCGGGTTGATCGCCTGCGTCGCGCTGGCCCCCGCGCTGCCGGTGGCGCCAAGCCGCGCGGCGAAATCGTCGCCGCCGTTGGCAGCGGTGGGCGCTGGCGGTGGTTTGGCCGCGGGCGAAGGCACCGCGACCGGTGCCGCCGGTTCGACCGTGGGCGCGGCGTTGTAGACCAGCGCGGGGGTCGCCAGCGGGTTGGCACCGCCCGCCGCGCGGCCGCCATCGAGCGTTGCGGGCGGCAGCATCGCGGCACCGCCGACCGGGGTAATCGCCGCCTGCGGCACCAGCGGCATGGGCGGCGGGGCGGAGCGAGCCGGTGCCGCCGGCGTTGCTGCTGCGACCGGGGCAGGGCGTTCGGCGCGGGTGTGGCTCAACGACCAGAATGTCGCCAGCCCGAGCACGCCGACCAGCGCGGTGCCGACCAGCAGCGCCATCGCGTCCGACCCCTGCCGCGCGCGGCCGACGACGGGCAGGACATGGCGCATCGCCAGATCGAGATCGGGCCCGGACAGGCGCGGATCATCGTCCTGGAGCGGATCGGGGCGCGGGGGCGGGCGCAACGGATTGCTGTTCATGGCGTTGTGACCTGCGGCGTGTGATGCTGGTGCTCGATCGTCGCGACCAGCTTGCCGCTGCGCAGCACGATCGTATCGGGGGTGCCGTCGACCACGATCATGTCGTCGTGCATCGCATAGTTGATCGGCCCTTCGGTCCCGCGCGCGTTGCGGCCGAGCACCGCCGGCAGCGCCACGCCCTTGGGCCAGGCGATGTAAGTCGCCTGGCCGTCGGCAAACACTTTGGCGGGCAACAGCTCGCGCGCGCCGTGCAGCGCAAAGCCCAGATCGAGCGTGGCGGGATCGACCGGCGTGACCGCAGGCGCACCGTGCGCGAGCGCGGCCTCTTCGCTGGTCAGCGCGGGCGCGGGCACGGGCAGCGCTGGCGGCGACGGCTTTTTCGGCTCGTCGGGATAGGCAAGGCGCAGGCCATAGACGGCTTTCGCGCCGGGCGCGGCAACCAGATCGAAGAAATAGGTGCGCCGGTCGGTCACCACGGTCAGATTGGTGCGCGCGCGCGGGCTCAAGGGTTTGAGAAACAGCATGTTGGCGCGGCGGTTGGGGGTGACCTGCCAGGCGTTGGCATCGCCGATCGCGACATTTTCGATATGTTCGTCGCTGGCCAGGATCACGGTCGCTTCGACCCCGCTGCGGCCGTTGAGCCGCAGCACGGCGTTGTCGCGCCACGGCAGCGTGATCAGCCGCGGATCGCCGGGCAGCGCGGGCACCGCCTGCGCCAGCACCAGGCCGAGCAACAGGCTCACTTGATCACCGCACGCGTGGTCGCCGGACGAAACCGGCTGCCGATCCCGGCGCTGCGACGCGGCGCGGTGCCGGGGGCAGGGGCCGGCGAAAACGTGCTGCCGGTGCGGATGTCGCGCGTGGCATGGACCGAAGTCTCGCTGCTTGTGCTGCGCGCAAGGCTCGTTGGCATCATGTGCGTACGATTGCCGACGATTGTCGCCAGGCTGCGCGGCATCGCGGCGCCGGGCGCGGCGATCACCATCGTGGCGGGATCGTCGCGGCGTGCGGATGCAAAGCGGTC
>Ga0116230_10006973_pt1 | contig 11168 bp, 8 predicted proteins | sample S1TSphfallax_3_FD_88678 | JGI IMG/M metagenome (GOLD analysis project Ga0116230, IMG submission 88678) | Host-associated microbial communities from peat moss isolated from Minnesota, USA - S1T2_Fd - Sphagnum fallax MG | ecosystem: Host-associated > Plants > Peat moss > Unclassified | place: USA...
ATTCATTATTAATATTTAGACAATAAGTTCCAATAAGCCGCCATTTTATAGGGGGTAAATCCTAAGTTATAACCCTAGTAGACCAAAGATAACTAAAAGGCCAAAAATTGAAAGCAAGGATTGGACCAAAAAACTGCAGTAAAAAAATTTGAGGGATGATTCCACCAAATGTTTTTATTTTCAATCTGATGGTTTCAAAACTTTATGTAGTGAAGTTTGCTAAATTTTTTGAAAACTTATTTTTTCAGATTAACACTAAAAGAAAAAATTCTCCAAAAAAAAGAATCGGGTTAATTTTATTCAAATAAAGAACAAAGATTTCCAATATTTTCCAAGTATTTTTGTAGCTTTAGTGCAGATATTCCCCTATTGATTAATTTTCAAACATTCCACTATGAAAATAAAATATTTTCAAAATATTTCAAATACTTCTTGTTGCTTGGAATTTTTGAAAAAAATAATCATTTTAATAAAATAGTCAATACCCCCGTGAAACGTTAATTTTTGAAATCATTTTATATTTTTAAAATCTGAAAAATAAATAAATAATTGCATGCTGGTTGGGCAGCTGTTCGGAGAAAACCTGGGCAGCCGGAGGGCAGCAGGCCAGCGTTCGCTGCGGGCTATCGGATGTGCGCGGTACAAGAGAGAAGCGTGTGCCAGAGAGCGACCGAGAGAGGGTCTGCCCGTTTTGCGGCCTGTTCGTGAGCCTGGTTCTACGATCGGAGTCAGTTCGATTGAGCTACCCGAGGTGCCCGCTCGACCAGAATGTGCTACCAGAATCAGCCAACGCAGTCCGATTCTGCTTTGGAAGATTTTCAAGGCCTGAATTTTTCTGCGGAAACGTTCTCTCGCTCGCGCGCGCGGGCGTACTCTCTCTCTCGCGCGCTTCTCTCTTTCTCTCTCTCGTCAGCATTCCCTGACACATTTTTGAAAAATGCTTTCAACCGGGGACGGCTGGCCGTCGAGCTTCGCAGAACTTTGCGTGATGTCGGGAGGACCAGCAGCTTCACCGGATAGTTTTTTTTTGGTTTGTCATCGAACCCTAGAAAGTGAGGAAAACAAGTGATTCTTTATTTGTTTTAAGAGAGTTTTCATGGGCGGCGAGGACGTACTAACCCAACAGAAGAAGCAGCAGCAGCAGGTGATGCAGTACTGGAGTTCAGTAGATTTGCATGAACCCATCTTCTTGTTGGTGTTGTTGTTGAGACAAACATGGGAAGTCTTTTGATATGAAGCTCATCTTCAGCTACTGATGGTACTACAGCGCCTGTTCTGGACTTTATACGTCGATTTACATGAGCCTGTTGCTAGCATTGCTGTTGTTGAAGTTCTCGCTGTTGAGGCAAACATACATGCAGGGAAGCTGCTGGGCTTTGATCGTGAGATTCTTCAGCTGATCATGCCTTTTTACTGGACCAGCAGCTTGTTGTTGTAGTTGTCTTCTTCGGTTGCTGATCCCGACGCAAACATATCTAGGAAGTGTTTTGAGAAGGTTCTTCATGAGCTGAGCGAGCTACAATAATATTCCATTACTGTTATGCGAAGAAGGAAGAAGAACTAGAAGAATACATCAGCAGTAGTACTGCAAAGAAAGAAGATTCTCCAGTTCTCATGCACGATCGACCGTTTAACGGTGGGACTGGCTGGGGCAGTGGTCAACGGAAGCTGATCGATATGAGCTGCAGCTCGATGTGGTTAGCTAGCAGCTAGGATTGTTATGAGGAATCCGGCCAGCTGAATTTGTGAAGAAGTTGCAGTTCGTTGTAGAGTTGCACGAAAAGCTCAGACCAGAAGAACTAGAAGGGGAAGAAGCAAGAACAGCCGAGCAGCTGGAGGAGGAAAACCCGCCGCGAGTTCTTCGGCAAAGTCTAGTCATGAAGGACATGGCGGATTACTCTGGGTTCTCGTTTGTGGTGAGGAAATGGAGATCAGGGTTTAGCTGCAAAAAGCCTCTTGATCTTTTGAGCACAGTGCTAGCAGGATACATGAGCATCATCTTGACCACCATCGCCTTTGCACTCGTTGTTGCAATCTACTGGCCCTCAATCTCCGGCTACCAGGCAGCAGCAGCTGTTGCATTTCCTCATGCAAACAAGCAGCAGCTGAAAGCAGCTACATCATCACCACCATCACATCAGGAATTTCCTCCAGAAGTAGTTGACCTAATTGCAAACATCAGGTTAGCTAGAAAGAGAGCTGAAGCTGCGGGTTCAAACTTGAAGAAGATGGGTGATCCTCCCATGAGCTTCTTGTCTGAGGAGGAGGAAATAGCTTCATGGCACAGGGCCAATCCTTGCATGAGCAGGGATGAGCTCTGGCCTTTGTACAACCAGCATCGACATAGCCAGGAGCTTCAACCTCATCCTTACTTGGGAGCAGTCCTGGAGGAGTATTCCAAGCTCCACAGAGCTTGCATGAAGAATGTGGGTGGTGATGTTATAGGACTCTTCAAGAGTAGGAAGAACAGCTCAACAACTGGGTGCAAGTTTGTGATGGGGGATAATGAGGTTGCTACAGGATTGGGCAACAAGGTTTTATCAGCCGTTGCAGCTGTCATGTACTCCATCCTCACACAACGTGTTTTGCTTATTCCAGTCACAACTTCGATTCCAGGGGTTATGTGTGAGCCTTTTGTTGGCTCGAGCTGGAAAGTTGCTACTGATGGAATCCTCACTCCAGCCAAATTCCACACCCAGTTTTGGTCGTCTGTCCAGGATGTCTACAAGGGGGTGCAGGATGCTCACACACTTGCTGCTGTGATCTCGATCAACACATCTGCAAGTGATGGGTCATCAGACATGAGTATGGGATCCCAACAGAATCTGAGTTCTGCAGCAAAGGAAGATGCAGCAGAGAGCGCCATGAGCTCTGGATGGAATATATATGCTGCAAGAGTGAATGAAGATTGGGATTGTCAGCCTGAGAAGAGGTTCTTCTGTGAATCAGTGCAAGAGTTTTACAGAACACAAGTGACTTGGATGTATTTCTCAGAGTGTTTATACTACCTTCCCAAGCTTTTTGCAGTGCCGACATTTCGACCCACTCTGGAAGCTCTTTTCCCTGACAGGATGGTGCTGACCCATCTTCTGAGATTGGTGATGCTTCCATCTGACCCTGTCTGGTTGCGAGTGAGGCAGGTCCATAATGTCCACCTCAAGCACATTGATCACCGAGTTGGGATTCAGACAAGGTATTTCCACGGGAAGCAAGAATGGGAGTCTTTGCATGAGGCTACGGCACAAGCTGTTGCAATCTGCCTCCTTGACAACCATTTGCTTCCCAATACAAGCTTAAGCAACACCTTGAATGAAGAGATCACAGAAGAAGATCGTGCAGAAGCCTGGAAATTAGCTGCTTCTCCACCAGATTCTCATGACTCATTTTCATCTCATCAAATTGCTGCTTCTCGGGGTGATGATATTGCAGATGAGTTAAACGATACGGTTTTTCAAGACAGGGAAGTAGAAGGCATCAAGTCTGAATTAGCACAGAAAAAAATACCCTTGTCAGAGATGACTTACAGTGTATTCATAACCTCCTTGTACAACAGCTTGAAGGACCATCTCACCAAGATATATGTGCGAAACCCAGTAGCAACAGGGGAGACAGTTGCCTTGATTCAGCTCACACATGAAGACAAGCAACAATTTGGAGTGGAAGTTGACAGACAAGCTTTGACTGAAGTTCTGGGGTTAAGCTTGTCTGATGATCTCATCACAACCCCACAGTCCACTTTTGGAGCAATTGCAGCCGGCTATGGAGCTCTGGTACCATGGTTCATCGACATCAGGCAAGAAACTCCAGCAGGTTGTGTGAAAGGCCTCACAGTTGATGCGTGTTTTCAGATTCCCAGTGACAAGCATTTCAGATGCCCTGGTGAGCCTGCGTTAGATGGCAAGCTGATTGCAGATGAAGTTCATTACATCAGGGATTGTCATGAGATTGAGACACCTTTTGTGCCTGTACATGGTGCCAGTCTAGGGTTTCAGCTCATCACCAATTTCAGTAGGATCAATACTAGGAGCCCTTATGAATGAATTACCAAGCCCTTACAGATTTAGGCATAGATAGGTGTCTCTTACCAAATGATCTAAGTAAAGTGTTATGAACCACAATTGTGCTGGAAGGTTTACTGAGGTTATAAATTAGTGAACCAAAGTGCCTTAAAGAATTGTCAGATTTAAGTAGTGATGGGATTGATGGGTTGCAACTTCCACGAAAGGAAAGATGGCCAGGCTGAACCAACAGCCAACCAAGTGTGCAGTGAGGATGTATGGTAGGTGGACAAGAAAAACAATTCCTAATGATCCTCCTTGTCAATGTAACAGAAATCAGTCTTAATCCATTCATTATTCCATAGTTTACACTCACAACAAACATGACATGGTAATGTATATTTTATAAACACATGAAACTGATGGTTGTTGGGGTGCTATAGAAATTGCAACAAAGCCTTCAATAGTTATTTTCTTCCCATCCCCCATTACACACTAAGCCTTTAATCAATTTCAATATGTTCCTTGTGGATGAATATGCAAGTCTAGCCCAAATTTGTCTATCTTGTTCAACAAGGAAACAAAATTCAACAAAGAAAATCCTCCCAATCTTGCTAATTGACCCAAAGGCTTCAATGTGTGTGCTCATTTTGAAGTGTAATTAGAGTAGCGGTGTGGATGTTGGAAAAAGGTAGCAACTGACTGATCAGATGCAACAACTTTAGATGACATTTTTGTCTTACCATTTTTTGGTGGCTTATACAAAAGCAAATGCATGTACTTTCAAGTCAAGCAATGGTGAAATGTTAGTAATCAGATTGAATATAACAACTGGTAACTCAAACAAGCAATATATGTCTTTCCTACAAGTCAAACAATCTACTAGGGATCAAAGTGCTTCGATCAATGGCTCTAGGATCACCAAATATTTGCACTTAGTCATGAATACTGTTCATTTTCAGAACTCACAAGGGTTGATGCATTTGAAACCTTGATTGAGGCTTTCTGTGAAAATCTCCATGGTTCTCCTCCTTTGTCTCGAGAACTAAGATCCTCCCAAGTCTCCTTTACACTTCATCATGTCAACTTTGCAGCTCCTTTTGTTTCTGGAGCAAAACAAAACACATGTTTATGTCCTGCAAGCACTAGTATGTGTACGTCCTGCCATGGAAAAGTACCTCATACATAACTGAGACAGGCACCATGACAACTTCTCACATCATAAAACCTCTGACCCAGATGTGGTTTACATCCAGCAGTATGCATCATCAGATGCAAGGAGTGAAGACCGACAGTAGTAACAATAAATTCCTAACGATCATGACTAAGCATCAAGTGTAAGAAAGATCAAAAACCTTGTACAAAGGCATCTGAGATTGCATGTACTTATGTTCCTCTTTCTCATCTAAGATCTCACAGTATCTCCAACAGGGATTTTTTTTTGGTGATTTTTTGCCTAAAGGCGACATGAAAAGCGAAATGATATGAAAGTTTTTTAAAAACCCAGTCACCCAAAGCACCTGCCTCGTAACACCCCTTGTGCCAAAAGGCCAACCACATATCTCCATCCATCACCAACAATAACTATGTGTTTGCAAGCTCCTTCACCAATAGCATCATTAGGGCTTCAAGGCTTCAAAGCTTTGCTTTTATGGTGCTTTAGGGTTTAAAGGCTTCGCCAATCTCTAACCATTCAAGTTGTGAATCACCAAGTAGCAACCACTTGATCTAGGGGTTTGCCTACCCTGCTCCTTTTCCCTGGAACTAGTAGCCAACTCCCCATTTTGCTTTCAAGTCCCATTTTGTTCATGCCTTGTAAAATGTGAATTGAAAGCTTGGAGATGGTGGTAGTAAATGATCATTGCTTTTGAATGTTTAAGAAAGCTTGAACACTTGTGAGTTTTAATGGATGGATTGTAATCTCAATGACACAACTTGTCATTACAATAGTCATGGGGATCAAGACAAATGTTGAAGGGAGGGAAATCGTGAATGAAGTTTGTTGTAGCTTTTGACAACACCAAAGGGACTCGAGAATTAGGAGCTTTGAAGTTTGAAGGTGATGAATTCAAGTGACAAACACTACTTTCAAAGCTATAAAAGTTGCATCATGCAAATTCCATTAGAGATGCATGCTTTTCATTGTTTTTTTTTTTCAAGTTAATTTTCTAAATTGATTTTCTTCTTGAGTTTTTTGCTTCATTTCATAGTTTGATTCTCTTTTATTCATTCACATTCTTATTTGCTTGTCATAACGGCACCCGTCAAACTTCCTATGAATTTTCAATTCAAGTTGTTCTTCTTTGGTCAAGGTCAAGGTAATAACCTTGCAAGTTCATCAACACATTCCTTGCTTGAATTATTGATTGTGTTTAAGGCTTGTAGTTTTAATGCACATGATTTTCCAACTAAGAAACCTAAAAGGTCTTATGACAAGGTTCGAATCTTTTAGGAGTCTTAGGCTACTAAGTTTCCTTAGGCAGAATCAATTTTGGGGGAAGATTCAATGGTATCTAACTTATAAGGTTCGAATCTTTTAGGAGTCTTAGGCTACTAAGTTTCCTTAGGCAGAATCAATTTTGGGGGAAGATTCAATGGTATCACAAGTTAGATGCATGATTTGTTTGGTTGTTGAGGGAAATGAAAAGCTATTGCCAAAGTTGGACATTTTGCAGAAACATGTTGGTCGGAAAAAAAAATTGTTGCTTCTTCAAAAGTTGCTATTGAGGATTGGTATTACAACAAGGAATCTACACATTCCAAAAATGAACGGTTATATGTTGGCATATGTTTTGAAATAAATTTGTGTAATCTAATATTCATCTTGGATTGAAAAAAAATTGTTCAATTTGCCACAATTTGCCACCTTTAAATCCATGGTCATCAAATGTCTAAATTGAAACTTTTAGTGAGTTGTATTGCATCTTGAAGGCAAAAAACAACCTTAAAAAACATTGGACAATTGGAAGTGGGTGGGGAATTGTTAAGGCAATGCATGATATCATCTTTACATTCATTAAAACTATTATGCAAGGTGCTAAATTTTTTTTTGTGAATAATGGACAACCAACAATGGACCAATGTCCATGTTTATATCATAAAAGATTGGCATCAATTTCCAATCTTACTAACCTTGGAACATGTGGAAGCAGATGCAACTATAGATAATATTATTGCAATCCTCTTGAAGTGCATGGCTAAATATGGAAAATTTTTGGTAGAAAAGCTTGGTTCACGATGGGTGTGCATTGGTTGTGACAAAAATTCTATGTTCCAAGGCATTAAGGTAACATCTCAATTGAAATCTCATGTCATTCCTTTTTTGATTAGTTTGCATTGCATGGCCCACAAAACTAATTTAACAATTGTTGTGTTGTCCAAATTGCCATTGGTGTCTCACATTGAGTTCATGTCATAGTCCCTATTCTCATTCTTTGCACACAATCTTTAAAAGTTAATGAAATTTTGTAAGCTTGTTGAAATTCTGCAAACCAAAGGTTTTTAATTGTTGAGGAATGTGAAGACCCATTAAGATTACATGATAGATCTTTCTTGTCCATGTTCATAGCTTAGTAAATGGGTCTTGGATCAAGGTTCATGAAAATGATTTCAATAAAACCCACTTTTATAGTGAAAAATTCATGTATTGAAGCAACCCAAATCCTAATCGAAAAGCTGAAGAGGCAATTTCTTGAGCAAGAAACTATGATGACCCTTGAAATAATATACCCCCAATATTGGTTAAATTTGGTTGTAGTAGAAGGTTCATTCCTTTTACATCTAAGTGTTATCAAGTCTACAATTTGTGTTGTTTAGAGGACCATAGAAGGCATTACAATCCCTTTTTTTTTGGATTCACATATGCTTGATGTGTAATCCAATGTTGGGCAGTATTCACCGTCCAGTTGAAAATTGACAATAGTTTTCAATGAGAATCACCATGAGAATTTACTCAGTGATTCTCATTGGAAATGAAAACTACTTAGTGAGAACTGCCCAAGTGTTCATTAGGCATCAAATTTGAGAATTGAATAGGTTCTCACATTTTGAAAAAGGTTCAATTCTTGTGGTAAAAAGTATGAAATAAAATAAAAATAAAATAGTAAAAAATAACAATAAATAGTAGTAAGAAATACTAAATAAAAACTAAAAATAAAAATTTTAAAAATTAAACTTACCATTTATGAAAATAAAAAGTTAGTTTTTTAAAAATTATTATTTATGGAGGCGACCGCCACATTAGGGTTAAAGGTTAGGGCACTAATCTTAACCCTAATGTGGTAGCTACCACCTTTTGGGGTTAGGGTTTTAATTTAGTTATTAAAAAAATCAAAACTTCCTCTTGATTTTCTTTGTTCCTTCTCACTATTACACATCCAAATTTTTGTTCTCTTCTATTTTCAAGCACTCTTGTTTCTTTTAAATTTTTTTAATCTTCTTAATCGGTTTATGCTTTGTGTTATTTTTAGTTTTTCTTTTTTGCTTTGCTTTTGCATGTAGTCTTTGGAGCTACAAATAATAAAGTCAATTTTTGTTTTAAAATAATTCATTTGTTATTTGATCATTTCTAAGGTTTTTTTAATTTTTAACTTCAGTTTTTCAATTTTTTGTACAACACAATAGGGGTAAATTAGCCCATCACTTAACATAGGCCGATAATTGAACATTTGTTTAAATCTTCCTCATTTTTGCTTCATTTTGAGTGATTTGAAATGTTATGGGACTGCTACCCCAAGTTCTATATATCATCTTTGAAATGTAAATGAAAAGGAGTAATGAAAAAATAACATGAAGAAAAATAAACTTTTCAACTTACAAAAAGCATTTTTCTATTTCAACCCCTATTACTTTCAAAGCTCATAACTTTATCATTTTTTGTTAATTTTAAACGATTTAAAGTGTTATAAGAACATCGCTTTAAGTTCTACAAATTATCTTGGAATTATGATAGCAATGGAGCAATATACAAAGAAATTTTTTGGGTGTTTGAGAATTGGCTTTGTAATGTTTTGTGGTCTATTTTTTTGAGTCTTGACCCCCCTTACTTTGGGGGTAGTAACTTTATCCTTTCTAATCCATTTTTTATGATTGTTAGTGCCTTAGATTCACCAAGAAGAGGGGTTCAAGTTCTATTTGCACACCAAAAACAAACGAGCCCTTTCTTAAACATTGTTTGAATCCGGAAAACCTTAAGCACATAAGTGTACTATCACCAACCTCTCTACCCCTACAATTTTTTTTTAAAAAATTTCTAGGAAAGGGAAAGAAAACAAGAAAATTGTCTTTAAAACTTGTAAGTTATATTTCATTAATTTTTTCTTTATAAATAAATTGATCCATTAAATTATTTTCCTTTTTTTTCTTTGATCTTATTTTTTGAAAACATTATGTTGTATTTGATTTTTAGATAACTTATTTTTTACATTCCATTTATTTTATTTGTATGTTAGCCTTGATTGTTGGAAGGAAATTAATGTTTGTTTGAAGGGGCAATAATAGTTTCCATTCAATTTTTATTTTTTGCATTAAGCTTAGAAGTGAGTTATTGTTGTTATATTTGTAAATGTTCTCTCCCCTTGACCCTTGACTTCTCTCTTTACCTCTACCTTTTTGTTCATTAATTTTATAGTTTGCAAATAGAAAACACATTTGAAAATATTACAAAAACCTTTTGATTTGAAAGAAATAGCTTATAGTATTTTGGATTTTGGTTGTTGGAAGTTCAAAATTTGCATTACTTCTATTGTTTTTGACATTATTTTTAATGGAACAACTAAGTGCAAATGAAAATATTAGAGAGGAAATTGAGATTGAACCTTTTCAAAATGAATAATTGATGGATGATATACCTATAACAAAAACTTCAATTGAGAATTTGACCTTGGAAACTGAAACAAGTAGGGCATTTGAAAGTAATGATGAAAAATTCATCTTAAACTTACAAAAATTGCATGCTCAAAGATTGTTCTAGAAACTTGAAGGGAGAAATGTCATTTGTTGGGCTTTTTATGTGGTCAATGATAATATCCTAGTGGATGGCAAAATTTCTCAAGTCATATGATGTCATTTGTGTTACAAAACACCTATGATATATAGTCCAAGAACAAAACCACGAAATGGACTAATTTCATGTATTATAAAACTACTGGGATATTAGTTTTGAAAAAACATGTGGATATAAAACATGGTCTATTTGCAGAAAAACTTGATGAGGAAGTGAATATTTTAGTGAAAACTCAAGTTGAAAGACAATCAACTAAAAAGTGGCAAAATATATCTTCATTTAAAATTTCTAAATTTCTCTCTCCAAAATTTCCTTACAAGAATGATGAATTGTAGTAAAAATTTTTTTTTGAAGATCTACCTTCACTGATGTTAAGAGTCATTTTGCCTCTACATTTTTTGGAAAGTCCATGGTTGAAGCAATTTGCTCTGCAATTGAATCTTCACATTGTCTTTCCTTCCATAAAAAAAATTTCCCATGAGATTTTGCCAAACTTGGTTCAAAAAACAAAATATGTTTATGTTTTACCATAAGTTTCTTGATGTATGTTAGTCATTGCTTTGATTTGTGGATGTCAAAAGGTGTTTATGACATTTTTGCCTTGGTCATTAACTTTTTGGATGAAAATTGGCAACCCAAGAAGGTGACAATTGGTCTTTTTGAAACAAAAAAAATAAAAGGTCAAGCCTTAGCTAGAAATTTGAGATAGCTCTTGGATTCTTATGGGTTAATTAAGAAGACCATTGCTTATGTAAAAGATGAAGGGGCAAACTTAAATTCTACAACCACAACTCTCAAATTTGTTGTTCATTGTGAAGTTTTGGGGTTGGAAAAGAGTTTCAATCCAATATTTGTTTTAGTCATGCATTTTCCAAAACTTATCAATATGCAAATGTTGAAAAGACAGCATACAAAAATCTTAAGTACGTCTTAATCAAATATGTGCAATTTAATATCTATAAGTGTATAATGTGGCTAAGGAAATTTGGAAAGGGAAACAAGAGTGGACAAAAGCTTGTATTGAATCTAGAATTCGACCAAGGAAATTGAATAAACTTACTAAGACAAGGTAAGTGTTTTTTTTTTCATCTTCTTATGTTGAGTACTTTGTATTTTTTTTAAATTAAAATTTTCCAAAATCTTTACTAACTATTTGAATTTTTTTG
>Ga0116230_10006974_pt1 | contig 11168 bp, 11 predicted proteins | sample S1TSphfallax_3_FD_88678 | JGI IMG/M metagenome (GOLD analysis project Ga0116230, IMG submission 88678) | Host-associated microbial communities from peat moss isolated from Minnesota, USA - S1T2_Fd - Sphagnum fallax MG | ecosystem: Host-associated > Plants > Peat moss > Unclassified | place...
CCGGCCATGCGCGGCCGAGGCCGGACGATTCCCGACTCGACGAGGCCCGGAAGGCTCTGGCGCTGGCGTTCGTGCTCCGATTTCTTGAGTGCGTCGAGGATGAAAGACATGTCGATCCTAGCCGTGAGGCGTCTGTTGCAACAGCGGCGAGCCGGGTTCGGCCAGAGCCGTATCGAGCACCACCTGGGTTTGTAGGCCCGCGATCCCGTCGGCGTTCAAGCGGTGCTCGCGCTGAAAGTTCTGCACGGCGATGGCCAGCTCTTCGTCGTAGACGTCGCCATGTTCGGGATCCAAGGACGTGCCGTGCAGGGCATTCAGGCTCCGGCGGAGCCAGCGGACCTCATCGCCGCGCATGCCCATCGACAGGGGCCGGGTGCGCAGGGTCTTGGGCTTCCAGACCACCGTGAAGTCACCGAACCAATCTCGCGAGAGTTCATCGATGGGCACGCGTTCGTTGCGTTCGCCGAGATTCAAGGTAGCAATGTGGTCGTCCAACGCGCACAGCACGACGCGATAGCGCTGGCCTTGATCGTCGGTGAGGGTCAGGATGGCGGGGCGGTTGAGCGCCCTCACCTGAGCCCAGGAGCCGCGTTGCTCCAGGCACGCGAGCCCGGCGCGCTCCGCTTGCGCACAGGGGTTGCGATCGTCCGTCATCGCCGTTCCCCACAACGCCAATAGGCGCCGGTAAGCGGCTGCATCCGTGGTCGTGGCACTGTTCGCCGCCAGCAACGCGTTGATGGACACCGGAGGTGCAATGGGCGCCACGTGCGCCTCGGCGACCGGCAAGCTCGGTGTCGCTTCGATCACCGCAGCACGCGCGGCGGCGCGCGGCGGCGCACTCGCGTGCACGACCGCCGTCTGGCGCTGCCACGCGCGCCAGGCCACGACGGCGGTCACGGCGGTACCGGCCATGACGGCGGCCCCGGCGGCCCACCCCAACCAGACGGGCGCAAATCGCCTGCCGTAAACCTCGCCGGCGGCGCGGCGCACCAAGGCGGCGGTGACCTTGCGGGTTTCCTGGGTGTACGCACCGAGCAGGGCGCGATCGCAGCTCACGTTGATGACGCGCGGAATGCCCGCCGCCAAGCGATGCACCTCGCGCAAGGCGCCGGCCGTGAAGATTTCGCCGACGGCCCCGGCGACGCGCAGGCGGTGGCGCACGTAGCCCTGCGTTTCCTCGCGGGACAGCGGCTTCAAGTGGTAGCGGCCCGTGATCCGCTGGGCGAGCTGCCGCAGATCATTGCGGTCCAGCAACTCGCGCAGCTCCGGCTGCCCGATCAAGATGATTTGCAGCAGCTTCTGCGTCGGCGTTTCCAGGTTCGTGAGCAGGCGCACTTGTTCCAACGTTTCCGCGGACAGGTTCTGCGCTTCGTCGACGATGACGATGATGCGGCGACCTTCCGCATGAGCAGACAGCAGCCGCTGATTCAACGCATCGATCATGTGTTTCTCGCTGGCGCGGCCGGCTTCCTCGATCGGCAGCCCGAGTTCCTCGCAGATCGTCAGCAGGAACTCGACCGGCGTCACGCGCGGATTCAAGATCACCGCCACGTCGGCATGGTGGGGTACGCGCGACAGCAACGTTCGCACCACCGTGGTCTTGCCCGTGCCGACCTCGCCGGTCAATTGGATGAAGCCGCCCGACTCGTTGATGCCGTACAGCAGATGCGCGAGCGCCTCGGCATGCCGCTCGCTCAGATACAGGTAACGCGGGTCTGGCGTGATCGAAAAAGGCTTTTCGCTGAGGCCGAAGAAACTCGTGTACATGCTGGCCGCCAGGTTAATCCGAGCTCATCGGCCGCGCGGCTCTGAGCCGCCCGGCGCACGCGGCAGCAAACTGGCGCGGGTGACCAGCCCCAATCCGAAACGATCGCGGATGCCGTCGACGGTGGCATCGAGTCGCGTGTTGCGCGTGCCGGCCGTGCTCTGTGCGAAGAGATCCCCCTGCCGCAGCGATTGCAAGTGACCGCAACCTACGCCCAGCAGACGCACCGCCGCGCGCGGTTGGGCCTGGGTCCATTCGTGCAGCAGAATCTGCGCCATGCGCGACACGACGGCCGTGTCCTGGGTTGGTGGCTCCACCGCGCGCTGCCGGCTATACGTGGAGAAGTCGGCGCGCCGGATCTTGACCGTGACATTCCCGGCCGCGAGCCCGTGCGCGCGCAGCCGAGTGGTCGCGCGGTCGGCGAGATGGACCAGGTGGCGCATCAACTCGGCGCCGTCACGAATGTCGACCGCGAAGGTCTCCTCGGCGCTGATCGATTTTTCCGCGCGCTCCGCTTGCACGGGCCGATCGTCGATGCCGGCGGCGCGATCGCGCATGGCGCGCCCGTGTTTGCCGAAGACCCGCCATAGCGTCGCGTCATCCGCGCGCCGCAGGTCACCGAAGGTGCGAATACCCGCGGCCAGCACGGGCGCGAGCGACTTCCTGCCGATACCGAACAGCTTCTCGACGGGCAGCGGGTCGAGTATGGCGCGCGAATTGTCGGGACCGATGCGGCACAGACCATCCGGCTTGTTGAGGTCCGAGGCAATCTTGGCCAGCAATTTGTTGGTGGCGACCCCCACCGATGCGGTGAGCGCCGTGCGTTCTTGGATGCGGCGGCGTATCGCCATGCCGATCGCCATGCCGTCTCCCAAGAGCTTGCGGCTCGCGGTCACGTCGAGGAACGCCTCGTCCAAGGACAAGCCTTCCACCTGCGGCGTGAATTCGCGAAAGATCGCGAACACTTGGTCCGATACCTCTTTGTAGCGCGACATGCGCGGGCGCACGCAGATCGCATCCGGGCAGAGCCGCAGAGCCGTGGCGATGGGCATGGCCGAGTGAACTCCGAAACGTCGTACCGCGTAGCTCGCGGCGGCGACCACTCCGCGACCACTGGTGCCGCCGACGATCAACGGTTTGCCGCGCAGTTCAGGACGATCGCGTTGTTCCACGGATGCATAAAATGCGTCCATGTCCACATGCAGGATCGTTCGGGAGTCGTTGCCCGGCACGACCCGCTCAGTTCACCGTGATGGTGATTTTCTTCGAATGCAGCGTAGGCTCGAGGGGTACGTGCTGGTAATCGGCGAACAACAGCTCGAGCGTGTGCTTCCCCGGAGTCAACGTCAGCGTCGTCTCGGTCTGCCCCTTACCGAAATGCAGGATCTTTTCGGTGGCCGGCAGCGGCGCATCGAGTTTGACCTCGCTCAAATCCGTGTCGACCAGCAGATGGTGATGCCCCGTATTGTCGAACTTGATGCCCGCCGGGGCGACGCCCTCCCCCTTCAAACCGAAGCGCACGGTCACCGGTCCATGAACCTTGGCGCCGTCGAGTGGAGATATGAAGTAAACCTCCGCGCCGGGCGCGGCCGGCGTGCGCTCCTGTGCGGGTGCGAGAGCGGCGAGCAAGACACCGGCCAAACCCAATAAGATGCGATTCATCGGGAACTCCTAGGTTTCGAACGCTTTTGTATTCAGATCAGGTCTTTCACGCCGTCCCGTTCCTCGAGCAATTCCCGATGAGTCGCCGTCATCTTCTCGCGACTGAAGTCGGTGATGCTCAATCCTTGAACGATGCTGTATTCTCCACCCTTGCAAGTCACCGGATAAGAATACATCACGCCTTCCGGTATGCCGTAGCTGCCATCGGACGGAATGCCCATGCTGATCCAATCGCCTGCCGGTGTGCCGAGCATCCAATCGTGTATGTGGTCGAGTGCCGCAGATGCCGCCGAGGCGGCCGAGGATGTGCCGCGCGCCTTGATGATGGCCGCGCCCCGCTGCTGCACGGTGGGAATGAACGTCTCCTTGAACCAGACATCCTCGACCACCGACAGCGCCGGCTTGCCGCCGACGGTGGCATGGTGCAGGTCGGGGTACTGAGTCGCCGAGTGATTCCCCCAGATGATGACTTTCTTGACGTCGGCGAGTCCGGTTCCGGTCTTCTCGGTCAGTTGCGCGAGCCCGCGATTGTGATCGAGCCGCGTCATGGCGGTGAACTGGCGCGGTGACAGCGATGGCGCATTGCGCTGCGCGATCAAGGAGTTGGTGTTGGCCGGGTTGCCGACCACCAAGATGCGCACGGAGCGGCTGGCGACCGCGTCCAGCGCCTTGCCCTGGGCCGAGAAAATCTGCGCGTTGGCGAGCAGCAAATCCTTGCGCTCCATGCCGGGGCCGCGGGGCCGTGCGCCGACCAACAGGCCGAAGTCGCAATCCTTGAATGCGACCATCGCATCGCTCGTGGCCGTGACCTTGTTGAGCGTCGGAAATGCACAGTCGTTGAGTTCCATGACCACACCCTGCACCGCGGCGGCCGCGTTTGGAATCTCCAACAAATTCAGGTTGATGGGCTGATCCGCGCCGAGCATCTGACCCGAGGCGACCCGAAAGGCGAGCGCATAGCCGATGTTGCCGGCAGCGCCGGTGATGGTGACTGTCAATGGCTTCTTCATAGCTTACTCCCGGCGCAAAAACGAGGAATGGTAGCCCAAAGCCAGGCCTATTGCCGCACGGGCAACGGTTTAGCCGTGGCGCTGGGCAGCGGTACGCCGAGCAAAGCCGCGACCGTGGGCGCAATTTGCCGCATGTCGATGAGCCCTAAGTCCCGGTGGCGTGCAATGCCGACGCCCGCCACGAACAGCGCGGCCCGCATGTCGGGGTCGGTGGGCGCAAAACCATGGCCACCGTGGCCCGTGATGGCGGTGACCAGGGGACCGCTCGTGTTGTTGCCGAGGTAGTAGCCGGATTTCATGACGATCAGGAACGAGGCCGTGGGGAAGGCGCCGCGCTCGGTGATGGGGTCACCCGCTTCGAGCACCTCGGCAATGCCATTGGCGGCATTGGCCGCCAGGCTGTGCAGCAGGTCGCGCACAGCCTTGATGGTCGCCTGGTCGGCCGGGTCACGCAGCACGACGGCGGCCATCCCCCCGGCCGTCCACGGCACCGCTTTCCACTCCTTGACGGAAGGAGTCTGGGTGTCAGGGTTGATCGTGGCGTCGATGAGTCCGGCCTCGCGAAAGGCGACGCTCAAATGCACCACATGCGTCAAGGCGACGAAGCCGTGATCGGAAACGATGACCGCCACGGACGTGGGATCGTTGCTCCGCGCGGCCGCCACCAAGCGTGACAACATCCCGTCGATGGCCTCCAAGTCCGCATCCGCTGCGGCGCTGTACGGGCCGTGCCCGTGCTCGGCGTCGTCCAAGGAACTCAAGTGAATGGTCATGAACCGCGGCTGGTGATTGCGCAGGATGTCGAGCGCGAACCGGGTCTTGATCTCGTCCGCGGCGATGCCGGTATCGTTCCCCATCAAATAGGGACCCAGCGATGACTGCATCCCGCGCAGCAAACCTTCGGGCCGGGACAGGTCGGCGATCAGTTCGCGGTCGGACGGGTTCAAGTCCGGCGTCGGGCGAAAGTTGCGCCAGTACTCGGGTATCAGGAAATCGACGTCGGTGGCGCCGACGCTCACCGGCCAGCCGACGCTGGCCGTCGTGAGCCCCGCCTGATGCGCCGCCTGCCACAGGGTGGGCACGCGTATTTCATGGGCATACCAGAACCAGGCATCGCCGAAGGTATGGCGCGGGTCGAACTCCAAATTGTTGTAGATACCGTGCTCCGCCGGCGTTACCCCGGTCAGCAGCGTGGTGTGGCTCGGGTAAGTGATGGTCGGCCATACCCCTACCACGCCGTCAGCATAGGTTCCTTGGGCCATGAGACTGCGCAGAAACGGTACCTTCAAGCCATGCTGGTCGGCTTGGGTGACGTATTCCGGCTTCATGCCGTCGACGGAAATCATCAGTACCGATGCGGCTCGGGTCGGTGCGGCTAGGATGGAAAGGGCGGCAAGGAAGGCCACCGTCATGGCATGAGTCGCGGCGGGCATGGGTTTCATCTTTGAACTATAGCGTTGCGACGTGAAAGCGTCGTGAACTCGGGGGTACAACAAGCTGGTTGCATGTATCAGTGTACTATGTAAGTATATCACCATGTGACTAAGACAGGTCAGCCAACACTGCAAGGAGCGTTGCCATGAATACCCCGTTATTGACCAAACTCGCCGCTTTCACCATCGCGTTCGGTATGAACCTGACGCTGCTCGGGGGCATCGCTTATCTCGCCCCCCAGTGGTCTGCACGAGCGTTCTGCTAGATTACCGTGCTACATGCCCAAACCACGGGCTTCGCACATCGAGTGAGAATGGACCCCAATTGGAACGACAACCAACCCATCTATCGCCAGCTACGCGATCGAATGGTCGCCCTGATCCTCGAGGGCGCGCTCAAGGAAGGTGATCCATTGCCCTCAGTCCGTGCGGTTGCAGCCGATTACCGCCTCAATCCGCTGACGGTGCTCAAGGGTTACCAGCAGTTGGTGGACGAACGCTTGGTCGAGAAGCGGCGCGGTCTCGGCATGTTCGTCAGTCACGGCGCGCGCAGGCTGTTGCTGATCGGTGAGCGCGAGCGATTCCTGAACGAGGAATGGCCGCATATCTTGGCGCTCATCAACCGGCTCGGCTTCACTGCAGAAGAATTGTTTGCGCAAACTCCGGCGATTACCCATCCCGCACCGCCGCCTCGCGGCGGCGAATCCAAGGAATAAACAAGTCCTATGCCACCGCTCATCGAAGCCCGCGATCTGACCAAGAAATACGGCAAACACACCGCCCTGGATCATGCCACTTTCAACGTCCAGTCAGGCCGCATCGTCGGTCTGATCGGCCCGAACGGCGCCGGCAAAACCAGCGCGCTGCGCGCCATCCTGGGCTTGAGCTCCTACCAAGGTCACCTGCGTGTCCTGGAGCGCGAGCCATTTGCCGACCGTGCGGCCTTGATGCTGGACGCCTGCTTCATCGCCGATGTGGCCGTACTGCCGTCGTGGTTGCGGGTCGACGATGCGATTGATTTCGTCGCCGGCATCCACCCGCGGTTTCGCCGGGAGCGTGCCGCTCACCTGCTCGCGAAGACGCAAATCGGCGGCAAACGGCGCATGCGCGAGTTGTCCAAAGGCATGAAGACCCAGGTTCATCTCGCCTTGACCATGGCGATCGACGCCAAGCTCTTCGTACTCGACGAACCGACGCTCGGACTCGACATCCTCGCTCGCCGGGCCTTCTACGATGCCTTGGTGAACGACTACATGGACGACACGCGGACCATTCTCATCACCACGCACCAGGTGGAAGAAGTCGAGAATTTGCTGACCGACGTCATCTTCATCGAGAAGGGGCGGATCGTTCTGGATTGCTCGCTCGAGGACATCGCCACTCGCTATGCGGCGGTCGCCGTAGCGGAGGAGCAACTCGCGGCCGCCCGCACCCACCGACCGTTTTACGAACGTCGCACGCTCGGAAAAACCGTGCTGTACTTCGAACGTCCGGATTTCGATGGGCTGGCGGCGTTCGGCGACGTGCTGACCCCCAGCGTGTCCGATCTGTTCGTCGCCAAACTCTCCGGAATCTCCACATGAATCAGTACGCTTGGTTGATACGCCGCGAATTCTGGGAAAATCGGGCCATCTGGATCGTTCCCGCCGTCATCGGCGGTGCGCTCACGCTGGGAGCGCTGTTCGGGAAGCTCGAGATCGGCGGGCTGTTCACACAGACACAGGCGCACGCCGTCGGCGGAGTGATGCTGTTCGCGTTCGGTGTGACGTTCTTCGTCGTCATGAATCTGTACGCGACGTGGTATCTGGTCGATTGTCTCTATTCGGATCGAAAGGACCGCAGCATCCTGTTCTGGAAGTCCCTGCCGATCTCCGACACGGCCACGGTGCTGTCGAAGCTCGTCACCGGCGTCATCGTCATTCCCCTGGTTTATTTCGTCGCCGCCGATGTCTCGACGCTGTTGATCGCCTTCATCATATCGGTCCGGGCGCGCTCTGCTTTCGGCGGTGCGCTATGGCAGCCCGATGTGTGGTTGCAATTACAAGTGCTGTGGCTGTATTTGATCGTGACGACGGCCATCTGGTACCTGCCGTTCATCGGGTACCTTCTCGCGATCTCAGCCTGGGCGAAACGCGCGGTCATGCTCTGGACGATCCTGCCGCCGTTGGCGCTCTACCTCGTCGAGCGCTGGTTCTTCGGTACCCACGTCGTCGGCACCCTGCTCTGGGATCGAACCTACGACTATGCCTCGCGCGCATTCAGTGAGCCCTCGGGCCGCGGCGCCTGGGTGACCACCGTCATCCAGGCCGACTCGTTCACGACGCCGGCCAGTGTCTGGCGTCTACTCGATCCGGTAGACTTCGTGTCGAGTCCGGCGACATGGATCGGTGTCATCGTCGGCATCGCATTCATCATCATCGCCATCCAATTGCGGCTGCGGCGGACGGAGACCTAATGAGCGAAACCGGTGACAACGGGGCCGACGATGACAGCGCTCACCGGGCGCTCGATACGCTGCGCAGTCTCTTGACGGCGGGAGAGTCGCTCGAGGCCTGGGCCATGCAGCGCCGCCTGTTCGCGTTGACCCACCGGCGCGTCTGTATCGCGGCAACGAGCGGACGGTTCATCTCCTTGAGTCGCCGCCTGTTCGGTGGCTACGATTCAGCCGACATCCGTTGGCAGGATCTGAAGGAGACGCGGATCCGCGCGGGCATGCTCTCCGCCGAGCTGACGCTGGTGGCGCAAAACAGTTCGGATTTGAACATCGGGTCGGAGGTGAATCGCATCTGGACCTTCGCAGGACTGTGCAAGGACCAGGCTCAGGCCATTTATCGGATCTGCCAGCAGCACGATCAGGTTTGGCGCGAAAAGCGTCGGATTCGCGAGCTCGAAGAGCTGCGTGCGAAATCGGGCGGCGTGCAATTCACGGCTCCCGGGTCCGTCTCCGGCGGCGAATCTGATCCGGCGCGCCGGTTGCGCCAAGCCCGCGAGATGCTGGATGCGAACCTCATCAGCGACGCCGAGTTCGAAAGCATCAAGGCGAAGATCGTTTCCGGTCTCTAGACCCATCCCCGTGGCGGCGTGCCGCTATCCCAAGAGATAAGCGAAGTAGCTGTTGCGAAGCCGGTTGGTCGGGTCGGTGCGCTGACGCAGTGCGCGGAAGAGTTTGGCGCGGTCCCCGAACGCCTTGGCCACGTGTTCGGGCTGCAAGGCCCGCGTCTGATTGAACGTGGGGATACCGCCGAGCGCAGACGCGAAATCATTGAAGTCGATCAAGAAATCGTCCCACCCTTTTTCGCCCGTGGATGACGGCTCCAGCGTGAACATGGGTCCCGAATAGCTCACGCTGAACAGCGACCCGCGGTCTTGATGGATGCGGCTGGCGCCGTTCACGACGTTGCAGCGGTAGCGATATTGTTTGTAGTGCGCCTTGCAGAACGCGAAATACTCGCCGAGGCGCCGCGGGAAGTCGATCTCTGGAAAGGCCCAGAGGCTGTACGTGAACCGTGACTTCCACGCTTCCGGGGGCAGATCGCGAATCCATTCGTGCGCATGCATCACCACGCCGCGCGCGGCGCGATCGAGGGTCGCTCGCAACGCGCGCTGCACGCCCGACAGAACCACCGAGCGCACACCCGGAGCCGACAATATGCTGCCCACGGTCGAACCGAACGCGGGCAAGACGTTTTTCATGACGGAGTTTCGGATCTGCCAGATCCCAGAGCGGCTGAGGCTGTCGATTTCCTCGACGTTGCGGCGCTCGACGATGATCCGGTCATTGAAAGGCGAAATGTGCAGACGCAAGGCTCCCGGTGCATTGATGATGCTCGAGAAGCGTGCGCCGAATTCCTTCATGGTGAGCACCTGGTAATCGATTCTGACGGGCTGCATGGGCTGTACGCGCAGCACCACTTCGTGCACCACGCCCAGCAGGCCGAAACTAGAACGCAGCACCCGCATCAAATCCTGATCGTGCTCGCTCACGGTCATCTGCTTTCCCTGCGGCGTGATGAGCTTCAATTCGGCCACGAGTGACGACAGCTGCGCCATGCCGGGAACGTGCGAGGCCTGCGGGCAGGTGGTCACGGCCAGTGCTCCCAAGGAGATATGACCCATCTCGGGTGTGAGCGCCAATTCCTGTCCGCGCTCGGCCAGCGCGCGTGCCAGCGTGCCGATGCGTACTCCGGCTTGGGCGCGCACGGTGGAGTCTCCGAATTGCAGGATCTTATCGAGCGCGCTGGTGTTCACCGCGGTGCCGCCGTCACCGCCGACGCATCGCGTTTGCGAGTAATCGGCACCGACGGTGCGTACCGGGCCGGGATAGGTGTTGGAGTTGCCCAGAATGGTCGGAATATCTTCGAATCGTTTTGCGCGCACCACGAGACGCGGTCTGCGATGCAGGCCCGATGCATCGGCGCCCGGCGAACGATTGGCTTTGAGTACCATGTGCAACCCCGCAAGATCTCGAGCAAAGAAAAGTCCTGCTGCTCGAGGGGGCGCATAAGCGGGTATCTCGATGCTCATGAGTGCATCGGAACTGGCGACCCCGCTATCGTCAGGCTTCCATCAGGAAGCCCCTTAGACCGGTGGTTTTGCGTCCCCACCTTTCGGCGGGTTTGCCCTTAAACAGCGTAACTACTATGAAAGCAAGCGGGGCCGCTGTAAAGCAGTTTTTCAGCCCATCAGCAGCACGGTCTCGGAATGTTCGACTGCTTCCGGTGTGCCGCAGACCACCACCACGTCGCCTACCTTGAATATGGTATCCGCGCCAGGCTCGCGGCCCACGATTCCGTCACGTCGCACCGCACTAACCGTGGCTTTCGATCCACGTCGCGCAAGTTCGGCGACGCTCTTGCCGACCGCCCATGCATGCGGCGGCAGCACGACGCTATGCAGTTCTTCGCGAAAGGCGTGGCTGTCATCGAGCACCTCGGCGCTCGCGTGACGGAAGTATTGACGCAACATGCCATAACGATCGCTGCGAATGTCGTTGACCGTCCGTATCACGCGCGACACCGGCAGCTTGAGCAGCAGCAACAGATGCGACAGCAGCATCAAGCTGGCCTCGAACGTCTCCGGTACGACCTCGGTTGCGCCCGCCCGCTGCAGTTCTTCGAGTTTGGTATCGTCCTGAGTGCGCACGAGAATCGGCACGTCAGCGCGCAACTCGCGCACCGACCGCAAGATTCGCAGTGCGACCTCGGGACTCGCGAACGTGACGACGACGCAGCTGGCATGGGCGACACCGACGTTCTCGAGCACTTTCGTCTGACCCGCATCGCCGTAGATGATGGGATC
>Ga0116230_10006975_pt1 | contig 11168 bp, 8 predicted proteins | sample S1TSphfallax_3_FD_88678 | JGI IMG/M metagenome (GOLD analysis project Ga0116230, IMG submission 88678) | Host-associated microbial communities from peat moss isolated from Minnesota, USA - S1T2_Fd - Sphagnum fallax MG | ecosystem: Host-associated > Plants > Peat moss > Unclassified | place: USA...
AAGTAATTTTTGGTGTTGCTAGTGATACATTTCATTGGGTTGTTATTGAAGAAGGTGCATATAAAGTGGAGGTGCATGGTGTGATGCTCTTCAAAACAACTTTTATATTTTCAAATTCTAAAAGCAACCTTGCACAACTACTACTTAAGGATGTGAAAGGTTAAGTTTATTCACATTTTAGGAAGGTGTGAATATGCGAAAAATTATTTGAGTTCTTGTTTTTTAGACTTATTGTAGTTCATAATGGTGCATTTCAAAATGCCATGAAATTCCTTTACACATATGTCATGTTTGTAAGCTTGAGTATTTTTTCATTTCCCATCTCCTTGTTATATCTATGTTGTAGTAACTCAATAAATTGGAGATTCTTAGTTCATCAATCTATTTGAATAATTTAGGTCTACACATGCATATCATCTTGTGTGTTACTCTAATTGGTTACATTTTCAATATGCATGTTTTAGGTGTTGTCGTTGCAAATCTAGTCCAATTAGCTTGCCTTGTAACTATTAGTAATGGAGTTGCATGTGTGTACTACCCAACAATTATTGGAGTTGCATATGTATCCCACCAATGTAGTTAAATATATTATTCTACTTTGCAATTGGTGTAATCAAAACGTGTCATTTGAAGCAACCAATGTAGTCACATGGAAGGTGCACCTTATAAATACTTCAATCGTATATGCAATTGCAATGGTGACATACTATGCAACTACCATAGTCACACATATGACTACTGTAATTGCATATAAATGATATCAAATATTTATAATAAAATTTAACTATTTAATTATGTCATATGAAAAAATCATAGTTGTAAACATGATAATCATAATATTTTCATTTCTAGAAATTAATTTACTAAATTACTATCTATTACCACATGTCCATCACTTGATGGATAGTCCTTGTTTGTATGTCACACAAGTTTTTGCCATGTGAATACATCTTAACCAATTCCAAAATGTAATTACAATATATTTTATTATAACAATTTAAATTTGTAAAGTACTGTTTACTACCACAAGTCCATCATTTGGCAAATAATCCTTGTTTGATTTTTGGATGATTTTTTGTCAAGTGGATTCATCCTAGCCAATCCAAAATGTAAATCTTAGAAAAATAAATGTCAAAAAAATATTGAATTATTATCTATTACCACATGTTTATCATTTAGGAGATAATCTTTGTCCAATTGGTGGATAAAAATTTCCATGTGAAGCCATCCTAATTGACTATGTCATGTCACTACACATTTTAATTATAAACACAATGATTGTGTTATGTTGGTTGAATATTAACTGGATGAAAAGTTAATGTTAGTTGCACCTCAATGTGATTACTATTTCAACAAGATGTCACATTTTGTCTTTTACGATTCAAATTTGATGTGGAAAAGGAATTTGATATTACATGTTTTAATGTGTCCAAATTTTTTTAAAAAAAATTTAGGGCATGTCACATGTGACATTTACAATAAATAAGTAGTCTTTTATGAATGAAAAAATCAATATGTCAAATTCCTTGTAGTAAATGCAAAAATGTCCAAAGAGACCCAAATCAACTAAAAGGGAGACCAAACACACACACACACACACACACACACACAATTAAATTAAATTAAATTAATATTATTATTATTATTTTCAAATAACCAGATCAGAACTGGACCCATAATTCCATTATATTTTATGTTTTTGAAAGCGGGACCAAAACCAGAACTTAGGCCAGTGGGCAAACAATTAAGAACTCAAAGTAGGTTGAATGCTCACTCATTCCTCCTTGGGAGGCTTCTTCTGAGGCTCAAAGAATTTTTACCATGTTTGGTAGCTTCCAATGTGACAATAATTGCTCAATTGGATAAAAGCAATGGGGGTATAGATATGGGGTGTAGCTTCCAATGTGGCACAGATTGCTCAATTCGATAAAGGAATGGGGGAGAGATATCGGATGTCACTTCCATTGTGGCACAAATTGCTCAATTCGATGAAGGAAAGGAATGGGGAGAAGATATGGAGTGTAGCTTCCAAGGTGGAAAAAATTGTTCAATTCCATAAAGGAACGAGGGAAAAATATGGTATTTTTCGTGTAAAGGGGTTTTCAATGTTTGGTGATGAGTGAATTACAACAGATTAAGGTTTTGAGCTTAAATTCTTTCATTGTTGTATCTTTGTCTCTGGAATACAAAGAAACATTCTAAAACCCTAGTTGGTGCACCCATTGAGTTTGAAACCACTCAACACACTAAAAATGAGGAAGATATGGAGTTGCAACTAGAGAGGGGTCAAAAGCTTTATTTTCAAAAAAAATTGAAGCAAACTATCACTCATCCTCTTCCTGTGTTTTCTGTGTTGCTCCTTTACCCTCTGATGCTCAAAGAACATTTGTAACCATCTGGCTTGCACATCCAATGACACAGGACTCACTCAATTTGGTTAATGGATGAGGAAAATATTGAAGCAAGTTTAGTGATAGGTCTGCTTTCAGTGGTGGGCAGTTCTACCCTAATTTACCCTGGTACACTGGTAAAGAACTGGTAGAATCTCTTTTAGTGTATTTGGAGGGTGGGTTACCTTAACTACTATTTTGGCCTTAACAGAGGCACCTTGAATGTCAAGTGCATCCTCTCCTTTGCAAACAAAATCAGAGTCAATGAAAATTCTACTAGACACTTGGGAAGGACCTCAAACAGGACAGTTCTAGGAATTCCACACTCACACTCAGCTACCACCTCACACCAAACTCTAATTCCCAGAAGCTGCTTGATCCTCACCCCACCCATTACACCCCCTGTTAAAACAGATGCTTGTCAGCCTACCTAGTATTCTTAGGGTTCATTATAAAAGCTAGTACAATCTTCAGCTGCTCAATAACCGCACATTTATTATACTGGACTGCAGACATTAAAGTGATGCCCTTAAGTCTTGTACACCAGAAAACCTTTCCCAAATGATTAATGACTCAATAAGCAGGTTGTCCCTTTTTGATGTCTTAAGATTACAAGCTTGAGAGATTTGATTTTGATCCATCTACTAGCTAGCAAACTGGAAGTCTGTGTTTGATTGTAAAACACAGACATCCTAAAAGAATACCACACAATTCATGAACAAGTAGCTCATCAGGGAATGACTCTCCTCTTCATGCCAGATTCAAACAAAAAACTTATCTTATTAGATCTAGAACTTCTCATGCAGATGATCCCTGTTTATAGAACATGCCCATCCATCATATGCACACATAGTACTCTGGATGGCACTCTCACATTAGGTCAACTTTGAGCCAAAATTGTATGCCCAAATCCTACCCCAATGCATAGTCTCTTCCCTGTGAGCAGAGCCAATAAACTCACCCAGGTGTTGTTGGGTGTTAAAGCATAACTGCTGCTTCTTGACCATATAATGGTGCTGCAAGGAGACCAAAAATTAGTGCAACATAATCAGCTAATTTTAGTACTGATCATTCATGGTGTGCCAGGGCTTTTGTTAGTAACGCTAGCTATTATCACATTGTCTATAGCATCCATTGGGGACAAAATCTTAACCCCATTCTTTTGTTTGTGAAACCAACTATTATTGCTTGTTCCAACTGGAAAGTTCAAAAATATGTGGAGCTCTCTGTAGCTGACTGCTTAGCTCAATTTACAAAACTTCACAACCTGAAAAAAGTGTAACCATCATCTGAAATTCACAAGGAAAAAATGCAAGAATAACAGGACTAAACTCTCAAGCAAGCACTGCATCAAACTCACAAAAAATATGCACAGAAGAGAAACACTGGGTTGCTTAAGAGACGCCAGGAACACAGAATTAAGGAAAAGTCATATGAAAAATGAAGTTAAGTCCTCAAAATCATCACGCATCAATTCATGCTTCAATGATCTCCTTCTCCTCTGATTTCCCCCGCCGTGTGAGGATAAGGTAATGTGCCACTGATTTGTACCCCAAAGCCTTTACCTACACACAGAATCGTAAACTCAACCAAAGAATATTAGGGCAATTGACACTGATTTTTGTAGTCATAGGTGGTGGAACTACACCAACCTTCAATGAAGTATGTATTTTCATTTGCTCTTTTCCCTTCATCAAAAGCATGTGCTTCTCATGCAGCAGAAATGGCATCATCTCCATAAGCCCTTTGGCTCACATCTCAATTTGATAATATCTTAACAAGGAGTTGACAATGTGAGAAAGAAGTTCTGGATTTACAGTGGAAGAGAGAAAACTACAGTGCAGTAAGAAGAAGAAGAATGCCTCACCTTTTTGTACAAAGCCCCTGTGGGTGTCCATCCTCTCTTGATGCGACAAAAGCTACAGTTGCAAATCTTACGACAAACTGGACACACCCAATTCTTGTTCTTCATTGCCTCCAACACATTTTCTCCGTATCTGTTTTGCTTGTTTGCAAAGTAGTTCATAGCAAAGCAAGACTTTAGTATAAATTATAATATGGTTAAGTCAAGAAATGAAACTTTGGAAAGACATTTTTTGAAAATTTCAGGCAAAGAAATTTCCCAGCACTTATAGGAGCAAGGTTCTTCCTCTAACATTTCCCCTCTGTAGTCAGAGCTTTCTTATGGTTCTGAGACAACAACTTCCCACCAAATGGCTTTCTGGAGAAATGGATCATTGTGTATTTCTGTGATGACTTGAGGGTGGTATGTGGCAGTGGCAGAAGAAAAGTAGTGACAAGAATTTGGTACCTCATGTAAAGACAGTCACCACAAAACTGGCCATGTAGTGACTTGCACTCACTGCATGATGTCCTATGCCCTAGGGTCTTCTGCCTGGACTTTCAACATCCCCACAAGGGTTAGTTTCTAGAACTCTCCATGAAACCAACTGATTTTACAACAACTTGGGCTGAATCTCAGATTTGATTTTCCTGTCTTCATCAATGGAGAAATGACACTGGAGGATGGGAGAAGAAATAGTGGATTACAAGAGAGGATCATTACCTGCATTGGTGACAAGTTTTCCCGAGCACAGGGTCATAGACACGATTTCCGTTTGCAGCATATCCATCGGCGAACAGCTGCCACTCTTCGGTAGCAGATCCCAGAAGCTTCTCGTGCTCTGCAGTATAAATCTCAGCAACTTGGCCTCCTCTGCCTGCGTACCTTGCAGCGATCCCTTCGCCCTTCTTCGCCGTCTTCCCTTCTCCTTTCGGCCGCAGCTCCGAATACGAAACCACCGGAGCCCCCTGCAGCCTATAGTCCTTGTCCACCCCCCCCGCCCACAGTCACGAATTCTTGCTCAGAAGCGAAAGCAGCTGCACCACCAACGACTTCTCTAAAAAATTCAAAAAAATTTCAAAAAATGTTCAGCGGGAAGAAGAAGAAGAAGAAGAAGAAGAAGAAACCAAAAACCTTGCGTTAGGTTTCGATCAATCCTGATGTACCTCAGAAGCAGCGAAGGCAGATGGTACTACTCCTAGAAACTAAACCAAACCAAACCAAACCACTCACCGAGAGGATCGACGTGACGGACAAGGTGGAGTAGGCGGCTTTGGAGTACGTGAGACCTTGACACTCTTGCCAGACTTAGAAGAAGACAAGCGTATCACCTCAGTCAAAGAGTGAGACAGATCTACTAAACCAAGCTCTGCCATTCTCTTTTTATTCTCTGCAAGCCTTGCATTTCTGAGCTTCTCATATTCAATCTCACATCCTTCTTCTTCTTCTTCTTCTTCTTCTTCTTCTTCGTCTACTTCTACTTCTTCTTTCCTACCGTCGTCGTCATCATCGTCCTTGTTCTCCTTCTCCTCCTCCCGGACCCTCTTCCTAGTCATCATCTTGGTTGCTGTTCTCGCTGCTGCGTCCACCATAGATGCACGCGTTTCACCCATTTCTCCTTACTCCTCCAAAACAACTCGCAGCAGCCTCCTCCTCCTTCTTCTACTCCTCCTCTTATTCCTAACTCCTACTCAAAAAACTGAACTCTCTTGTTGTCATTCACTACTCGAAACCAAAACAAGTGCACACATGACACCACCACCACCACCACCAACAACAACGACGACAACGACAAGGACCAACGACCCACAACACAATGCGGAAGAGAAATGCAGCAAAAACTGCAAGCGATTTTCAGCTGCAACAGAATGTGAAGAAAAAGAACAAGAGGCGGAGAAGGAAAGCAAAATAGGATCCGAAACGCACCAAAACTGTTCACGAGAAACTTTGAATTTTGCACTACTCATCATCCAAACCCATTACAAAACCCCGCCTACCTACCTACCCACCCACCTACCCACCTACCTACCTACCTACCTACTTACCTACCTACCTATTGGGCCAGTTGAGAGCTACCTTGGGTGTGTGAGCCAGCAACTATCTACCTACTTACTTACCTACCTATTGGGCCAATTGGATGCTGCCTTGGGTGTGTGAGCCAGTACCTACCTACCTACCTACCTACCTACCTACTTACTTACCTACCTACCTATTGGATCAATTGAGTGCTGCCTTTGGTGTGTGAGCCAGCACTTACCTACCCACTAACCTACCTATTGGACCAATTGAGTGCTGCCTTGGGTGTGTGAGCCAGCACCTACCTACCTACCTGCCTACTAGGTAGGTACTTACATTGAAACCTAATACCATACTCTGCACTTCGACATACTACCAGTGACAATTTAGTGAGCAAAAAAAAGGGAGAAGAAAAGCCTAATCACTAATGATTTGCCAATTTCATGCATAGTTGGTAGCCAAAATTCACAAATTATTGTTAATTTTAATTAGCCAAATTCTCCATTTGTAATAATCATCTTATGTGATTTATAAATCATGTATATTCTTGACTAGATTATTAGCTCTAAGGTAGTGTAAACATATAGGTAACCATTTTGGCTATGTTTAAGGGAATATCAATTTATTCCACTTTGGCTCATTTCGTAGATAATGATCGGTGTCATCTACCACATCATAAAGCACACTTGCCACTACTACTAATATATTGATTGCTTGTTGCATCGTGCTCTAAAAAACTTGTTACCAATTGCAGAAAATAATATTACAAAATTCTTAGGTCATAGGAATGAAAAACAATCCTAACTTTGTCCATGAAACATTTTAATCGCATGCTAGCAATGAAGAGGTACAAAGATGAGACATGTTAGTCTCATGCCAACCATGAGATATTAGAGACAAAGTTACAAGGATCTAGATGATCAATGACATTATCAATAGATCATGGAATAAATATTGATATTATATGTGTGAAGAAGTATCACAAGTAACCAATGCACATGACCCAAACATCAAACATGATGACATGGAACAAATCCATGTCAATTAAAAACAATCTCAAGACCCATAGTCAACATAAAGTGGTTTAGGGTATGACATGGGTTTGTTCATGGAAAAGAGTGTTAAATTGTCCATGTTTTCAATAAATTTCTTAATAAACTACTATTCATAAGGATTTCAAAAGAATCAAACAAAACAATATATCATTTTCCCATGAGTTGGAACCAAGGTTGCGAGGATCCTGGTAGTGTGGACATAATGTGTGATGAGTGTTTTCCTTGTATATGCTCTTACTTTATGTACATACAACATGTAGTCTCACATTTGTATCAAATGCAAACAAAATTATCAAATCCACAAGGTTAAACATTTTGTCAAGAAAGCTTATTTGCTTTGCTTCATTGATCTCTAAAAGTAGCAATCAAATGGGTCTTCAACTTGAGAGAAAAAAAGGGGAGAAAAAAACCTTAAAACTAACTACCCATTATTTTTCAGTATGATTGATAAGGTTTTCAGGAATAGGTTTCTCCACCAACTTCCTACAATTCCATCTACCTCCTTTCTTTTTACTTGTGCAACCCCTTAAGTCTATGATTCTACGAAAAAATTGTTGCAAAAAAAAATAAAAATCTTCCCTTAGTTTGTTGTTTGTTCACATGAGATAATCAATTCCAAATTGAAAATAATGCAACATGACATAGTTGTGAAATTGTGAGATCGTTCTAAATCAACTGTGATAATGTTCAATAACAAACCCATGGTGTATCATTTTTACAAGAATTTAGTTTGAGTTTTATTAAGGATATAATCTACTAGGAAATGAAAGTTCGATAGCAAAATGAATTCTACTTTTTAGGTTCAAATCTTGCCATAATAATCATAATCATTAGGAGTTCCTCAATTTCACACCAATTTTTTTCCACCTTCAATTTCAACGATAAATTAACATGGCCACTACTAATTGAGTTGAATTGAAATTGTACTAGACATAATTGAGTTGATTCAAAACCATACTAGACATGAAAAATTGGCCAATGTCAACGCCATGTTTTCATTGTAATTTCCATAACATGATCATAACAAGAATCCATACACCGAAGATCTAAAAAAAGTCCAAAGGAATTTCATAGAGCTTAAACATTCAAACTTTTCAACGCAAAAGTAATCTCGATTCTTATGCTCCATGCATATGTTGTTGTTAACACCAAAAAGTAAAAGTGAAAAGCCAAAATTAAAAAAATTTAGAACAAGACATTTTCATGCCCTCAAATTCTAAACAATTTTGATAGTAATTTTACCATATATTGAAGGATGGGTTTGACAAGATTCCATACATGTACCTTTTTTAATGTGTTGGTTACAAGCTTTACAAATATGCAGGGAGAAACAAGAAGATTGAAAAGTATGTGATAATTCCAAAAGCATTTCCTTCGCCACAAAATCCTTGGTATCTTTACAAATCACAATTGAAAGCAATTTCAAAGCATGCCCTTCATGTTTACCCACATCAAAAGAAACAAATGCATGAATGGTGGCATTTTTTGATGGTTTCAACATATCATCCACAATTTAGATTTGATACAATCAATGCCCAATTATAAAATTGTTAATTTTGGAAAAATAAAAACATAACCCATTTGCACAGTCTTGAATTGGCAAGGGAAATGCAAACCATAAGCAACAACTTAGGTCAACTTGACTAAAAAAAAATCATATGAGAATTTCAAAGTCTTGAAATTGTTATTAAGTAAAGGGTTGCAAGGAAATTGATTTGAAAAAAATCATTTGGCAAGTTTTTTATATTCATTAAATTCATATTTTCTAGCTCTAGACACATGTCACATGTGCAAAAACTAATCATGTGAGAAAACATGTTTTGTTCATTTTAAAGCTCATTTTGGGATTTTTTGCATCTTTATTTGTAAACTAAAATATTGGTGTGCAATTATGTATGCATGTGAAAAAACATTGCCACCACATGAATCATTTTATTTTTGACTATTAAATTCTTCTCACTTAAACATGTTCCATGTAAATATCGTTTGTAAAAAATAACCCTAAAAAAGTTATGGAACCCTAACCATGAATGGACCCAACAAGACTAAGGGATGCTAAGGAAAGATGATGGGGGATGATTGCTACTATAAGTAATTTTTTTTTTTTTTGCAACTTTGTTTCTAATTAGGTTTTCTAGTTACAAATGTCATGTCCATTTAAATTGTGCTTTTAGCAACTATCCATGACTAAAAGTTGATAGTGACAAGTTGCAAATGACATCTACATAGTAATAAGTTTAGATTGAGCCCAACATTAAATATAATTGAATCATGTTTTCAATTCCAAACATCTAATGTGGCATAAACTAACAAAATGAATGTCATTTTGGAAATGGGTGGAAGAATTCCATCTTCTTACTTGTCGTGATGTTCATCCATGCGCAATAACATAAAGTCATTCAATTTAACATGTGATATAATGGACCACAGCTAGACGCATCATCAAATAATGGAAAAATGACTTTTTTTAAAGGTTCAAAAATATTTTAAGCTTGTCTAATTGAATGATGTCATGTGATCATAATGTATGCATGCATGCATTGGATGCATATATGTCTATATGCCATGTCTACATGTCCATTGTCTACTAATAGAATCAAATTGTTAATTCTAATGTATTCAACACAAGTTGCAATACAATAGACTTGCAGTTGAACTATGTATATATATATATATATTCCATTTATGGAGTTAAACATTTGAATTGTACAAAGTGCATATGTATTCATATCCATATGGGGATGCAAAACTTAATAGATGAGTTAAGGGTTTAAAAGATTATAGAAGTGGAAAAATACAAAATTATTGGTTGCAAAAGGGGCATTACATTTGGAAATATGATTAAGGTGTAGATGTTCAATCATGATAAAATCAACAAAAAGTTTAATTTCAAGTTGCAAATCACATACTAACAAAATATACTATGAATTTAATTTCATCAAACACATTTGCCACTACCAATGCCTCTTAGTAGCATCACCATAAAAAATCTTATCCATTTTGACCCTATGTTTGTGGTTATTCTTGCAACTAGTGTCAAAATTAACTAATTTTGCAACTACTATTGTTTTAAGCCTATCACATGTTCCCATGTCACAAGCATTTTTAGTTGTAAGTCAATTTTAATCATTGAATGTCCACATTACAACTAAAAATGTGTCACATTTGATTTAGGGTTTTTGGTACTTTTTATGTTACAAATTTCTTGGTGTAGGGTATTTAACATATACCACAGGGTGCAAGATTGTTGCACTTATAATCATTTTGGAATTTCTTTATAATTATGTTGTTCGAGCAATTGGCAATGCAAAGGTAATTTCCATTGAACAACTATTATCATATTATGTTTAGGAATATGGAAATATTAGGTAGAAATGGGAAATGAACATGAAAAGAACTTGGAACATTCTTGCTACCTATTTTTGTATAATAGTTTGCATTGAAGGGCTAAGGGTACTATAAAGATGGATGTGAATGAAAAAAATGGAATAGTTTTATTAACATGTTTTTTTATAAAACATACATTTGTAAAAACTTCTTATATTTAGGAGTGGAATGAATAAAAAAAATTGAATGAAGAGAACTTATTGTTGATTTAATGCTTAGATGGGTATTCAACAAAAACATCAAAAGACATTAACAAGGTTATTTAAACCTATCACAAAATATGAACATCAAAACAATTTAAAACATGAAATTGATTTGTTGGAAAAGGTAACACAAGAGAAAGATACCCAATATGTAACACAGAAATGTCCAATTGGTTGACTTGAAAATTTCAAAGCAATTCTATAAACACACCAAAAAGTAAAACAAGAATCAAATGAAAAATAAACAAGATTTGATAAATCACATGTGCACAAA
>Ga0116230_10006977_pt1 | contig 11163 bp, 8 predicted proteins | sample S1TSphfallax_3_FD_88678 | JGI IMG/M metagenome (GOLD analysis project Ga0116230, IMG submission 88678) | Host-associated microbial communities from peat moss isolated from Minnesota, USA - S1T2_Fd - Sphagnum fallax MG | ecosystem: Host-associated > Plants > Peat moss > Unclassified | place: USA...
CGGGGCCGTCGACCAGTTCCTCGGGCGGGATCACCGCCAATCGGATCATGAGCTTGAGAACAAGGCGGCCCAGGAGAACGCAAAAGCCCTCAACCGCGGCGTGGACAGCCACTATCGCGACAACAACAGAATGTTCCAGCGCCACGGCGACCGCGGACATCGGCATGGAATCAAGACCAAATAATGCAATCGGCACCATGGCGGACGCTTCAGATCTCCAGATTAAGGATTGAAACAATGAAGAATACGATTCACGGGCAGCACAACCAGCACAACATTCTCCGGGAGTCGGCCCGAGCCAATGAGGATTCGCTGCAGTACGAAGGGTTGGGCGGGGAAGTTGCAGCTGCAAGCGAACACCCTCGTCTGACTTCAATGGAGGCCATCCGGCATCACGCCTACGGCAAATGGGAGACTGCCGGGAAACCCGCCAGTGATGGGATCTCCTTCTGGCTGGAAGCCGAGAGGGAACTGAAGACCAAGGCGGAGCAGGACAACTGGGGTCGCGGCAACAGCCAGGATGCGGATCGGCATGGCGAAATCCGGCATCCTCACTCATTGAAGCTATGACCGGGCGCAACAATTGAGCACGGGATGCAGAAGTTCAGACTGTTTTTGCAGTGGCAGACACCGCATATTGCATTGCCAGCGCGGAGACAACGGGAGGATAGGCGATTTTCATTCTGAAGCCGTGGAAAGCATTGGACGACCATCCTGTTCGCGAGAACACGCTCTGGAAGATTTCCGCATACTTTTGAACTTCAGGCGTAAACGGGGCCGAAAGAGCGGGTCCCAGATCCAGAAGCGGTTCGCTCAGTGGCAATTGGTACTGGGCCAACTCGGCACGCGAGGGGGGAGCGTTTCCTGAGGTACGGGTCAGAATCGGCGTGGGCGGCATCGAATCGCGCAGCGATTCATGCATGTAGATGTCGCAGATCAGCAACTCCGCAGGCGTGTTGAGCATGGTCCAAAGCTGGGCCACCTGAGCGGAACCTGGATCGCGGGCATCTCGAACATTCGGCAGGCCTCGCTCAATAGCACCGACCATGTAGGTGGTCACGCCGAAATTTCCCACCGGCCCCGGGGCTAATTCGACGGTGGACGATCCCGGGTCACTGGTGGCATTCAGCAACGCCGATGGATTGGAACAGAAATCAAGCATGAGAGGCACTGGCTGCCCCACCGATGCCAGATCAAGCGGCTCGACAGTCGACGCGATCGGGGCGGCATTACCGCCAGTGGTGGTTTGCCGTTTGAACAGGGGCCATCGAACGTTTTCGCGCAACCGGCGAAAATCGAGCAATCCCCCAACACTTACGATATCGACTGTTCCTGGTGTTGAACCGGGCGCGAGGAACCGGATGTTCAGGTACATCCTCGCCTGGACACCCCACAGATAGCTGGCCCCCTCGAACAACTGCCGGCGGTGTTGTTCATCGCGTTGCTGGCGACCAACGGGGGTGATGTCGCTGCCCATGATCTCGAAGGTGACCCGATCGCCGCAATGGGTTTCGATCAGTTTTTCAAAACGATCGATGGCAGCGCGGGTGGCTTCGATATTTTTCGGATTCGCCCCGGCGGCCGCCCCTTTCTTGAGCAGCACATCGATCCCTTCCCTGCCCGGGACTTGCTGCAGGGCCAGGAACGCATCGTCGGTTTGGACCACCTTTGAGATCTTCCAAGAGAGAGTTTTATTGACCCCCCATTTGCGCATCAGCACTTGGGGATCCTGCGGACTCATTCCGGACGTGGTCATCAACGAGGAGAGAGACGCACGGACCTGCGTAGCAGCCTGCTTCAATTCATGGATGAATTCGTTAGCGACAGGGGATGGGGGGACTTGGGAGGATATTGCCATGGCAGGCTTTATTTTCAGCAGTCAGCCACCAAAGTCAATACGTCCAAATAAATTTTTCCCAACAGCATGTGAACCGTACATATGAATTCTCAATTCATAAGAACTTCTTAAAAATTCCGGTGAACGATTCAGAAAGTTCTGGACACGACCCAACCGGCTTGTTATCGTTACTTTTGTCCAATTGCGCGATAATCCAGAAAGGGACGAAAAGATGCATCCTGATAAAAAGTGGCTTCTGACAGCGGCGGTTGCCTGCATGGCGTTTGGCGATCTGGCAAGCACGGCAATGGCTCAAAGCTACGATGCCCTCAACGGGACTTCATTTGTCTACCTGAGCTCGAATCTTCCCGATGGCACCAATGCCTACGAAAGCAGCGGCGGTCAGTCTGAGCTGGTGCCCATGGCAATCAACGATGCGGGTCTCATCGCAGGTTACTATCGCGCGTACCAATGGACGGGCACCGATACGGGTTATGGCTATGCAACCGGGGTAGTCATTTCGACCTCGAGTACGATTGCCGCACCCAGCACGACGACGAGCATCACTCAGATTGTAGGTGCCACCTCCCCCGATGGCAGCCCGAATGATCTCCCAACCTCCAGCGGCTATGGCAGCGGATACGGCAACAACAATTACGGAACCGGCATCAACCTCAATGGAACCGTCGCCGACACGAACATGGTCGCCAGCGGTGAATGGGCGTCGGTTGCTGTCCCCAGTGCGAATCCCAGCTACGGCACCTTTTCCTCGACCGTCTTCATCACCGCTGCATCCGCCCAGAGCGGATCGAACGGCACATTCGGCGGCGGGAACTTTTTCAATCCCCCATCGGGACTCGGAACGGCCATCAACAATGCCGGAGATGTCGTCGGCGGAGCTTGGAGCGCAACCTTCAACAGCAAGGATATGCACGCGCTAATTGCGCCTGCAACCGGCGGTGATCCAATCGACTTGAACGGTTACGTTCCCGGTGCCTTCGCAAGCGTGGCCTATGCCGTCGATCCCACGACCAGCATGGCGGCGGGAAACGCAATCGTTGTCGGTGTCTCGACGCCTTATACCGGAACCTCGCTTGTACTGGCTGGAAAATACGAGAAATCCGCGACGATTTGGACCTACAACGGTACGACCTGGACAACGCAATTGCTGCCTTCGCTCTACACGCTTCACCCCAACAGCACCTCAGAGGGCCAAAGCGTGGCATTCGGCGTTGCGAAGGTGAGCGGAACCGAGGAGGTGGTTGGCGTGTCGGACGGGCCGACCGGTTACCCCGTTGCAACCCTCTGGGTCAACGGGGTGCCAACGAATCTGGACGGCATCAACACCGGCAGCCATGAAACGTTTACCGCACCCTATCTGACCAACTTCGAAACCACAAATACGTCTTCGGATCCGAACATCAAAGACTACTTTGCCAACACGAACAACATCCAGTCCGTCGCAGATGCAATCAACAGTTCGGGCGACATTGTCGGTTATACGACAATCATTTCCGGCGCAATGGATTCTTCAGGCAAGACCGCGGTGCTGTGGACCGCTTCAGGCCAGGAGATCAATCTCAATAACTATGTACCGGCATCTATCCTTGCCGAGTATCCCGATGCCTACCTTGAAGAGGCGACTGGAATCAACAGCAGCGGTCAGATCGTGGGATACGGCGTCGACTACGCCGGGACCACTTTTGGTTTTGAGTTAAACCCGATCGGATCAGCAGTTCCTGAACCGACAGGACTGGTTGTAATTGCGGCAGCAGGCGGCCTGTTGGCACGACGCCGGCGGAGCTTAAGATAGCGCAGTCATAAGGCTAAGGCATTACCTTGAAACAGGATATGAGCCGATCGCAAAGGTGTGACCGCGAGCGTCTTTGTTCAAAAAAAATTTATATAACTATGGACGGCGGTGAAAATATCGCTATGCTCTAGCCACCAACCGTCAAACTGCGAGCGAATCCGCATGCGAAGCAAAACTCAATCGTCCTCATCCGGTGCCCGGTGCATCGCGATGGCGGTTTGTGCGACTTTATTGGGTGCCGCCGGCGCTAGGTCACAGGTTCCGACTTCTGATATTGTCACCATGCTCCCGTCGCCGCAGGGGGCACTTGGTGGTCCGTTTTATCCGGAATCGATCAGTTCATCCGGGCTGATCACGGGGTATTACGGTTCCAGCGGACATAACGGCACCCGGTATCGGACGGTCATCGCCAATGTGGCTGGCGGTTCGGTTGTGGTCGAAGACGCGGGGTACCAGGGGGGGAACCTCGATCCGAACGATGCGAATTACAACGGTGAGGAGTCCTGGGGATTTGGCATTAATGCCGGCGGAGCGGGTACCGGCTCGAGTTACCAGGGGGCGGCATCGATTTCCTATTTCAGCGGTTACCCCATCGACGGCCTCTCCAACGGACCCAATCCCCCGCCGGGTACAAGCCCGCGCGATGTGGAAATGGGCACGGCGATCAATAACAGCGGAATGATTACCGGCGTCGCCGAACAGGTTGACAGCAGCGGGAACACCAACGTTCATGCGGTGGTTTTCCAGAATGGGACCTGGACGGATTTGGGGGCGAATCTGCCCTACATCAGCGGTGCCTATGGCGTGAGCACGACCGGGACCGTGGTCGGTTTTCAAACCACCACCGGCCAGTATGCCAACGTGCTGCTGGCTGCCAATCAGGGCAAAGTGGCGACCGAATGGAATCAGTCCGCAAACGGCACGTGGGCCGCGACCAGCCTGGGAACACTGCCGGGCGCGGCTGCCGGCGCTCAGAGCATGGCGTTCGGGGTGAACACCGCGGGTCAGGTCGTCGGTGTTTCCGACAACGCCAACGGCGGGGATGATGCCACGCTCTGGCAGCCCAACGGATCCGGAGGATTCACGGCGATCAACTTGAACCCGGTTGTGTCAGGCAAAACCGGTTCGAGCGGCACATTGGCAAACCCGGTTCTGCAGCCAGGCGGTATTCTCAGCCCAGCTTTCATGCAGGACAACCCGTTGACCAACGTGCTGGGGACCAATGTGAGCAGCTGCGCTGAATCGATCAACAACCTTGGTCAGGTCGTCGGCTTCACCTATGCGGGCAACTACGGTAGGCAGGCTTTTCTGGCAACGGTCAGCGGAACCACCGCGACGATGGTGACTCTGAATTCCCTCCTGCCGGCAAACATGCAGCAAGCCAACGGTGGGCCCTGGGATCTGGAGGAGGCAACTTCCATCAATGATCTGGGACAAATCGTCGGCTGGGGTTCCTACGACAGCCCAACCAACGGCTACGAGAACGTCGGATTTGAATTCACTCTCTCCCAGCAGAGCGCCTGGGCTAATTCCAGTGGGGATTATTGGGAGAATACTTCAAACTGGACAGGCTCGGTTCCAAACGCACCCTGCGCGACCGCCATTTTTTCCGATGCCCAGGGGCTTACCGCTCCCGGCACCATCATCATGCAGTATGACAAGACCGTCGGGCACCTCACCTTCAACAGCGTGAACAGCTACACCATCAGTTCACCTACCGGCGCGCGGCTCATCATCGACGACACCAACGACATCAGCGGGACTACCCCTTCGATCATCGTGGCCGCGGGATCGCACACAATCAATGTCCCTGTCGTGCTGGCGACCAATAACGGCAGCGGAGGCTTGGCGATCAACACCTTCCCCGGCACAACACTGACGCTGAACAGTTCGGTGACCGCCGGCAACACCACCGCCAATCCGCTCACCCTCACGCCGATCACCCTGACCGGCGCGGGCAGCGTGGTGGTTTCGCAGACGGGATCCATTGGCGTGCCTCTGATCCTGGACAATGCCTCGATCACATTCGGCGCGCGGGTAAACTTCAACCAATCGGGCGGAAACGGCATCCTGGTTCGCAACGTCCCATCCATCACCTTTCCAAATCAGGTGGGGGATCCAAACTCAACTGACACTTACACAGTCGGTGAAGGCTCGGAGGCGCAGCTGACCTTGGCGCTGGCATCAAGCTCCACCAGCCGGCAGGTGCTGGTGACTTCCGCTTTGAATTTCTATTCGGTCAATACCGATCCGACTGATCCCACCAATTCTGCGGCTCTGGCGGGCAAGATCGACCTGGGCAACAACGACATGATTGTTTTGAACGGCAACATTGCCAACATCAACCAAGCGCTCAAGGAAGGCTACAATGCCGGCGCTCAAAGTGCCCAGGCACCCTACCCCAATACGAATTGGACAGGCAGCGGGCTTGATCAGGGCTTCCAGCAGGACGGGATTGGTGTGGATGACGGGAATAGCCTGGTCGCTGGGATTCTTTCATCCGCTGCCGCCGCGGATACCACCCATCTGACCGCATTGGGTGGCATCCAGAATGTGAACGCTGCGGGAAAAGCAATCTATGCCATCTTCGACACAGTGAGCGTCAGCTCGAGCGATGTTCTGGTCAAATACACTTATTACGGCGATGCAAATCTCGACGGGCAGGTTGATGGTTCGGATTACAGCCTGATCGACTACGCATACACCTATAACCAGAAAAATCCCAGCGCTCCGCTGACGGGCTGGTATAACGGTGACTTTAATTACGACGGTGTGACCGATGGATCGGACTACACGTTGATTGACAACGCTTTCAATCAGCAGGGTGCCGCAATCAACGCCGCGGTTGCGACGGTGACAGCACAGATCGGCGGAGTATCGACCAGTGCGGTTCCCGAACCAGCAGCCCTGGGGGCATTGGCAATGGCTGCCGCGCGGCTGCTCGGTCGCCGATCACGCGGGGTTGCATCCAAAGCGTTTTAACGAGTGGTTGCTGCTTAAATCAGGAGCCAGCTCATGACGGTACCAGTCGATAAAACAGCCCTGAAACCGGTCTGCCGAGCCGGAGCATTTACACTTGTTGAGCTTCTGATTGTGATCGGGATCATCGCGGTGCTGATCGGAGTATTAATGCCCGCGCTGACCCGCGCCCGTCAGGCGGCAGCGCGCGCCAGCTGCGCCGCAAAGCTCCAGCAGATTGCGATGGCCGCCAATATTCACGTTACAGACCACAAAGGCTATTACCCGCTCGCAGGCATCCTGACCGGGGGACAACCGCAGGAACTCGACGACTCAGATTCCCTGAAATACGACTACCGCAACACTTCAGTTGATCAGGGCTACAACACCTCGAACATCAACTGGGTGACCCGAATGATCGCTCCGATCACTGTGGCCCTTGGAACCGAAATGGGATTCAAGGAGGTCATCAACATGAGTCATCCGCAGGAATCGCTCTATCAAAACAAAACGATGGGTGTCTACCAACGGTTCCTCTGCCCGTCGCAGGCGGACTCCCTTTACGATTTCTGGGCCCAGCATCATCAGGCCCCCGCCATCCTCTTGATCAGTTTCACCCAGACCGACCAATCCTCTGCCGACCAGAGCTGGAGCTACGCCTACTACGCCCCCACCAGCTACATCTTTAATGAAGCAGTGCTTGGTTTCAATGACAGCAAGGGCCGCTTGCGCGGTCACGCGGTCCAGGTTCATCAGGCGTCAAAGACTTTTTTCGCCTGCGATGGAAACGGCGACACCAATCAAAATCCCGCCAACCGGTTGGACGAAACCGCCAGCATCAACATTTTTGGAACCGTCGCGGCGGATAATGTCGTTCTCACCCCCACCTGCGGCACGATGACTCTCTACAATAATTTCCCAGACGGGGATCCGCGCTATGCCATCAGTCCGAGCATCACCCTGGGGCAACTCATCAGCAACGCCGGCATCGCGGGGCAGGCCTATGGCGGTTGGTCTACCGATTTTGACAAGAAGCGTCACCAGGGAAAAATGAACATCGCCTTCTGCGATGGACACGTAGAAACTCGAAATGTGACGGCGGGTGATTTGGGCGACGTCTTCCTGGTTTCGCCCTGATCGATTTTCAACAGCGACTGGTTGGAGCGTCCAATGAACTGTCCGGCAGAAGCTCGTATGAAGGCCGCTTCCCAACGCAGCGTGGGTCCGCCGGGTTTCACGCTTGTTGAGCTACTGGTCGTGATTGGCATCATCGCCTTGCTGATCTCGATCCTCCTGCCTGCGCTGAACCGCGCCCGGCAGGCGGCACAACGCACCGCCTGTGCCGCCAAACTTCAGCAGATCATGGTCGCCGCTGCCGTGCATCGGACTGATCACAGGGATTATTACCCGCTCGCCGGAGTGTTGACCGGGGGACAACCGCAGGAGTTGGATGATTTCGACGCAATCCACTACGACTATCTTGATGCCGCCGGCGGCGGTTACGTCGCCCCGGTCGGAGTGACGCGCATCCTCGCGCCGATCAATGTCTCGCTCGGTGCGGAGATGGGATTCAAATGGCTTCTCACTCAAACCGCCGCACAGCAGGTGACAAGCCTGAATGATCAGACTGGCTTCCCGCGGTGTTTTCTCTGCCCTTCCCAGGCCAACACCGTTCAGGACCTGCTGACCCTCGAGCCCTGGGACCCGGCCCTCTACATTACGATCTTCACCGGCACCACCCCGCCGGGTCATTACAACTACAGCGTGACCGGAGCCGTCAGCTATGTTTTCAATGAAGTGGTCCTGGGCTTCAACGACCGCTACGGGCGCCTGCGAGGGCATGCGACCCTTGTCCGCCAGCCTTCGCGAACCTTCTTCGCCTGTGACGGCATCGGTGACACCGGCTATACCCCGGCCCGGCCTGAAACCAGCAGTCTGAAGAGCCCGCCGGGAACTTACTCCATCTACAACTCCACGCCGACCGATACCCCCAACCCAATCAATGGCGGGGTTGTCACCCTCGGCGATATCATCTCCAACGATGGCCTCGGCGGGACCGCAATGTGCTTTGACACCAAAAGGCATCAGAAAAAAATGAACATCGCCTTCTGCGACGGCCACGTCGAAACGCGCAACGTCGACTCGATCGATCTTCATTCGGTCTTCGTCCTTCCGCCCTGACCCCCCGACCCCCCACCCCCCGCTCCCGAATGACCGGGAGCGAGGATCGAGGAAAACAAAACGGGCCAAATCAGAGGTGCCGGACTGGCCGTTCGAAAACTGTCTCGGCACGATGCAGGTCGTCGGTGGCCCGCATCGAAGCACGGGTCAGTTCGGGCAGGCTGGGGTCGTCGATGGTCAGTTCCTCAATCCCGGCCCTGCCAGGCAAGAGTTCCGGAGACCCGTCGGCGAGCGCTTCACCCTCCCGGCCCGACCGAAGCGCTCGGCGGTCCGCCGCCAATGTCGCCGCCCGCACAATCGCCACGCACAGGACGCCGAACACAACCTTGTTCACGAAATCACCGCAGTTCTGCAGCAATTGCGCGAGATCCGAGGGAAACCCACTCTTGTCACCCAGCGCGCGAATCAGATAGGCCGCCGGGTAGATCGCCCAGAACAAAGTGGGGAACACCAGCATGGCCTTCACACCCTTGCCGATCTCGGGGGTCAGATTCGGGATTGCCGCCCGGACCGGCCCCATAAGCACGCCGATCACTACGAACCACCCCACCATGCTGACGGCGAACATGACCCAGCTCAGCAGCGGGATGACGCCCTGCGGCGAATGCTCCAGCGCGACGATGCCGATGTATCCGGTGATGATCATCTCCAAGTCCGCCAGAATCATCAGGGCCACGACCGGCCTCTTCACATACTTGTAGTCCAGCATTGAGATGAATTTCATCAGCAGCAGCGGTGTGGTAATCGTCCAGTCTGCATACCTGAATTCAACCGGAAAGCGTTGCCCCGGAATGTAGTAAGCCCTCATCAGCAGGTAGCTGAGCGAGGCAGCCAGCGTGATGCAGCCGCTGATCACCAGCGAACCGCGGTGGTCCGGCGAAATCTCCTTGAGTTTCAGAAAGCAGTAGACAGTGGTGACGACCATGCCGATGAAAGTGAAAGTGAACGAATAATTCACAATCGACTGGAATACAGTCTGGTGAGTGTCAGAAACAAATTGCAACGACGCCTGAGCGAGCAGTGGGGCAGCGGAAAACATGAGAGCTCCTTTCCAGAAAAGGTGTGAGGCCGCCCACGTCGGGCGGATTGCCCAGGGCCGAGCAAACATGGTTCCGTGTCGAAATTCCTGATGCTTAGCTTGCCGAACGCTCAGACGGACTCGGCCTTTGGCGGATCGTTCACCGGGCCGCGGTCAGTTTGCCCATTGCCTCCAACAGCACGGCGAGCTTAAAAAGCACCCAGTCTTCGGAAGACTGAATGAAGAGTAACCCAACCGGCAGGCTGGGGGACTCGTTAAGGAGTAAGCCGACGCAATCGAACACCGCGCGTGTTTGGCTGCGTCGGTTTTTTGTTTTGGATTGGCCCGCGCATGCGCAGACGCCAAGGAGTCATGATGAACATCAGAGTGAAGGATTTTCTGGTCGCCGCGGGAGACAAGGTTAAGCTGGCTGACTGGCCAACCTTGATTGATGCAATTTGCGATTCCAGGAAGCAATACAAGGAGGTGTTGGAGGAGCATCTGAAGAAGTTGGCGGAGTTGCAGCAGCTTCACCACGCACCGGGAAGGCATGCGCTGCTGCTGATCTTTCAAGGCATGGACGCATCGGGCAAAGACGGCGCGATTCGTCATGTGATGTCCGGCGTCAACCCCGAAGGCTGCGAGGTCTTCAGCTTCAAGCAGCCCAGCAGTGAAGAGCTGGAGCATGATTTTCTATGGCGCTCAACTTGCCGGCTGCCCGAGCGCGGTCGCATCGGTGTTTTCAACCGCTCTTACTATGAGGAGGTGCTGGTGGTCGGGGTGCATCCGGAGATCCTGGCCAAACAACGGCTTGCCTATGAATTGCGCGATGACGAATCCCTGTGGGAGGACCGATACCGGTCGATCGTGGATCTGGAACGACACCTGTTTCACAACAGCACGCGCATCGTAAAGATTTTCCTGCACCTGTCGGAGCAAGAGCAGCAAAAGAGATTCCTGGAGCGAATTGATGAGCCGGATAAGAACTGGAAATTCAGCCTAGCTGACATTCACGAACGGTCATTCTGGAAGCAGTACGTCACCGCATACCAGGAGTGTCTCAGCGCAACCAGCACCCACCACTCGCCTTGGTACATCGTTCCAGCGGATGACAAGGAGAATGCGCGATTGATCGTTTCGGGGATTGTTTTGGAAGCACTTGAGGGGCTAAAGATGGCGTATCCTCAAACCACCGCCGTGCGACAAACAGTGCTTGAGTCGATCCGCAAGCTGCTGACGGAAGAATCTCGTGAAAAAGGGAAGAAGGCTTAGAACCATGCTGCAATTACAAACCAGCCGACTGCCCCGGGTGTTCCTGATCCGCCACGGGAACACCAACTGGTCCGACTCGGGCCA
>Ga0116230_10006978_pt1 | contig 11161 bp, 6 predicted proteins | sample S1TSphfallax_3_FD_88678 | JGI IMG/M metagenome (GOLD analysis project Ga0116230, IMG submission 88678) | Host-associated microbial communities from peat moss isolated from Minnesota, USA - S1T2_Fd - Sphagnum fallax MG | ecosystem: Host-associated > Plants > Peat moss > Unclassified | place: USA...
ATTTTTTGACATTAAACTTACTGGAGATAGAGAAAAAGCAAAGCTTCTGACACAACTCGAAGCCGAAGGCTTGCCCGTAAGTAGATTAGTCGACGAAATTGCGCCAGAACTGGCGCCACTGTTTGTAGTTTCAGGGGTAGGGCGCGAAGCGATAGTCAAAGGACATTTTAACAGCAATGGTGGTCGCCGTGTTTCTATAGAAAATGGCTCTATCACCATCCCAAATTCCAGCATCAAATTGGATGGGGAGGTGGATTTACTGAGAGATTCTATCGATATAAAATTTGAGTTGCAGGATTTTCCACTTAAAAAAGCCTGGGAAAACGCACTCAAAGACGCTGCCACGCGAAAAACGATTATCAGCACTTTTACCGACGCCAATCCGCGCAACATAGTCGTGGCAGGTTTTATCAAAGCCAACGGCAACATAGTTCGAACAAAGAATAAAAACAATACATCTGTCATCGGTCAAGTGCACGATGGGGCTATTTCTTACAACGACAATACGCTGGATACGACCAATATAAATGGCACAGTTTTATTCAAGAACGACATTGTCACAATTCAGGGATTTAAAGGCACCATTGGAAGAGGTGGGCGTTTTGTCCTTGACGGCAAAGTCTTTGGTCTTTTTACCAGCGGTCCTTACTGTTCGATAGACTTCAATGGTACCGGTGTGAACTTTGCGCACCTCGGCACAATAATGAATGTCTTTCATTTGCGCTTTCCCGCCATCACCGAAGGGCATCTAACCGGCACAGTAAAATCGCTAGCCATAAAAATTACCGGCAGCCACAATCATCCGGATGTATATTTCAACGCCGCTCCAGAGGACGTAAGCTATCAACCGCCAGGACTGACTCGACCGTTAAAAGCTGTATCTGGCAATATTATTTATACAAATAACAAAATCGTCCTCGCCAATGTGGGTATCGTCTCACGCGGCAATCGTCTGACGACAAATCTGACCATTAGTAATCTCGGCAAAAAAGCAATAGTCAGTGATGTGCATGTCAAAAGCGATGGTATCGAACTCGGTGACTTAAATTATTATCTATCCTCGTCCCTCATGCCTGCCAGCTTACGTAAGTCGTATCGAGAACTTCTAGCCAGTTATAGAATCCGAAATCTTCATGGCAAAATCTACGGCGATCTTGTGGTCGTGCCCAAACCTAATAATGACCTGGCTGATCTGGAAGGTGTTATCGGTTGTTATAGCGTCGGCGCCACTGTGAGCAGGTTGAATCTGCCGCTTGAACGCCTTGCCGGCACTTTTGCCGCTTCAGGCAACGAGCTTTTGATACAGGATCTAAGCGGCTACGTTCGTTCAACTCAATTTGAAATGAATGGCTGGGTGAAAGATTACAAGTCCTCCAGTCCACGATGGAAAACAGACCTGCGCGCCAATATCGCACCTAACGAGTTTCTGGACCTGGTACCGGCGCTGACGGAGACGATCAGTAACGGCCGACTAAAAATTTATTCAGCGGGTCCAATGGCACTCCGTTCGAAAGTCGAAGGCGACAATAAAAGAAATGAAATCGTTTTTAGTGCCCATGCCGATGCAGATGACCACTTGCGCATTTCAACACCGGTAGCAGTCATAAATCAGCCGCATCTACAAGAATTAAATCTAGATGGTTCGCTGACACTTGATCAAGACGCGCTCACCTTGCACAAAACCAACCTTACACTGGGTGACGCTAATCTAAAGGCGCAAGGTACATGGCAATGGAGTCAGCCTGGTCAGCCAATCAATGTCAACGTACTATCGACCAAACCAGTACCCGCAAAAATCTTACTTGAACTAATCGATCCTTCTTTTGATACTAAGGCTGTCAAAGGCTCGGTCGATGGTTCGATCTCTCTAACCGGACCTCTGAGACATCCAATTGTGACCGGCAAAGTGGCGCTTGATCACATCACAAATCCGGATTTCAATCTATTTGACGTAACCGGTACTATATCGACCGATGATCAAGCTCAGAGCAACCCTGCCAGCGGAGTGACATCTGTACCGGGAGGCCTGGCGAGCGTCGCCAGAGTGGACCTTGATAAGTTCAACCTTCGAAAATTAGCGCTAACCGATATCGGTGGATGGATACAAATCGAGCCCGGGGATGAAATGCCCAACTCAGACCTTCCGGCGCCACCAAAACTTGGTTTGAAGGGTTTTACAGCTAGAACTGCTGGAGGACTTATAAAACTAGATGGCTCCATAAATATAGGTAAGCATTCTGCGGTACTTAACAGTTATCTCTCCAATGTCCATACCGACGTACTGGTAGAGAAGCTTCTCGACACACCAGGAGAATTATCAGGCACCCTGGACGGCGAGATTCATCTGACATCAGCTGGAGACAATTACAAACAAATATTGACCAACTTAGAGGGCACCGGAGCCATTGTAGTCAAAAATGGTGTGGTGGCCCGTTTTGGTCAATTGCAAACCAAAATCACCCAGGCCAATCTTTTGGAACAAGGACTTTTTGGATTTAACTTCAACAATCTATTGCAGAGCATGGTGCCTGTGCGCACAGGTGTTTTTAAGGTGTTGCGCAGCAAATTTGCGGTTTATAAGGGCGTGCTTGTAATCAAAGAACTCCGCTATTCAGGAGACGACCTTAGAATGTGGGGAGCCGGTCAGATCAATTTGCCCGGCGACAAAATGGACCTTGAAGTAGCAGGCAATATACCCCGCGTCACGTCATCCATGATCGGTGGTCAACTTGGAGATTTGTCACGACGTATTACTATTTCAAAAATATTGAGCCGGATAACGTTCGGCAGACTTGAAAGCCTGCCGGCACTGCCACTTATTGGCGAAATTGCTTCTGACAAACCGAGAACTTTTAGTTTTAAGGTTGATGCCGCGGCTAGCGATCCAAAGCAAATTACGCATACGATCGAACGTACCTTCAAGTGGCTGCCTAACAAGCAGGCGGCCAGTGCTCACCCAGTACCGGGAATCTAATATAACCGAGACACTTGAAGCGCTGTCGGTCTAGCGGGGCTGAGGTCACACGTGTTTGAATTGAAAGCTAGCCGATATCGGTTGGCGCAATCCGATTAATCGCAAACCGATATCGGTTTGTCGCCCTTTGTATTTAAGCCCCTAAACAGTATCTGTTATTCGCTTGAAATTAGCCTCTGCCGAACGCCAGCACAGCACCACCAAATTTTTTTCCAACATTTGAACTTTCATTTGCACTTTTGCGTTTACCAAGTAGACACAGGAGGTGCGCTTATGAAAGGAAAATTTAGTTTCGCCAGTGCAGCTGAAGAGTTGAAGAAAAAAAAGAAATTTCTACATCAAAAATGGGAAGAGTTTTGTGCGTTATATCCAACAAACGAGGACTGTCGCAAAAAGTTGACTCCGGTCCAAAATGAATGTTTTAAATGCCACGAAACAGATTTATGCATAAAGCCCGGCGACAAGCACGTCTATTGCAAGCATTGCAATGCCAAAAATTTAGTCTTTTCCGATACTTTTTTCAGCAAAATAAAAACCCCCCGATTGTGGATGGGTGCGGTTTGGATGATGCAAGAAGGTATCAGTTTTAACGCCAAAGACTTACAAGAACTGGCTGGTGTTGCCTACTCATCGGCTTGGAATGTTCGACTTAAGCTTTCCATGTTTTTAGAAATAACACTCCGTGAGCTGCCCCATGCACTCCATACAAAATCGTTTTATTTTAGTCCAGTTTATAAGAGAAGAAGCCTCAAAACCCCAGCAAATGCTCGGCCCGTAGATGAGGAAGCCGAAACAGATACTAATGCAAGTGCACAGACCGAGACAGGGCCTAAGACTGAAAAAGCACCTAAAGCCGATGCAGAAAGAGGAAGAGGGGCAGCAACAGACCACCCCTCGGAAAAGACAGCGACAGAAAAAGAGCATTCAGATCAATCTCAGGCAAATTCGAAAAACACTCAAAATGGACAGGCCGAGAGCAAGACTGCTTGGCTGAATCGCCATCTCACAGCAAATCAAAAAGCAGTGATTGAAGCCTTGTCTGCCGCACCCATGCATTTCGATGAAATTGTAGACAAAACAAATATTCCTATCGCTTCACTGGCTTCGCTTTTGATCATGATGGAACTGAAAGAGCTTGTTGAACAACAGTCTGGTGACATCTTCGCTTTAGCAGGTTCTTTGAATGAGGGGTTATATTTATATGATCATAGCGACAAAGAACCTCAAGACAAACACCTCAACAAAATTGAATCGAGAAAAAAAGGGTTCAGGAAGGAAGGCTTTGAAGCCAATGCGGGTGAGGATCAAAGCTTCAAACGCAGCAGCCTGCATATAAATCATTTCCAGGACAATGACTACAGGGAAGGCAAAGAAGACCGCCTCCTGGAGGCAATAGCAGCCTCGATTGATTTTATTGTCAAAGACTTTCAAGGCATTTCAAGAAAATATATTCAGATGTATCTCGCAGCTTTTTGGTGCAAAGTCGATAGAGATAGGTGGGGATCTGAAAATTTCTTGTATGAATGCCGACGTTTTCGTAAGATTAAAGCCGACGAAATAAGATCATATGTGTCACCGCCTATGGTGAACCTCGCCTAGAGCTAAAGCCCAATATATCTGGCTGCGCAGCGGAAAGACTGAAAGGCGCACAATTGAAAAATGACAGGAAGAGAAAAATAACTTCTTGCTCAATTTTCATATATGTGTATGATATATGTTATGTATTGGCAATTGAATAGTTCTAACGGGTCTGGCTCTGCCAGCCCTGAAACCGGCCCTCCCCTTTTTACTCAGCAGGGGGGAGTAACCACGCCTGGTGCTACCGAAGGCACACCGCCTGCAATGGCTGGTGGCATAGAACCACCACGTTCGTTCGGGCCAACGACTGATAAACAAAAGGAGGCGACGGCAAAAACTTTCGCATCGGCCAAACAGCAACAAGCAAAGGCCCAGATTCAGCAGACCCTGCCCAGCCTGCAGCAAGTACAAAACTTGCAGCGCCTGCATGCCACGTTCCTCACTCCCTACCTCAATCACATTCAAAGCGAAAGAGGATTGTCGAGTAACACGCAGGAAGCTTATAAAAGGGACCTTTCCTTCTTCTGTAAATGGTTAGCAGCGAAAGAGACGATAAATCCGGACCAGAAACTAAAAATTCTGAGGCGTGATGTGACAGCTTATCTGAGCTATCTAAAATCACATAAACAGGAGAGTTCAAGTCTAGCAAGAGTATTGGCCAGCCTGCGAGGTTGGTTCACCTGGCTTAAATATCTCAAGTTGATCGAAAGCGACCCTCTTGAAGGATTTGAAAACCCGCACCGGCAAAAGAAGTTGCCCCTGGTCCTGACACCACCTGAGGTGCTGGCCATGCTTGATGTGGCGGAGCATCCTCGCGAAATACTGATGATCGAACTTATGTACAGTTCAGGTTTAAGAGTTTCAGAACTAACCGGACTCAACATAAACGATATAAATTTGAGCCAGGGATATCTAAAATGTCTTGGCAAGGGCTCCAAGGAAAGAATAGTTCCTATAGGTTCAAAAGCACAGCAAGCATTCGAGACTTATCTAGAGATTGAAGAAAAGCGCAAGCAATTGAAGGAAGAAGCAAAAATAGTCAAAGAGCAAGCAAAAAAGGGGCCTGGACGCCCGAGGCGTCAAATACTACCTGAGTTAATTATTGAAAGCAAAGTGACCAAACGACGTGCAAATGCAATGCAAAAATTGGTGCCTATCTTCAAAGATGAGGAAGGAAAAAGGCTCTCAAGATTGGTCGTCTGGCAAGTAATCAAAAGATTGGCAAAAAAGGCCGGCATTAACAAACCAATTTCACCGCATACTTTCAGACATAGCTTCGCCACGCATCTACTTGAAAACGGTGCAGATCTTAGAGCGGTGCAAGAACTTTTGGGCCACGCCAACCTTGTAACGACCCAACTTTACACCCATGTCAGCAGAGCCCATCTCAAAAACGCCTATCAAAGCGCTCAAGGGAGCTTCGGGCTAGGTAGCGCCGCTGCTTTAAGCCCAGAATTACCGATAAAATAGATGGCCTCTGCGCATTTTTCAAAGGCTTCTATTTACATTTATGCTTTCAGCAAGAGAATTCGACGACAGGCATTTGACCCGCTCCAGGACCGCAAGCCAAGCTGAATTTCAGCCTGAACGCGGATATTTTTGGTTCTTGTCCCAACCGATATCGGTTAAAAAATATACCGAGATACGGCAACCAAACCTCGACTCTTGCGGTTCTAGCTTTAAGGCTACCCTCTTTACAACGGCTGCTTGCTTTGCTTTCCTGGCCTCATATCTGATGCCGCTTCCACCTGCAGCTTTCGCTCAGTCACCTTCCCAACAGCTACCACCAGGTCCAAACTATCCTGTTTCAAAATCAGATTTAAATGTTTACTATGCCACCACAAGAATCAATGACAATCCCGGTGGCAGGCCCATCTACGGCGGCGCAAGACACCTTGATTTCGGTGAAGGCTCTGTGGAATTTGGCACCGCAGTGATAGCACGTCCGGCGGGTTATGGGACCATATCCACAGCACCGGATTGGCCAACTCTACGATTGCAAATGAGTGCCGCGGATAACTATTTTGCTTCCGCTCCCATCAAAGAACTCAAGAAGGAATCACAAAACGATTTTCTCGAGCGCATAAGAAATTTTCATGGATTGATTGTTATTTACGTTCATGGCTATGACATGCCATTCGACAGCGCCGTTCGTGAAATGGCCGAGCTGGTCGAAGAATTCAAAGCTCGTTCACCCGGTCAAGCGCTTTTACCAATTGCTTTTAGTTGGCCTTCTCCAGGTAATAAAGCTGCGTACAGTGGGGATGAGGCAAGCCTGGAGGGGAGCGAAAAACCGTTCAGGGATCTTGTCAATCAAATCAACCAAAACAAGCCCGGTGATACAAACCTCGATTTACTGGCGCACAGTATGGGCTCTCGCTATGCTTTCGCCTTTGCTCGCAGCCAAACACCATCGCCAGATTTTGCTGAAGCCAATAATGGGGATTCAACTCAAAATGTCAATCTTGATCAAAATTCTAGTCAGGGCTTGAATCAGACTGCTCTCAATCAAAACCAAAACGACGGCAATTCTCAAGGTTCGCTCCTTGGGCAAAAACCCAACCGTTTTTTTAGAAACATCTATCTGTCTTGTTCCGATGTTGATTACCATACAGCAGAAGCCAGACGCGACGGCTTGCAAAACTGTGTCAGCAAAATGGTGTTTGTCTTTGTTAATGACAATGATGGAGCGTTATTCACTTCGCAAATGCTCCATCAGGCACCCAGGTTAGGTCGTCCAATAGATCCAGGTGACGGGGGTGCTTCCGCTGATATCGCCAATGCCGGTAGAAGCTCACTAGGTCCACAACCCGCTGGTCTCTTTTCTCAAGCAGAAACGATGCTTTCATCAAAAGCTGCCGTCCTTTTCGGTCAAAAAGCTAAAAGCTTCGTCGATCAATTGGCTTCTGGAGCAGAGACAGTTTTTAGTCGTCCCAGCCAGGTCAGCCCCGAACAGAGTCCGGAAGTCACCGCGTGGCTCTCGAGAGATCCGTATCTCAGCCGTGATTGGGGCCCAAAAGTCCGCCTTATAGATACAACCGGCTTTATTACTCTCAATATGGGTCATCGTTTGGCGTGGCCATTAATGGTTGGCTTGATGATGGATCCCTCAAGCGATATCCCTTTCACGTTTGCTTCCATTAACAAAAAACCCGACAGCGCTATGCTTCGGGTAATGGGAGGCACTCCTACATATCTTTATAGATTTGACAGGATTGATCTTTCGCGACTCATTCACTAAGTGTTATGAACAAATTTTAATTGACCCTTTTGCAGGATTAGCAATCCCATGAGATACTTTAAGGTCTGATCTTTCATGTCGTCAGGCACAAGTCTAGGGGCATCGCAGGCACAGACTTAAGCGGACGGACCAGAGATCTTGTCTAGAAAACAACATAGGTTAACTATTACATGAGTCGAAGCAAGGTAGAGGGCACAAAGATTGCCCAGGCCGCCAAGGACCTCAACGTCACCTCAGTCACAATCAGACGTTATATCCAAGAGTTTGATATTGAAACAGCCACTGACGAAAACGGCATTAAAGTATTGCCGATGCAGGCACTGGCTGAACTGCAGGAAATTCGCCGTCTCAAAGAAGACGGTTTGACCAATCCAAAGGTCCTGGAACATCTCGAAGAGATGCGCACCAAAAAGGCTGAAAAGCCGGAAAAAGAAAGTAAAGCCAAGGCCAAAGCCACCCGCGTGGTCAAGCCCATCGCCAAGTCTAAAGCTAAAGCGGCTGTTGAAGAAAGCGATGATGAAGAGGAAGAAGAAGTTGTGGTGGCGCCGAAAGCCGCTGCCAAATTCAAAGAAGAACCGCGAGCCAAAGCGAAAGGCCGCGCCAGTAAAGTCGTAGTCAAAGAAATCGAAGAAGACGACAGTGACGCCGAAAGAGAAGAAGCGCCAGCTGCTTTTAGAAGCGTCGGCGATGATTCTGGTGAAGGTGAAGCTGATGGGGACGGTGACGGCGAAGGCGGTGGTATCAGCGATGGCGAAGGTGGAGAACGTTCCAAGCATTCGCTGGTTTGTCAGACCTGCAGCAAAACTTTTGAACACATGAATCCACGTTTGAGGGATTGTCTTGACTGTTACCGCGCTAAGCGCAAGGAACGACGTCGCGGCGGTGACAAGCACAAAAACGTAATCCAAAATCCAATCGCCCAGCAAGTTGTAAACAAAGCCCAGCAAGCTGGAGCTTTGCCTGCAGCATCGAGAGATGCCAGAGAGGGACGCGAGCCCAGAGAAACAAGAGAACCACGAGAGCCCCGCGAGTTTAGAGAAAGAGAAGAGAAAGTTGTTTCTTTTGCCGTGGGCGAACCGAGAGAACCCCGGAGCGATCGCCAGGATCGTGGCGACAGACCTGATCGCGGAGCCGATCGTGGATCAGACCGTGGGCTGGACCGTCCAGATCGCGGTGAGCGTGTTGATCGTACCGCAGCAGCAGCAACGACCGCTATGCAAAGACAAGCCGCCGCTCAAAACGAGCAACCCACGGCCTGGGCTCAGATGCAAAAGCCTGTCCGTTCATATCGCAAAGCCATAGAAGAAACCAGATTGATTACTGGTTCACTTAAGAGAAGACTGGAAAGGCCCGATCTTCCCGAAGGCGAAAGACGCTGGCTAGAGCAAATATATGCCTATCAGCTGATTTTGCACCAGGGGTGGAGGCATTTGGCCGAATACAAATCTGGCACACCAAGTCAGGCGAAACAGGCTCATCAAGCCCAGGAAGAAGCTAACTAAGCAAGTAATCTAAAAAGGTTCGGGCAGTTCACGTGGAAGCACGGGCTGCCCGGCTTTAGTATTGGGAAACTGCAGCGCGGTGGGATCGGCAGCCTGGCCCCCGGGCATACCACCGCTGGCGGTGCCGGGTGCAGATCCTCCAGAAGGACCGACAGCCCCAGGCGCGATCGGGCCAGATGCAGTAGCGCCCGGTGGCAAAGTAGGAGCCACCAGCTTGGTCAGATCAAGCGTTCGGTTAAGTCGCACAGGCACCATCGTGCCGCTTTTGATTTGAAACTCAGGCCCACGATTGCGGTTCGCTCTCAAATAACCCATATTGCCGCCAAAAGAACCGAACATCGAAGAAATTTGCTGGCCATAAGATCCCAGACCAAAGCCAGCTCCCACAACTTTTGGTGGTTTTGTTTGAATAGCAGCAGGATTATGATCGAGCATGCCGCCAAAGGGCATCGAGCGGCCGTCCGGAAAGACAAGGGTTGTCAGACCAATAGAAACATTGCCGGGCATACCCATGCCACCACCGGAGCCGGCGTGCGCAACACTGACCACTGTACCGACTATGCGGGCATTTCTCGGTATCACCTCAAAGCCATTGAGAAAATATCCATCGCTCAAAACAATGGAAAACAAATCCCCGACCTGTGATTTGTGCGATGAAATGTCATCACTGAGAGTGCCTGTAAGCACAGTTCCGGTTGGTATACGGGTACTCAAAATCTGCTGAATCATGGCATTGGCAGGACTGCCACCGCCCATACCCGCTCCACCCATGGCCCCGCCCGGACCTCCGCCCATGCCTGGAATGCTTCCCCCGGCCGGCGCACCCATACCGGGCATAGCTCCATTCTGGCCTCCGGAGGTATTGAGACCGGCAAAAGGATTATTTCCCGGTTGCTGCAAAAAGCCGGTGGTGACTGGTCCGGTAGGAGGTGGACCATCAGGATTTTGGATCTGCGAAGGTTCTCGGCCTATAGAAGAGGGGCAAAAACCGATTGGCAGGCATGTGGCCAGAACCAGACCAAAAATTGTAAAAGTATGCAGTCTGTTCAATTACCGGCCGCCTCGCATCTAGGCATTTCTCCAAGACCTAAAGTTATTCTAGGTTGATTACAAGCATTTAGGCAAATAATTCTAAATAGAAAGAGGGGGAAAAATACGCAGCCTGGCTCCCGTGCTAAGATCGGCAATCCCGATGTCGGCCTTCCCGATATCGGGAAGCAAGTAGCAAGACGCAAGAAGTAAACGAAAACTCCTTGTCCCTTGCCTGCACAGCAGGACGTTAAGACCAAAGGGGATAAAGCATTGGCTGAATCTAGAAAACACAAACATTACGAAGCGGTTTTTATCATCAGACCTAATCTCGATGAAGATGCCGTGGATCGTACAGTCGCCACAGTAGAAGAGTTTGTAAAAGCTCAGGGCGGCATAATTGAACAAATCGACAAAAAGGGCCGTAAAAGACTGGCCTATGAAGTAGACAAGATGCGTGACGGCTACTATGTAGTAATGAACTACAAAGGTAAGCCCGAATCTGTTGCCCCGCTGAAAAGAATGATGACTCTTTCTGAAGACGTCATGCGCTCACTGGTGGTTGTACTGGAACCGGGAATGGTCGGAAAGTCTTAGTCTCGGCACTGAGAACAATCCGATATCGATTTCCTTTTTAGTTAACCCTAAATTGAAGGTGCGCTATGAGTTTAAGCAAAATAGTCATTTCAGGGCGGGTCGTAAAAGCGCCTGAAAAGCGCTTCACACCCAACAACAATGTGGCCGTGACAGAATTTACAATCGGCGTTGATTCTCCCAACCGTCAGGATGGCAGTGTCGACACTAATTTTGTGAAGGTAATCACCTGGAGAGATCTGG
>Ga0116230_10006981_pt1 | contig 11158 bp, 7 predicted proteins | sample S1TSphfallax_3_FD_88678 | JGI IMG/M metagenome (GOLD analysis project Ga0116230, IMG submission 88678) | Host-associated microbial communities from peat moss isolated from Minnesota, USA - S1T2_Fd - Sphagnum fallax MG | ecosystem: Host-associated > Plants > Peat moss > Unclassified | place: USA...
ATGACGATCGTAACGCGCAACGTCGCGGATTTTGACGCAACCGGCGCACCCGTGCTCAACCCGTGGGAGTGACCGACAACGCTCCGTTTGCTCGTCACTGCGCGTTTTGAGCGCTATTGAGCGTGTATGATCTTTATCTAGATCAGGGAGTTGGATGACCTGAGGCGCAACCTTGCCAAGGTTGAGGTCGCGAGTTCGAGTCTCGTTTCTCACTCCAAAAGTCCTTCAGCATCAATACGTTGCGGTCCTTAGGAGCAGCTCTCGCCTCGGGTCCGGGTTGGCGCCAACTCGACATCGGCCTGCAACCGAAATCCATCGAATTCGGTATGCTTCTTGGGCCCCGGTAGTCTTGCCCGCACGGTGCCAGGATGGCTACGTTCAACGATCTCCGAAAAATCGCGCTCTCGTTACCGTTCTCGTACGAAGACCTTCATTTCGGCGGTCCTTCCTTCCGTGTCAACAAACGCAAGTTCGCTCTGCGTTGGCGGGAGACAGGGCAAACGATTTTGAAACTGCCGAAGGATCGACTCGAGGCGTACGTCGCTTCGCGGCTGGATCGTATTCAACCCATAAGAGTTGGGACGGCATTTTGGGCCGACATTGCTCTCGATCGGTTCGATCGGAGGGATCTCAAGACTCTCGTCACGGAGGCGTGGTCAACCGTCGTCTCGAAAACCGTGGCGCGCGAATATCTGTCTGCGCTCGAGCGGGATGGCCGCCTCCCTGATGACTGGCGTTTCCTCTATCCCGCCCCGGCCACCCAATCGCCATCAGGCAGGGTCCGCCGGTGAAACGGCGCGTCATGTACAAGGTCGCCACTAGCGCTGATGGCTACATCGCCGGTCCCAATGGCGAGCACGATTGGATAACGCCGGAATCCTCGATCGACTTCATTGCGCAGTGTGGTCAGTTCGATAGCCGGGCTCATCGACAGCATCGATATTGCGATCATGCCCGTCGTGTTGGGGAAGGGCACGAAGTTGGGGTCATGCGGTCTGAGCGAGCTCAGCTACGACCTCCGCGAGCTTGTCGAAGATCTGGCCGAAACCTGCGGCTGCGCCATCCCGCTCTTCCTTGGTGGCGGTGGGGTCGTTGCGCGTGAAGGTCAGTTTGGTCGGGCGTATCGGCGGCGTAAGTTCACCGCAAGTTTGGCGGGTAGGGTAATTCGGCGCTAGCCTCATTATCATGTTCCCAATGTCAACCAATAAGTCCGTACGCCGCGGCCGACCGCCGCATGACGATGTCCTCACGCCAACGGAGTGGGCCGTCACGCATGCTGTCAAACACGGCATGTCGAATCGAGAGATCGCACGGCGGCGAGGCATCAGTGCCGACGCCGTAAAGTTTCATGTGGGCAACGCGCTTTCCAAGCTCGGTTTCAGCAGCCGCCAGCAGTTGCGGACATGGTTTGGGGTTCCTCTGGGTAGTGCCCTCGAAGGGAAAGGAGTGGATATGCAGAAGCCGTTCGCACTCGGCAGCATCGGGCAGATTTCCCGCACGGTGAGCGACATCGCGCAGGCGGAAAGTTGGTTTGGGACCGTCCTCGGACTCAAACACCTGTACACCTTCGGCAAGTTGGCGTTCTTCGATTGCGATGGTGTTCGGCTTGTCTTGACTGAAACGAAGGCCGCGCTTCCCGCCGAGTCGCTGCTGTATCTTCGCGTCGAGAATATTGGGCGAGCGTATGCGGAACTCCAAGCCCGTGGAGTTGAGTTCAACCACGCGCCTCACCTAGTGCACCGCCATGGCGATGGAACGGAAGAGTGGATGGCATTCTTCAACGACCCGGACGGCAGACCCCTTGCAATCATGTCGCAGGTGAAATCGTGAGATCGAGCGCCTTCATGGGAGCACTTTTAACGTGTGACGCTCGGCCAGTGCTTCGTCACCGGCTTGCAGGGGTCCGGTCATGACTTCGGCCACAGTGATCGTCGTCAAAGCGAACTGGATCCGGCCGGCGTCGTGTGCGACGGCAAAGTCAGCTTGAATGACGTTCCCGATTGTGAGCTCGACGTAACGTTGATGTCACCTCCGTGCGCAAGCGCTATTTCCCGGCAAATGTAGAGTCCCAGACCCAAGCCAGACGAACCCTCGGGTAATTGCCCGGGAGACACTCCCTTCAGGTAAAGCGGCTCAAACAGCGACCCGAGAGCGGCCGTCGGAATTGGTGGCCCATCATTATGAATTTCGACGGACACAGTATCCTTGCCTCCGGTCACTGTGAGCAACACTGGCGTGTCGCTATGCCCGTGCTTCAGCGCATTCGTGAGCAGGTTACCAAGCACTTGAACGATGCGCGCAGAGTCCCACGTTCCGTTCAACTCGCCGGAGTAGCTTTGGGTGATGAACCGACCGGGATGAGCCGATTCCACCTCATCGACGGTCGCGGAACACAGTACTCGCATATTGGCACCATGTGGACTCATTGGTAGTCCATGGCCGAGCATCGAGCGCGCGTAGTCGAGCAGGTCCGACACCAGTTGATCGCAGCGTCCGATACTCACCTTTATTCGTGCCGCTGACTGGATGCACTTCGCGCTCGCGTTCGCATCTTGAATGATGGACGAGGTTGCCATGAGCGCTGCGTGAAGCGGATTTCGAAGGTCGTGAGCCAAGACGCCAAGAATGACAGTGCGGGCTTCATCGTGCTTTTGCGAGTAAAGGCAGACCGAGGACGCGAGCGCTTCGTCGATGGATTCATTGAACCGGGTTATCTCATCGGGGCGGCCAATGCCGCCAGGTGTCTGAGCTGCCCAACGTCGCAGCACGCTGCCTCGAACGGCCCTGAACTCGGCAAATAGTTGCTCTAAATCGAATTGCTCCATAACTCGCGCAAGAGCATGTCGCTCTCCGGCCACCCTCAGTGCGGGCGAATTGTTGGGAGTCAATCCCTTCGATTTATCCTCTTGGACTTGCGCCGATTGAGGTCGAGCGATGTCTGCTGCAATTGCCAGTAAGATCTCTCTTGCGTGGTCTCGAAGTGCCGTCTTGCTCAACGCGGCAGCCGGAAATAATGATCGGGCAAAGTCTTCCCAGTCCTGCAGGATGGTTTCCATGTTGGCGAGGATAAAATCCGCTAGCGATGACTGAGTTGTTCGGAGCGAGGTCGTCGCCTCGTCACGATGAGTTGCCATGAGTTGTCGCCTTACTCGTGCGCTTGCTGGATGATGATTCCGGCGATGGAGGGCGTCCGTCCCCGATCGCACTTCTGCATCAATGTCTTGGACCTATGCACGCCTGGATCATACACTGACGCTTGGGCGAGGTATGCTTCGGCGGCGGTGTGCTGGCGGCGTATACGCGCTCTGGTGCAACGTCGAGGTGGATCTCTTCGGTGAGAATTCCTTGCATGTCTATCATCCGGTCAGTGGTCGCTCGATGCGTCGACACACTTTATCTCCTAGCGCAGCTGTAGGCATGCGTCGTGTAGCGAAAGACGAGCGATCACCCGATCGACCCGCCCATGCATGCTGAGATGCGCGCTCAAGCTGGCCGATGTTGGTTCCGTTCAGCCGCTCGAACGCTGGTACTTGTCCACAGAAGTTCTTGGAATCGAGGCTGACATCCGCTGGCTGGACCGAAGGGACCAGGAATCGCGCGAGTCGGGGTGACTTCGCTCGTTAACTTATTCGAGCCATCGCAAGGTTTTTCTCGCTTGAGGCTCAAGATCGGAGTGGGTCCTGCCGCTAAAGGAGGCGAGGGATACTGCGCAGGGACGAGGTAAATGCTCGATCATCTCAAGAGCAAGTTGAAAGCTTCCGTGAATTTTCCCAGCCCGCCGGCGATCGCCCAGCAGATCATCGCGCTGGCGAGGGACCCTCATATCGACATACCGCAGGTCGCCGCCGTGATCAGCAGAGATTCGGTACTCGCCGCCAAGCTGCTGCGGGTGGCCAACTCTGCACTCTATTCCCGGCAACGCAAGAGCACGAATCTGCGCCAGGCCCTGGTCGTGCTCGGCCTGCAGGGCGCGACCACGATGGCGCTCGGCTTCTGTCTCATCGGCACTTACGCAGGATTGAAGAGCAACGGCGTCAACTACGAGCGCTATTGGCGGCGCGCGATCCTGAGCAGCTCCGCAGCCAAGCGCTTTGCCGGCCTGCAAAACGGGAGCGACGTCGACGAGATCTTCCTCGCCGCTCTGCTGCAAGACATTGCGATCCTCGGCATCGATCGTGCCGCGCCTGATTTCTATCGCGATCTTCCGAAGATGGCCTCGCACAAGGAGTTCGCCGCGCTCGAATCGAGCCGCCTCGAAATCGATCACGCCGAGCTCGGCGCATGGCTCCTGGAGTATTGGAAGTTGCCCGCGCAGCTCTGCCGTGCCGTCGCTTGGAGCCACGCCCCTCCCGAAGCGGAACGCTCGAGTCCGACGGGCATCGCCGCGTGCTGTGTCGCCCTGGGGAGCGAGTGTGCCGAGATACTGCTCACGGCCGGCACCGCGGAGGATTTCGCGGGCCTGGCTGGACATGCGCAGCAGTGGCTAGGTGTCGACGCGGCCGGGGTGGCCGAGCTGATGGAGAGGATCGTCGCCGAGCTCCCCGAAATCGAGCGCTTGTTCGCCACGAAGTTGCTGCACCCGGACGCCGCGCGAGCAATCGTCGAACAGGCGCGTGAATTGCTGATCGTGCGCAAGCAGCAGGTGCTGCTCGAGGAACGCCTGCTGAACGAGACGGAACCCCAGCTCGAGGGGGCGACGCCGGGCGAGGTCGACCCAAAGCTCGAGGAGCGCACGATCGAGTCGGCTGAAGCACAGCGGCGCGACCCGCTCACCGGCCTGTACAACCGAGGTTATCTCGATTTGACCTTGAGGCGCGAGTTTCAAGCGGCGATCAAGGCGCGCTGGCCGTTGAGTTTGGTCTTCGTCGATCTCGACCGATTCGAGCAGATCCATGAAACCTACGGACGCGCGGCGGGCGATTCGGTCATCGTCACGATCGCGAAGACGATCTTATCGGTGGCTCGCGATACCGATTGTGTTGCGCGCTATGGCGGCGAGGAGTTCGTCATCGTTCTGCCCGGTTTGCAATCCCCAGGCGCCGATACGTTTTGCGCACGCTTGATCGCCCGTTTGAGCGACACCTTGCATCCGCTCGGCGGAGCGATGATTGCCGTGACCGCGTCGGTGGGCCTCGCGACGCACACGCCCGGCAAGCCGTTGCAGCGTGCCTCCGACCTGATCGATGCTGCTCAACGTGCCCTCACCGTCGCCAAGAATGCCGACGGTGAGCGGCCCGCACAGCAAGCTGCCCGCGGGACCACACGCGGATGATCCGCCGCTTGGCCGCCCATGGCGTGGCATTCGCTTTGCTCGTGTGCTCGGTCGATGGCTTGCCGGCCAGGGATATCTACAAGACCGTCGACGCGAACGGGAACGCGGTCTTTTCGGATCACGTCGATCCTTCCGCGACCGAGAAGGTCGAGGAGTGGCAAGACCCACGCTATCCGCCGCACGAAATGCATGTTTGTTGGACGAACTGCTTCACACTGATCTACGACGGCACCCTGTTTCATCGAGCAGATGGAACGAACGAGACGTGGACCGTGACGAAGTTCACCGCCGATTCTTTCGTTTTACACCGACACAGCTCTCCGGCCGACTGGAATGGCTTCAGCGACGACGTGACCTACGCGGGGCATGTGGCCAACGATAGGCTCGTCGGGGTAACGGTGAACGGCAAGCCCGTAAGCGGCATCGATGCATCGTGGGGCATCGCTCTGAACACACTGCCGGGCAACAACACAGAGCGGGACTCAGGGCTCAGCCCGGCTGCACCGGGCCAGCCATCTTCCGACACCGCTCAGAACCCGGAAGTGAGCGTCGCCTCGGCTCCTCCGCCTGTACCTGATGAACCCCAGCCCGTCGCCCCGCAAGATGGCTATTTGTGGACCCCCGGCTATTGGGTTTGGCGCGGGACCGCCTATGGTTGGGTTCCGGGCGCGTGGTTACAGCCGCCCGCGGTAGGGCTCTTGTGGACTCCCGCTTACTGGAGCTTTTCCGGACGCGGCTATCGATTTCATCCGGGCCATTGGGGTCCAGAAGTCGGTTTCTACGGAGGGATCAACTATGGATACGGGTATTTCGGCAGCGGCTATACCGGTGGTCACTGGGTCGGTAACTCGTTCGCCTACAACAGCAGCGTAAATCATTTGAATCCGCGCGCGATTCACACGATCTACGCCGGGCCGACGGCGGATCGAGTCAGTCCCAAACCCGTCGTCGCGAGGCAGTCGGTGCCGGTCAGATCGAGCGCCACGGTTGCGCCCCCGGTTCAGCGCGTAAACCGCTCCCCTCCGATCAAGGCCCCATACAAGCCCTGAGCCGATCACCGGCCCAAGCCTTACCGCGCCGCTGTTCGGCTTGGCGCGGTAAGATTCGGGCGCAGTATGTCAACCGACTCTCCCGATCCTTGGTTCGAGCGTAGTTATGGCGCGGCACTCGCCGCTCTCGAGCGTGGTGAGCCAAAGGCTGCCGAGCGACGCTTGCGCGAAATCCAAGACCGCCAGCCCGGCGAGGTCAACAGCCTGCGCGTCTTGGGCGTTGCACTGCTCGCACAAGGCCGGCTTGGCGACGCGCTCGGGACGCTCGAGCGCGCCATCCGCATCGCCCCGGAGTTCGCCCACGCCTGGGAGGACCTTGGCGCTGCTTATTTCGTGGCGCGGCGTTTCGAGGATGCGGAGCAGGCATTGAAGCGCGCCTTGGCGCTGGACGGACGCTTGCACCGTGCCTGGCGCCGTCTCGGCGATGTTCTCGTGGAGTGCGGGAAAACCGGACAGGCCAAAGCTGCGTTCGATCAATCGATCGCCAAGGATCCGGCGCGCGAACGATTCGAGGCAGCCGCGACGGCGCTCGGCGCTGGCGATGCGCGCACCGCCGAGGGTATTTTCCGCGACTTGCTGCGCCGTGACGCCAACGACGTCGGTGCTGCCTGCGGACTCGCTGCGATCGCGCTGTCCGCCGGCCAGCCCCGTGATGCCGAGAGGCTGCTGCGGCATGCCCTGACGCAAACCGCACACATGCCCTTGGTCTGGCGCGGGCTCGCCCAAGCCTTGCTCGACTCAGGGCGCCATGTGGATGCGGATGCCGCGATCCGTCATGCACTTGAAATCGAATCCGAATCGGCTCCGAGCTGGGTGATTCTCGGCAGTGTACGTGCGCACCGGCTGCAGGGTGAGTCGGCCGTTGCCGCGTTCGATCGCGCGCTTCGTCTGGATCCGGGCCAGGTCCGCGTCCTGCTGTCGAAGGGACACGTCTTGAAGACGCTCGGCCGCCGCGCAGAATGCGAAGCGGCCTATCACGCATGCATCGCGCTCGAGCCCACGCTCGCGGAGGCGTATTGCAGCCTCGCCGATCTCAAGACCTACCGTTTTTCGGATGCGCAGATCGGCGCGATGGAAAGCCTCGCGGCGCAGCAGAGTGCGCACAGCGCGCGCGCCGATCTCGCGGCAAGCCAACTTCATTTTGCCTTGGGCCGCGCATATGAGCAGCGTTCGCAGTGGGCCCGCTCGTTCCGACACTATGCGGTCGGCAACGCCGCGCGCAGGAACCGCGCTCGGTTCGATGCGCGCCAGTTCGAGGACAAGACACGCCGGATCGCGGCGCTGTTCGATGCGCAGTTCTTTCTCCGGTACGCCGCTTCCGGCTGCCCAGACCCGGCACCGATTTTCATCGTCGGCCTGCCGCGTTCCGGTTCGACGCTCGTTGAACAGATTCTCGCGAGTCATCCCGAGGTTCAGGGCACGATGGAATTGCCGAACCTGGTCAGCATCGTACGCGAGCTCGATCGTCGCGACGGCCGACGCGATGCCTACCCCGAGAGCTTGAGCGAGGCATCGACGGCTTCGCTGGCCGACTGCGGCCGGCGCTACCTGGAGGAAACCCGCGACTTGCGCTCGGGCCGGCCCCGGTTCATCGACAAGATGCCCAACAATTGGAGTCACGTCGGTCTCTTGCAACTGATCCTGCCCAAGGCCACGATCATCGACGTGCGACGGCACCCGATGGACGCATGTTTCAGCGCCTTCAAGCAGTATTTCGCCGAGGGTCAGTCGTTTTCCCATGATCTCGAGGATCTCGGGCGGTACTACCGAGCCTACCTCGGGCTCATGGATCACTGGGACGCCGTGCTGCCCGGTAAAGTGCTGTGCTTGCAATACGAGTCTTTGGTGCGCGACACGGAAACGCAGGTTCGACGGCTGCTCGCGCACTGCGGCCTGCGATTCGACAGTGCCTGTCTGCGTTTCTACGAGACCCGGCGTTCCGTCCGTACCGCCAGCTCGGAACAGGTTCGCCAACCAATCACCGATGCCGGGATAGGCCATTGGCGCCACTACCGCGCGGAACTCGAACCGCTGCGGAGGAGCTTGGGGGACGCGCTCGAGCGATTTATGGATTGACGACTTCAGGGTCGCCACGCCATGATCGAGTGATAAAGGGGATGACAGCACGTTCCGTTCGAAAGGGAGACCGCCTTGGGAAAACCTGTGCCCGCGCAAAGCCGCCGATCCATTCTGCGGCTTGGCCGATCGCGCACCTGCGCGCGCAGTTCATTGGTTGCCGCCGCGGTTGCCTCCGTGTTATGCGGGGGCGCCGCCGTCAGCGCCGATACCGACAACTCGCTCGAGGAGATCATCGTCACCGCGCGCAAGCGCGCCGAGAGCCTGCAGGACATTCCGCAGAGCATCGACGTCTTCTCGAAGGAGGACATCGAACATCTCGGTATCGCGCAATTCGAAGACTATGCTAATCGGACGCCCTCGATTTCCTACATCAGCATCGGTCCGGGGACGCAGTATTTCTTCATGCGGGGTGTGTCGGACGGCAGCAACCCGAACGTTTCGAACACCTCGACGACGGGCATGTTTCTCGACGACCTATCGGTCGGGTATTACGGCACGATCCCCGATTTACATATGTACGACATCGAGCGTATCGAGGTGCTGAACGGTCCGCAGGGCACTCTGTACGGCGCGAGCGCGATGGCCGGCGCCGTGCGCATCATCACGAACAAGCCGGATCCCAGCGGGGGTATCAGCGGCGGTTTCGACGATGACGTCGGCACCTATCAGAACCATCGCTTGAGCGATGTGAGCGAAGGATTCTTGAATATCCCTCTGATCGAGGGCCAAACCGCGATCCGAATTTCGGGGTTCTACGACCATCAGGGCGGATTCATCAACAATCTGGAAAAAACGCGGGATTGGGTCAACGGGGTCGTGAGCAACAATGCGCAATGGGCGGGGCAGGATTACAACACCCAAAACGTCACGGGCGAGCGCCTCACGGTACTGAACAAGTTCACTGAAGAATGGGTGTTGACGCTCGAGGCGGACAATCAGGCGCAACACCACCATGGCGCCTGGGACCAAGACGTGCAACGTTACGGGGTCGAAAACGTGGCGCGATTCGGACCCGAATATGGCACGAATCACAATCTAAACACCCAAGGCAAGCTCGAAGGCGACGTGGGTTTTGCCGATTTGGTCTACATCAATGGCTTCTTCAATCAGAAGTCCGAATCCGTCTCCGAATATTCCGAGTACGTGCAGTACGCCAATGTCCCGAACGGGGTCAATGCAGCCTTCGTGCAGAGCTTCGCCTGCGCGACGGCTCCGGGCGATGCGGCCGGGGACACGGCGTATTCAGGATGCAACAACCCGTATCAATACACCGACTATCAGAATGACACCAAACGCTGGAGCAACGAGGTGCGCTTGGTCTCGAAAGGGGACGGACCCGCGCATTGGCTCGTCGGCGGCTACCAAGAGCGCACCAGCGATTGGTACTCGGATTTCTACGCGATGCCGGGATTGGATTTGAACGGCGCCGAATCGCAATACTATCTTTGCGGTGGGACCTGCGCGACGACCGCTTCGGGCTTGCCCATCTACCCAGCCGGTGTGAAGCCGCTGCCGAATGAGTTTTATTCGTCCGTCTCGCGCTCGGACGAGCACCAGTACGCGCTGTTCGGTGACATCGACTATGCCTTGACGGAGCAATGGAAGCTGAGCGTGGGTGCGCGCTGGTTCGAGTCGCGTGTAAGCGGCGGTAGCCAGTACGCTGGCTTTTTCTACGATGCTAAGGAGCCCACGTTCGGCAGCGCAACGTTCACGAAGAATACGTACAAGGCCGAACTCGAATATCAACCCACCCAGGGGCGCCTGTACTATTTCTTGTTCAGCCAGGGCTTTCGCGAAGGCGGCTTCAACATCGGCTTGCCGTCGACGATTCCGGTGAACTACCAGCCCGATACGCTCGAGAATTTCGAACTGGGTTGGAAGACCATGAGTTTCGGCGATGCCCTGCGTTGGAACGGCGCGGCGTATTACATGCCGTGGAAAAATTATCAGACCGCGCTCTACGATGCGGCGATCACGACGCTCGGATCGTTCAACGCGAATGTCGGCGATGCGCGTATCTGGGGCATCGAAAGCGACCTCGAAGCCCGACCGACCCAGCGCTTGACGCTGACGTTCTCGACCGCCTACAACGATTCACACTTGACCTCGATCAAGGCCTTCTTGAATCCCGCAGATCAGGCGTTGTTTCCGATCGCGGTGGGGGAGCGGCTGCCCTACGTGCCCCTTTTCAAGGCAAGCGCCAGCGCGCGCTACGACTGGCCGGTCGGAGACACGAAGACGGCCTTCGTCCAGTATGACGAGTCGCATACCGGCGCGATGTGGAGCAGCCTCAATCTCGCCTCCTCGGCGGTCAGCGGTCTGCAACAGCGCTACCTGCAACCGGCCTACGATCTCGGGACGTTTCGCTTCGGTTTGGGCGGCAAGAACGAGGCCTGGTCCGTGGAGGGATATCTGAACAACGTGGCCGACACGCATGCGGTGATCTACATCAACACCGGTAATTTCGACAAGCGCGAGACGACCAATCCGCCGCGCATGTTCGGCGTGCGCGTCAAATATCGCTTTGGCAAGGATACCTAGCCCGTCCGCCCCGTTCGGCATTGCGGCGGCGTCATTGTGCGTCCCTTGCCGCCCTGTTAAAATCCACAGGTAGACCCCGGCGCGTCCGGGGTTTGCTTTTTGGACCGGCTAGGTGGCAGAACGGTCATGCAGCGGCCTGCAAAGCCGCGTACAGCGGTTCGACTCCGCTCCTAGCCTCCACTCCTCGTTGCCCCATCCGCTGTTTGTTGCGTCGGAC